>PDWI01000138.1_pt1 | contig 102049 bp, 80 predicted proteins | sample 1430891 | NCBI WGS metagenome assembly PDWI01 (sample SAMN01162508, study PRJNA174530) | Oral metagenome, whole genome shotgun sequencing project. | biome: Marine environment; feature: Marine mammal; material: Swab sample of the gingival sulcus; isolation source: swab sample of gingival sulcus... | reverse complement strand
GCCGCCGACACCAGGCGTAACCGGATAGCTTCCACCCGGCGGGCCAGCCGTTCCACCGACCGCACCGCGACCGCGCACTCGGCAACCGACAGCGTTTGGCCGGTCAGCTCCGGAGCCCCCACCAGGTCATCGACAGCAGCATGAGCAGCCTCGAGCCCGGCCATCAGGCCCACCCGAGACACCACACCAGTCATCGAACGCATGTACACACGGTACGAGCAGGCACCGACACCCCAAACCCCAAACCGCTTGCCTGTGGACAACACCCCACCACCCCGAAGGGCTGTGAACAACCAAGCGATGACCAAGGCAACAACGGAAACAGCCCATCGCCCGGGTGACACCACCCGACGGCCGAACCGTCGCCAAGATCGCGAGTGCCCGGCAAAGGCCGCGGATCAGCCAGAGCCCGCACTTCGAAGACCTATTCCATTGTCTCCGAAACGTTTTCAGGCCAGGCAGTCGCTAGCCGATGACATCCATGTTCACCACGAACAGATCCACGAGCCGGCTCTTGTCGATCTTCCCGGGCCCGATACGCGGCAAGTCGTCGACCACCCGGACCAGCCGCGGCAAAGCCGCATCGTCGACGACGTTCCGCAGGGCACGCCGCACATCGCTCACGGTCGGGGGATGCGGAGCGTGCGGCACCAAGGTGACGACAGCCGCGACCACCTCACCCCACTCTGGGTGTGGCGCCCCGAGCACGACGGCATCCCGGACATCCTGGACGTATCGCAACAGGGCGTCCTCGACCGGCCCGGGAGCCACCTTGATCCCCCCGGTGTTGATGAGCTGGTCGGCTCGGCCGGTGATCTGCAGACGACCTTCGTCGTCGAGACGCCCGAGATCGGCAGTGCTGAACCACCGGGTGCCGTCGGCATCGACGTGGAAGCCGTCAGCGGTCAGCTCCGGTTCACCGAGATAACCCAAAGCCACCGAGGCTCCACCGAGCACGACGTGCCGGTCGTTGTCGATGTGCACGAGACTGCCGGGCAACGGCCGCCCGTCGTAGACACAGCCCCCGGCCGTCTCGGTCATCCCGTAGCTGAGCACCGCGGTGATGCCCGCGGCTCGCGCTCGTTCCCGGATGCTGCTCGAAGTAGGGGCCCCACCGCAGAGCACGGCATCGAAGCCGGCAAGCATCGTCGTCGCTTCCGGGTTTTCGAGCAGTCGGGACAGCTGGGTCGGCACGAGGGAGACGTAGGTGGCTTCGCCGGTGGCCGGCATGCGCGCAGCCGCGTCGATGAACGCGTTCGCGGTGAACCCAGCGCTGAGATCCATGACGACCGGCTCGTCGGCTCCGAGCAACGCCCGTAGCAGCACCTGGACCCCGGCGATGTGGTGTGGTGGCAGCGCGAGCAGCCAGTTGCCCGGCCCGCCGAGGGCTTCGTAGGCCGCGCCGACCGAAGCCAGCAGAGCGTCTCGCCCGAGCATCACGTGTTTGGGGCGTCCGGAGGACCCGGACGTGGTGACCACCAAGGCGAGATCGTCGGGCAGGGCGGCGTCGACCGTTGCCGGAATCTGCGGCCGGGAGGCGCCCGCGGCATACAGGAACAGGGGTGGCCCGCCGTCGAGCGCTGCTGACAACGGAGCCAGCGCGTCAACCACAGCCGGCCCCTGGGGAAGGGCCAGTGTCCTGAGACGCGACGCTGGGCTCACGGTGATCATTCTAAGAACTCGCAGCGATCGTTCTGAGAAGCGGTGGCTCGGCGACGGTCCCGTTCTACGGTGGGGTCATGACGCCTGCTCCTGCTGCTCTCACTGACGTGCTCGAGACCCTGCACGTGGTCGCGCTGCCGTTACGGGTGCGGTTCCGCGGCATCGAGACTCGGGAGCTGGCGCTGTTCCGGGGGCCGGCGGGTTGGGGGGAGTTCGGCCCGTTCCTGGAATACGAGCCGCCCGAGGCCGCACGCTGGTTGACTGCCGCGATCGAGAGCGCGTATGCCGGATGGCCGGCTCCGGTGCGTGAGCGGGTGCCGGTCAACGCCACGGTGCCGGCGGTGCCTGCCGCGCAGGTCGAGTCCGTGCTGGCGCGATTCCCCGGATGCCGGACCGCGAAGGTCAAAGTGGCCGAGCCGGGGCAGAGACTGGCCGACGACCTGGACCGGGTCGCGGCGGTGCGCGACATCCTCGGCCCGGACGGGCTGATCCGCATTGACGCTAACTGCGGGTGGGACCGTGAGGCTGCCCTCGATGCACTCACTGCGCTCGCGGCATACGGGCTGGAGTATGCCGAGCAGCCCTGTCCCAGCGTCGCGGACCTGCGGGCCGTGCGGCTGGCTTTGGCACAGCGCGGCGTCGACGTGCCGATCGCGGCGGATGAATCGGTGCGGAGAGTCGAGGACCCGCTGCTCGTTGCTCGTGCGGAAGCAGCCGATCTCGTCGTCGTCAAAGCGCCCCCGCTCGGCGGGGTGCGCGAGGCGTTGCGGATCGTCGCCGAATGCGGCTTGCCGGCCGTGATCAGCTCGGCACTGGACAGCTCGGTGGGGATGGGCGCCGGGGTGGCACTGGCCGCGTCGCTGCCGTCACTGCCGTATGCCTGCGGGTTGGGTACGGTGCGGTTGCTCGGAGGTGATATCACCGGGGATCCGCTCGCCCCGTCCGACGGCTGGATCGAGCCACGACAGGTCGAACCTGACCCGGAGGCCATGCAGCGGTGGGCCGCCCCGGACGACCGGGTGAGCTGGTGGCGCGAACGCGTGGCGGCGTGTTTCGCCCTGCTCGACCAGTGAGCGGATACACGTCACGGGGGCTGCCGGACGGCCGGTCGTCTGGACGTGGGGGCACGAGCCGACCGCCGTCCTGGCGGCATATGATCTAGGAGTTTTGTCGTCCGCGAGAGGATCGCATGCCTGCCTTCACCGAGCACGAGTTCCGGCCGGTCATTCTCGGCGCCGACATCACGGCCTACACACTCGCGCGCACCTTCTACGAGGCATACCGGGTCAAGCCGCTCGTGGTGAACATGAGCCACACCCGGATCATCTCGACCTCCACGATCCTTGAGCACGTCTTCGTCGACGGGCTGGAACGCGTAGAGGTCTTCGTCGATGCCCTGCTCGATATCGGCCGGCGCTACGGGGTCGCGGCCGGTAAGCAGCTCATCGTGCTCGGCTGCGGTGACTGGTATGTCCGGATGCTTGTCGAGCACAAGGCGCAGCTTGCCGAGCTCTTTACTATCCCTTATGTCGATCAGGAGCTGCTCGACCAGATTGTCCTCAAGGACAAGTTCTACGAGATCCTGGACGAGCTCGGGATCCCCTACCCGGCTACCGTCGTCTACGATTGCAAGACCAAGGAACTGCCGGATATCCCATTCGATTATCCTATCGTCGCCAAACCGGCCAGTTCGGCGCTCTACCACTACGCTGCCTTCCCCGGGAAGAAGAAAGTCTTCATCCTGCACTCACGGGACGAGTTGGAAGAGATGGTCGCCAATCTCGCATTGAGCGACTACGACTACAATTTCCTGTTCCAGGAGTTCATCCCTGGAGATGACACCGGAATGCGGGTGCTCACCTGTTATTCCGACCAGCATGGGCAGGTGCACTTCGGGTGTGTCGGTCAGACCCTGCTCGAAGAGCACGTGCCCTCGGCGATCGGCAACCCGTGCGCGATCATCAGTACCTCTCAGGATGAGCTGGTGCACCAGGCGAAACGATTCCTCGAACACATCGGCTACACCGGATTCTCGAATTTCGACATCAAATACGACCCGCGGGACGGCTCGTTCAAGTTCTTCGAGATCAACGTGCGTCTGGGGCGCAGCAACTACTACGTCACCGGCGCTGGCCACAACGTCGCCGAGTGGATAGTCCGGGACCTCGTGCGTGGCGAGGCGATGGAGGGGCTGGAGGTAACCGAAAACGAGCATTTGTTTACCTTCGTGCCGATGTATGTCATCAAGAAATACGTCACCAATGAGTCATTGCGGGACAAAGCGATCGCGCTTCGCAAAGCGGGTCGGTGGAGCGACCCGCAACGGTATGCTGCGGATCTCACCTTCGGGCGCCGGGCCTACCTGCTTGCGTATGCCGCCAACCAGATCCGCAAGTTCCGCGCCCACTTCACGGTGCACGAGTGAACGGGAAGCCCGGGTGAGCGACAAACCTCCGGACTTCCGGCCTGCTGGGGTGCTCGGTGGCCTCGGGCCGATGGCGACGGTCTATTTTCTTGAAGCCGTCGTGCGGCTCACCGACAGTGACACCGACCAAGGCCACACCGACCTCATCGTGTGGCAACGGCCGAGCATCCCGGATCGCACGGCATACCTCACCGGGGTCAGCGGCGACGATCCTCTGCCGGCGATGGTCGATGCCGCACGTGTGCTGGAAGCTGGGGGAGCGACCCTGATCGCCATGCCCTGCAACACCGCCCACTACTTCTACGACGCGCTCGCCGACGCCGTCCGGATTCCGGTACTCAATATCGTCTCCGAGACGGTAAGTCGGGCGGCCGAGCGGGTGCCGGGGCTGAGCCGCCTCGGTGTGCTGGCCACTGACGGCACGGTCTCGACGAACACCTACCAGCGCTGGGCCAGTGAGGTGGGCATCGAGTGTGTGCTGCCGGACCCGGCGGTGCAGGCCGACGTCATGGCCCAGGTGACCGACGTCAAAGCTGGCCGACCGGTGAGCCGGGAACGGTTCGTGGCGGCGATCGCGCACCTGCGGACAAAGGGGGCGCAGGCGATCGCGATCGGGTGCACCGAGCTGTCGTTGCTCTACCGTGAGCACGGGCTGGCCTCGAGCGCCGTCGGCCGGGACGTGGTCGACTCGCTCGACAGCCTGGCCCGGGCCACCATCTTGGCCTGCGGCAAGCGACTACGCGACGACAGCTGAAGGAGAGCGGACCATCTGCGGCTGAGTGGGTTAGGTGTGCTGACCGGACAGGTTGCTTGACGCCGTTCTCTTCCTACCTTCGCTGTCTTGTGCGCTGGCGGTACTCCGTGAGCGACCATCCGAGCACGGTGCGCGCCTCGCGACTCAGATGTGCTTGGTCGGTGAAGCCGAAGCGGACAGCGACAGCCGCTAGGGGTTCGCGGGGGTTCTCACGCGTGTACTCCACAGCTTCTTGAAGACGTCGCCGCCGGAGCATGGTGTACGGGGACAGGCCCACATACTTGGTGGTGAGGCGGTTTACCGTCCGTACCGAAACACCCAAGGCGTCGGCGAGTTCCGGCACGGTGGCGATCTCGGAATCGGCAATGGCCAGATCGGCCAGACGGTTTGCGTGATGGGCCTCGTCGGTCAGCAGGCCGACGAGTCCCGCCAGCCACGCTTCGACGCTGTGAATAATCCCTGCAAGGTCATGCACCGAAGCGCGCACCACCGCGTGGAGGTCCGGCGCCGCGACAGGGATGCAGTCATCACGCCATTCCGCCGGATGGTCTGTGAAGGCGGGCACGGCTGCCGGTCGGAGCAGAGCGCCCAGCGCCCAGCCTTGTCCTTCGAGGACTCGAGTGGAGCGTCTCGTGGTAGGCCCCCAGTAGCGCACAGCATCGTCCTCGAAGACCAGGTTGCTCAAGGGGAAGGCCAGGAGTTCTTGTGCTGATCGCTGGCCCGGCTCAAGGGACCATCTACTGATCCACCACCAGGCGACCGAGTCCTCGGCCACTGGGCCTGCCGGGACTCGGATGTAGTCCACAGGGAGTTCGGCCGGGAAAAGCAGTCCCCGCGCACCGACGTCAGCCGGGGCGATCATGGCATGAATCTACAAGACCGTTCGCGTTGTGGAGCCCTAGCGTCGAGGCTATGACGACTGAACCACTGCCTCCTGCCAACGGCCAATACACCGACGACGGGCGGCCGAAGGGCTTCTCCAGCCTGACGCCGTTCATCGCGCTCGATGACCCGCGGGCTGCATTGGACTTCTACGCCGAGGTCTTCGGTGCCCGCCTGGTGAACTCTTCCGAGATCGAGGGAATGATCATCCACGCCGAACTCGACTTCGGATGTGGTCGCCTCCAACTGGGGGTTGCCCAGGAGGCCTACCACCTGATCCCGGTCAATCCTGACGCCGAGAACGTCCAGTTCTCTCTGGGCATCTACGTCCCGGATGTCGACCACGTCGTCGAGACCGCCATCGCCCACGGTGCTTCGTTGCGGGAGGCAGTGGTCGACTTTGTGTCGGGTGATCGCTACGGGAGCGTCCGTGACCCGTTCGGGGTCCGGTGGTCGGTGATGACTCGCGTCGAGGATCTCAGCGACGAGGAGTCGACTCGGCGGATCGCAGCATGGGCAGAAGAGATGGGCAACCAGACCCACTGAACAACACCTCTCAGTTGCCCCACGGCGACGATGGTCGTGGCGTGGCGTTCACCGGCGGTGCCGTCACCAAGGCCGGCAACGCGAACATGACACGTCTGGCCTCATCTTCCATCTGTTGCCGAAAAATACACATGAGCTATAGCAATGCCGCACTCACGCCCCGCCATTGTCTCCGTGTCGCCCAGCTCGTGATCTGGGACGATCGGACGAGCGGCCTCTTCGGGGTGCGCGACGCCTTCGGGATCAAGCCGCTTGATCTCAGCAGCCAGCGACCTGGCGGTCGGGCACAGACGGCGACCCTCATTCCATGGGCTGGTCTTCCGGGGGCTGCTTGGGTTGCCCGCGGTGGCGCCTTGGCGGGCGGACACGGCCGAGTCGGTCGGCGAGCGGGCGCAGGAACGTCTCGATCTCGGCAATGTGCAGCCGCCGGGCGAGCAAGACGTAGACAACCGCGAAGATCAACCCACCGACGGCCAGCGTCACGGCATACCCGATCCGGCCCCACCCATCGGTGAGCCGGGTCAGCCAGATGACGAACGCCCACGTGAAGCAGCCTGTTCCGGCTGAGGCAACAGCCATCCGCGCCCACGTTCGCACCACCGCTTTGGCCGGCCAAGCACGCAAGCGACGGCGCCGCAACACGAGCAGGCCGAATACCGCACCAACGGTGTTGCCGACGACCACGCCCATCGCGATCACCGGCACCGCCCACGCCGGGGGCACGAACACCCCGATCAGGGTCACCGTCATCGCCGCAGCCGTCGAGATCGTTTGCTGGGTGAATCCCATCCGGCCGTCTTCGAAGGCATACCAGGTGCGCTGGCCCAGCAAGTTGACACCGAAAGGCAATAGCGCTGGGGCCATGAAGGCGATCACTGCCGCCGTGGCCGGGATCTCGGCTGGGTTGGCCGAGGTGAACAACAGCCCGGTGAGCGGCAACGCGAAGATGATCAGCGCTGCGGTCGCCGGCAGGGTCAGGGTGGCCGGCACGGTGAGCCCGCGACGGTAGTCGCTGCGCAGCGCGACGAGGTCGTTGTCCCGGGCGGCTGCCGACAGCCGCGGATACAGCGCCGTGAGCACCGACACGGTGATAAGTCCGTGCGGCACCATGAAGACGAGCAATGAATTGGCATAGACGGTCGTGCCGGCCACGAAGGGACCGGACCCCATCGTGGCTTCGTCGCCGCCGGTGGCCCGCCACATCACCTGGGAGGCCACCAGATAGCCGAGCTGGGCGACAACGAGTGCGCTGAACGCCCAGCCGGCCATCCGCGAGGTCGTGCCCATCCCGGTGTTGCGCAGCCCGAAGCGGGGCCGCCACCGGAACCCGGTCCGCCACAGCGGCCACACGAGCAACAACCCTTGAACGACGATCGAGGCGGTGGCCGTCCCGGCGAACAGCCACACCATCGGCGAGGTCCACGCCGATGGCTCCTGGTGGCCGTTGTAGAGCATGCCGAAAGCGATCAGCCCGATGATCGCCACCACGTTGGCCAGCGCCGGCGCCCATCCGTAGGCCGCGAACTGCCCGCGTGCGTTGAGCACCTGCCCGAGCAGCCCATACAGCCCGTAGAAGAAGACCTGCGGCAGCGTGATCACCGCGAAGAAGACCGCCAGCTCCAGCGCGGGCCCGGTGAGCCGGTCGCCGGCATACAGCCGCATGAGCAGTGCTGCCCCCGCAGTGGCGAGCACGGTGATCGCCAGGATGCCGCCGATCCCGGCAGTGAGTAACCGGTCGGTGTAGTCGCGGCCACCATCCGGTCGCTTGGATGCCTTGACCAGCTGCGGCACGAGCACCGAGTTGAGCACGCCGCCGGCGATCAGCATGTAGATGATGTTCGGCAAGGTGTTGGCGGTCGTGAAGGCATTGCCGACCAACCCCTGCCCGATCAGGTAGGTGATCAGGCTCTGCCGCACGACACCGAGCGCCCGGGAGACCACCGACCCGGCGGCCAGCACCGCGCTGGAACGTGCCACGCTCATCGCTGCACCACCGGATCCACGAGACCCGCCAGGTCCGCCGCAGCCGCCCGGCGATCAGCGCGCCCGACGGGTGCCTCGACGATCCGGATGCCGGGGGAGCGCCCGACCGGATCGGTGAGCGCCGCTCGCAGCTGCGTCCGGGTCGTCACACGTTGGTATGCCGTGCCGGTCGCGGCGCAACGCGCGGCCAAGTCGGTGCCGTGCGGGGTGGCGAAGACCCGTTCGAAGGCAGCGGCATACTCCGGGGCCCCTTGCTCCAGCAGCGCGAAGATCGAGCCGCCGTCGTCGTTGACCACGACGATCGTGAGATCGGGGCGGGGTTCGTCAGGCCCGAGCAGCAACCCATTGGTGTCGTGGAGGAATGCGAGGTCGCCGATCAGGGCCAGGGTGCCTGGCGCGTGCGGACGGCCGAGGGCAACGCCGACGGCGGTCGAGACGAGACCGTCGATGCCGGCCAGACCGCGGTTGCCGACGACCGAGCGCCGCTGACCCGGCGGGCCGGGTGCCATCACCAGGTCGAGATCGCGCACCGGGTTGGACGAGCCGACGACCAGGGTCTGCCCAGAGCCCAGCGCGGCGTCGACCTCGGCGGCCACCTGCAGGGCGTGCAGCTCAGGCAACTCGTCGAGATAGCCGGCCAGCCGGGCCAAGAGCTGTGCGTCTGCCGCCCGCCAGGCAGCCAACCAGCCATCGGCGCTCGCCGGCGGCTCGATCTGCGGCAGTTCGTCGAGCACCCGCGCACATCGGCCCGGGTCCGTGGCCAGCCCGGTGGCCGGGGAGCGGACCGAATAGACCTCGATGTCGGTGCGTGACAGCAGAGTGGTGACCGGCCGGGACAGGGTCGGGTGGCCGGTGACGATGACCCGCTCGATCTGGCCGGCGAGCGTGCTCGGGTGACTGGTGCCGGCGCCGTCCGTGTCGCTGGCGCTGCCGGTGTCGCTGGCCCCGAGGAGCAGCCGGTAGGTGCCGATGGCGTGCTCGCCGGCGCGGGCGCCCGAGGTCGGTTCGGCCAGCAGCGGCAGGCCATGCGCTTCGGCGAACGCTCGCGCTTGCGGTCCGGCGTCGTCGCCGGCGACCACGACGGTCTTCGGCCTGTGGGCCAGCGTGACCGGGGCTGCCCGGCCGTGGTCGTGTCCCGGGGGATCGCCACGATCCGGCGGTCCGCTGCGATCCGAGGCCTCGAGGTGGTCCGCCGCCGCGGCTGCCGGGGTGGTCGGTTCGCCGGCCGGCCACCAAGGCAGGCCGGCAGCAGGCACCAACGGCGGCGCGAATTGAACGTTCAGCTGGCTCGGGCCCGGTTCGGCCAGCGCCGCCGCGACCGCGGTCTCGATCGCTTCGGCTGGCTCGTCGCTCGGCAGATCCCAGCACGGCGCGAACCGCCCGAAGAGCCCGGCTTGCCACGTCGTCTGGTTTGCGCCGGTGCCTCGCAGTGCCGCCGGCCGGTCGGCCGACACGACGACGACCCGGCGAGCGCTGTGATGGGCCTCCATGACGGCCGGCAGCAGGTTGCCTACCGCCGTTCCGGAGGTCGTCACGACCGCCACCGGTCGCCGTGACCCCATCGATAGCCCGAGTGCCAAGAACCCCGCGGACCGCTCATCGATCCGCACGTGCAGCCGAAGCTCACCTGCCGCGTCGGCGGCATACCCGGCAAGCGCTAGCGGCGCCGAACGGGAGCCCGGTGCGAGCACGACATCCCGCACTCCGCCTGCCGCCAACGCGCGCAATAGGCGCACGGCGCGATCGGCGGAAGTCACTCTCGCAGTATGCCGCGTGCCCCGGCCAGGCACCGGCACCCCGGCCGCGTCCGCCCCACCTGGAGGCCGACCCTGGTCACCGCCCCGATAGGGCGTCACGCATCGGCAGGAGCTTGGCGTCGGCTTCGGCGACCTCGGCGTCCGGGTCTGAGCCGGCGACAATGCCACAGCCTGCGAAGATCCGCAGCGTCGACGGGTCCGTGTAGCAGCCACTGCGCAGCGCGATTCCCCACTCGCCGTCGCCGGAGGCATCCAACCACCCGACCGGCCCCGCATACCGGCCCCGATCCATGCCCTCCAACTCACCGATCAGCTCGACTGCGGCCGGGGTGGGCGTGCCCCCGACAGCGGCGCTCGGGTGCAGGGCCGCCGCGAGAGCCAATGAGCTGGCACCGTTGACCGCGACCCCGGTGACATCGGTGGCCAGGTGCATGACGTTGGCCAGGTGCAGCACGAACGGTGCCTCGGGCACGTTCATCGACGAGCAGTGCGGCGCGAGCGCGTCGGCGACCGAGCGCACGGCATACTCGTGCTCCTCGAGGTCTTTGGACGAGCGGGCCAGCGACGCCGCCAACGCGAGGTCCTTGGTGTCGTCGCCACTGCGGCGGATCGTGCCGGCCAGCACCCGCGAGGTGACCAAGCCGCGCTCGCGGCGCACGAGCAGCTCCGGGGTGGCGCCCAGCACGCCGTCGACGGCGAAAACCCACGTGCTGTCGTAGCGACCGGCCAGGCTTTGCAGCACCCAGCGTGGGTCGACATGTGCGGCTGCCTGCACGACGAGATCGCGGGCCAGCACGACTTTGTCGAGGTCACCGGCGGCGATCCGGCCGACGGCGTCGCTGACCCGGGTCGCCCACTCGGCGCTCGACAGGGCACCGTCGCCGAAGCTCACCTCCCGCGGCGGGTCGGGAGGTGACGTCGGTTGCGGCTTGGCCGTGGCGATTTCGGCCGGCCCAGCGGTCGTCACCCACCATTGGTCGCCGCGGCGCCCGACGAGCACTCGGGGCACGACGAAGGTGGCCGTGTGGGCCGAGTCGTCAGCGAAGGGCACGCTGCCGAAACACACAAGACCGCTGCCGGGCACGTGCACCTCGTCGCGGACCACGGCATGCGATGCGGTATGCCGCCACCACTGTTCTGCGACGGCGAACCGCTCCGGACCGCGAGCAGTGAAAGATGCGGCCCGACCCCAGCCGACGAGGCCTTCGCCGCGGCGCACCCAGGAGAGCACGTCGCACGGGTCATCGGCGGCCGCAGCCGGAAGGAGGTCGAGCAGACGCTGGGTGCCCAGCTCGGTCGTGTCCGTGGTCACGGTCCGCACGACCAGCGACGGGGCGTGCGCGTCGGGTGCCGTCGAGTGATCAGCTAGCTGTGTCGGCTCGAGCGGGGACGGCCTGGCTGGCACGGACGGTATCGACGGCATGGTGGACATCGATGGACCACTCTACGGCGCTCGGCGACACCGCTCGTGCAGGTGGGCGAGGATGGGGCCATGACCCGGGCCAAGCTCGACAGGGCACCTGCGGATGTCGCGCGGATGTTCGATGCTGTCGCCGAGAAGTATGACGTCACCAACAGCGTGCTCACCGGGGGGATCGACCGGATGTGGCGCCGGGCCACCGTGCGGGCGGTCGGAGCGCACGCCGGTGACCGGGTGCTCGACATCGCCGGCGGGACCGGCGCCTCCGCCAAGCCGTTCGTCGCTGTCGGGGTGGATGTCGTCGTCGCCGACTTCTCGGTGGGGATGCTGCGGGTCGGCAAGGCGCGTCGGCCCGACCTGGTTTTCGTGGCCGCTGATGCCACCCGGTTGCCGTTCGCGGACGGCAGCTTCGACGCGGTGACGATGTCGTTCGGATTGCGCAACGTGCAAGACCGGGGCAGCGCCTTGCGGGAGTTCCTGCGGGTGACCCGGCCGGGCGGGCGACTCGTGATCTGCGAGTTCAGCACACCGACCTGGGCGCCGCTGCGCACGGCATACACCGGGGTTGCCTTGCGTGTCCTGCCGGCTGTGGCCCGACGCACGTCGAGCGACCCGGAGTCGTATGAATACCTTGTCGAGAGCATCCGGGCCTGGCCGGATCAGTCGGCTCTGGCGGCGGAGCTGATCGATGCGGGATGGGCTGAGGTGCAGTGGCGCAACCTCACCGGCGGCATCGTGGCGCTGCACCGGGGCACCCGGCCTGCCTGACCGCTGGTCGGGACCGACGACATGCGCAGTGGTCTTGGCGGGTCGCTAAGCCAGTTACACTTCTTTAGGGGGCCATCGCCCAGCCGAGCCGGACTCTGCTGATCTGCACACCTGAGACGCCGCACACCTGAGAGCCCTGAGAGCACCGACGTTGACCAGCGCTACGAGCACGACAAGCACGACGAACAGGCTGCACGCCGATGTCGTTGTCGTCGGCGCCGGGCCGGGTGGGTCGGCGACGGCCGCTTACCTGGCCCAGCACGGCCTCGACGTGGTGCTGCTGGAGAAGACGAGCTTCCCGCGGGACAAGATCTGCGGCGACGGGCTCACTCCACGGGCGGTGCGTGAGCTGGTCCACCTCGGGGTTGACACGACCGGGTGGCGGCGCAGCAGGGGCCTGCGGATCGTCGGGGGTGGGCAGCACTTCACCCTCGACTGGCCGGAGTCGTCGACCTTCCCCGGGCACGGGCTGGTGCGGACCAGGGCGCAACTCGACGAGACGTTGGCGCGGCACGCCGAGCGCCGTGGTGCCCGACTGATCGAGCGTGCGAGTGTCACCGAACCGACTCTGAGCCACAGCGGCCGGGTGACGGGCGTGCACGCCAAGCGGATGGACGAGCGGGGGCGAGCCACCGGGGAGACGCTGACCGTCCGGGCACCGGTGGTCGTCGCGGCCGACGGGGTGTCCTCGCGGCTGGCGACCGCCGCCGGGCGACCCAAGCGAGCGGACCGGGTGATGGGTGTCGCGGTCCGGGCCTACTACCACTCGGAGGCCCTGGCCGCCGAGGACTACCTCGTCTCGTATTTGGAGTTGTGGACCACCGACGACATGGGCGGACGGATCCTCATGCCCGGCTACGGGTGGATCTTCCCGCTCGAGGACGGCCGGGCCAATGTCGGCCTAGGCATTCTCGACACGTCCAGTGCCTTCGGCAACACCGACTACAAGGACGTGCTGCACCGCTGGATCGACACGCTGGCCCCGACCTGGGGTTTCGAGCACGATCTCGCGGCCGGGCCGATCCGGGGCGCGGCACTGCCGATGGGATTCAACCGGACTCCGTTGTATGCCGATGGGCTGGTGCTCGTGGGTGACGCGGCCGGCATGGTCAACCCGTTCAACGGCGAGGGCATCGACTATGCCCTCGAAGCAGCCCGGGTGTCGGCCGAGCTGATCGCCCAGGCGGCCGAGCGGGCCCGGGTCGGTGGTGAGCCGGCCCGGGAACGGGTGCTGGCGGCATACCCGCGGGTGATGAAGGACGAACTCGGTGGCTACTTCACGCTCGGGCGGTGGTTCGCCCACGCTATCGGGCACCCGGAGGTGATGCGGTTGGCCACCAAGTACGGCTTGCCGCGGCGCCGGCTCATGCGGCTGCTGCTCAAGATCATGGCCAATCTGCCCGAGAGCCCGGCGCGCCGGTTCGACGACCGGCTGGTCCACACCTTGTCGAAGTTGGCGCCCGATGCTTGACCGCAGACTCCGGTGTCCACGTCCGGGGCCACGTCGCGGACGGGTGTGCATTGGGTGCTCCCGGACCCCTCTAGGATGGGGCCCTGCGTGCCCGTTGACGAGCACGCCGGACGATCACCGAGAGGCGAGCGAGCGATGAGTAACTCCTACGTCCCGCTGCTGTTCATGCTGGGCCTGGGTGGGGCCTTCGCGCTGCTGTCGGTCGGGGTGTCGCTGGTGGTCGGCCCGAAGCGCTACAACCGGGCCAAGGTCGAGGCATACGAGTGCGGCCTGCAGCCCACACCACAGGCTGCCGGCGGCGGTCGGATGCCGATCAAGTTCTACCTGACGGCCATGTTGTTCATCATCTTCGACGTCGAGTCGGTGTTTCTCTACCCGTTCGCGGTGGGCTTCAACAACCTCGGCCTGTTCGCGCTCGTCGAGATGGTCTTGTTCATCCTCACCGTGTTCGTCGCGTACGCCTACGTGTGGCGGCGCGGCGGCCTGGAGTGGGACTAGGAGGGGCAGCTCATGGGTCTTGAAGAGAAGATGCCGGAAGGCGTCCTGCTCACGACGGTCGAGCTGCTGGCCGGCTACATGCGCAAGGCGTCGATCTGGCCGGCCACTTTCGGGCTGGCTTGCTGCGCCATCGAGATGATGGCTGTCGGCACACCCGACTACGACCTTGCCCGCTTCGGCATGGAGCGTTTCTCGGCCACCCCGAAGCAGGCCGACCTGATGATCGTCGCCGGACGGGTCAGCCAGAAGATGGCCCCGATCGTGCGCCAGGTCTACGACCAGATGCCCGCGCCGAAATGGGTGATCTCGATGGGGGTGTGCGCGAGCTCGGGCGGCATGTTCAACAACTACGCGATCGTTCAGGGTGTCGACCACATCGTGCCCGTCGATGTCTATCTACCTGGGTGTCCACCCCGTCCTGAGATGCTGCTCAACGCGATCATCACGCTGCACCAGCAGATCCAGAGCTCGCCGCTCGGTGTCAACCGGGAACGCGCGGCCCGGGCGGCCGAGCAGGCCGCACTCACTGCCACGCCGACGATCTTGCAGCACGGGCTGCTCGCCGAAGGCGCGGCCCGCAGCCTGAGCGCAGGAGGACAGGCATGACCGAGGAGCTGACCCGGGGCGAGGTCCAGGGCACCCCCGACGCCGTTGCCGAACCTGCCCAGCCGATCCAGATCGGTGAACGCAAAGGCATGTTCGGCGCCCGCCAGGGCGGCGACACGAGCGGCTTCGGCGGCCTGGTCGCACCCACGCTGATGCCCGGTCCGTCCCGCCGCCCCTACGGCGGCTGGTTCGACGCTGTCATCGATGCGCTCGCGCGCGCTCTCGAGGCATCCGGCACCGCCTATGCCGACGCTGTTGACATGGTCGTCGTCGACCGCGGTGAGCTCACTGTGCACGTGCACCGCGAGCACCTGCCCGTCGTGGCTCAGGTGTTGCGTGACGACGCCGACCTACGCTTCGAGATGTGTCTCGGCGTGTCCGGTGTGCACTATCCCGGGCTGGTCGGCGCCGAGCTGCACGCGGTCTATCACCTCTTGTCGATCACGCACGGCAGCAGGCGGATCCGGGTCGAGGCCAGCTGTCCCGACGACGACCCGCACATCCCGTCGATCGTGCCGACGTATCCGGCCAACACCTGGCACGAGCGTGAGACCTGGGACATGTTCGGCATCGTCTTCGACGGACACCCGGCCCTGACCCGCATCCTCATGCCCGACGACTGGCCGGGCCATCCCCAGCGCAAGGACTACCCGCTGGGCGGCATACCCGTGGAATACAAGGGCGCCACCGTGCCCCCTCCCGACCAGCGGAGGTCCTACAACTGATGACTGCCGACCCGCACACCTACGCCACCGGCGCGGCTGCCGACGACGAGCAGGCCACCTCTTTCACCGTCTCCGGCAGTGGCGACTGGGACGACCTCATCGACGAGGCCACCGCCCTCAACGAGGAGCGGATCGTCGTCAACATGGGTCCCCAACACCCGTCCACCCACGGCGTGCTCCGGCTCATCCTCGAGCTCGACGGCGAGACCGTCACCGAAGCCCGGGCCGGCATCGGCTACTTGCACACCGGGATCGAGAAGAGCATGGAGTTCCGCACCTGGACCCAGGGCGTGACCTTCTGCACCCGGATGGACTACCTCACCCCGATGTTCCAGGAGACGGCATACTGCCTGGCCATCGAGAAGCTGCTCGGCGTCACCGACGACATCCCCGAGCGGGCCAGCGACATCCGGGTGCTCATGATGGAGCTGACCAGGCTGTCCTCCCACTTGGTGTGTATCGGCACCGGCGGCATGGAGATGGGTGCCACCACCGTGATGACCGTCGGTTTCCGCGAACGCGAGCGGGTGTTCCAAGTCATCGAGATGGTCACCGGCCTGCGGATGAACAACGCCTATATCCGACCCGGCGGGGTGGCTCAGGACTTGCCGCCTGGAACGATCGACAAGATCCACGAGGTCGTCCCCGCGATCCGCAAAGGCGTCCGTGAACTGGAGTTGTTGGTCAACGAGGCCCCGATCGTCAAAGGCCGGATGTCCGATGTCGGCTACCTCGACCTGGCCGCCTGCATGGCTCTGGGCATCACCGGACCGATGCTGCGCTCCACCGGGCTGCCGCACGACCTGCGCCGCGCCGCCCCGTATTGCGGCTACGAGAAATACGACTTCGAGGTCATCACCCGCGACTCCTGTGACGCCTACGGTCGGCTGCGAATCCGGCTCGACGAGATGTACCAGTCGCTGCGGATCATCGAGCAGTGCGCCGACCGGTTGCAGGCCAGCACCGGCGAGCCGGTCATGGTCGCCGACAAGAAGATCGCCTGGCCAGCCCAATTGGCCGTCGGCAGCGACGGCATGGGCAACAGCCCCGACCACATCAAAGAGATCATGGGCGAGTCGATGGAGTCGCTCATCCATCACTTCAAGCTGGTGACCGAGGGCTTCCGGGTGCCGCCGGGCCAGGTCTACGTCGCGGTCGAGAGTGCCAAGGGCGAGCTCGGCTGCCATCTCGTGGCCGATGGAGGCACCCGCCCCTACCGGGCACACTTCCGCGACCCGTCTTTCAACAACCTGCAGGCGACCTCGCTGTTGTGTGAGGGCGGCCAAATCGCCGACGTCATCGTCTCGGTCGCCTCGATCGACCCCGTCATGGGAGGTGTCGACCGCTAATGTCCGGCCCCAACGGCGTCCCCCGCTCCGGGCACCTGCACGTCAGCGACGAAAGCAAGGCGCCCTACGACGCGGCCACGCTCGCCCAGCTACGCGCCGATGCCGAGAAGGTCGTGGCCCGCTACCCACAGCCACGCTCGGCGCTGTTGCCGCTGCTGCACCTCGTGCAGTCCGTCGACGGCTACGTCACCGGACGCGGCATCGAGTTCTGTGCCGAAACCCTCGAGCTGACCACCGCCGAGGTCAGCGGAGTCGCCACCTTCTACTCGCAGTACAAGCGTCACCCCAACGGCAAGTACACCGTCGGGGTGTGCACCAACACGTTGTGCGCGGTCATGGGTGGCGACGCGATCTTCGACGCCGTCTCCGACCACCTCGGTGTCGGTCACGACGAGACGACCGACGACGGCGCGGTCACCCTGGAGCGGGTCGAGTGCAACGCCGCCTGCGACTACGCTCCCGTGGTCATGGTCAACTGGGAGTTCTTCGACAACCAGACGCCCGAGTCGACGATCGACATGGTCGACGATCTGCGGGACGGTCGTCCGGTCTCCCCGACCCGTGGCGCCGACACCGTGGGCACCTTCAAGGAGATCTCCCGGGTGCTGGCCGGTTTCCACGACGGGCGCGCCGACGAGGGCCCGGGCGCCGGGCCGGCCTCGCTGCTCGGCCTGCGGATCGCCAAAGAACACGGCTGGACCGCCCCCGATACCGCAGGGGATGCACCGTCCGGTTCGGCGACGACATCCGAGCACGGTGGTGCCGGTGGTGCCACCGGTCCCACAGCGCCACGCAACCCCGCCGGCCCACCCAAGGGAGGTGCCTCGTGAGCAACTCGCCACTGACCCCGGTGCTCACCGCGCACTGGGACCAGCCCCGGTCGTGGACGCTGGCGGCATACGAGAGCACCGGCGGGTATGCCGCGCTGCGTAAGGCGTTGAGTATGCCGGCCGCCGACGTGCTCGCGATCGTCAAGGACTCCTCGATCCGTGGTCGTGGCGGCGCCGGCTTCCCGGCCGGGCTGAAGTGGTCGTTCATGTCACCGCCCGACGGTGGTCCGCGGTATCTCGTCGTCAACGCCGACGAGTCCGAACCGGGCACCTGCAAGGACATCCCACTGATGCTGGCCAACCCGCACGCCCTCATCGAAGGCGCCGCGATCAGCCAGTACGCCATGGGCTCGAGCCACGCCTTCATCTACCTCCGCGGCGAGGTCGTGCACGTCTACCGGCGGCTGCTGCGGGCAGTCGAGGAGGCGACGGAGGCCGGCTATCTCGGTGATGACGTGCTCGGCTCGGGTGCCCGCCTGCAGGTCACCCCACATGCCGGGGCCGGAGCCTATATCTGCGGTGAGGAGACTGCGCTGCTCGACTCGCTCGAGGGACGTCGTGGTCAGCCGCGGCTCAAACCACCGTTCCCCGGGGCCGCCGGTCTCTACGCCAGGCCGACCTCGGTGAACAACGTCGAGACGATCGCCTCGGTGCCGGGAATCGTCGAGCACGGTGCCGACTGGTTCAAGCAGATGGGCACCGAGAAGTCCACCGGATTCGGCATCTTCAGCCTGTCCGGTCACCTGGCCAACCCTGGCCAGTTCGAGGCCCCGCTGGGCATCACGATGCGTGAGCTCATCGACCTCGCCGGTGGCATCCGCGCCGGGCACAAGCTGAAGTTCTGGACCCCCGGTGGCTCGTCGACCCCGATCTTCACCGAAGCCCACTTGGACGTGCCGCTGGACTTCGAATCGGTCGCCGCAGCCGGTTCGATGCTCGGCACCCGCGCGTTGCAGGTCTTCGACGAGACCGTCTCGGTCGTGCGGGCGGTCAGTCGCTGGACCGACTTCTACGCCCACGAGTCGTGCGGCAAGTGCACTCCCTGCCGAGAAGGCACCTGGTGGCTCAAGCAGATCATGGAGCGGCTCGAGCACGGCCAGGGCACCCCGGGCGACATCGAGAAGCTCGACGACATCTGCGACAACATCCTCGGGCGTTCCTTCTGCGCTCTCGGTGACGCCGCAACCAGCCCGATCACCTCGGCCATCAAGTACTTCCGCGAGGAGTTCGAAGCCGGTATGCACACCCCGGCTGCCGAGCTCTTCCCGCCGGAAAGATCAGCTCTGTTCAAGGTCAAGGAGACCGCCACAACATGACCGCCACGACCACCAACGCCCCTCCCGGCGCCGGCGGGGAGGCACCCAAGCCCGACCAGGTCACGGTCACCATCGACGGGCGCGCCATCGCCGTGCCCAAGGGCACCCTGGTCATCCGGGCGGCCGAGCTGCTGGGCATCGTCATCCCCCGCTTCTGCGACCACCCCCTGCTCGAGCCGGCCGGTGCCTGCCGCCAGTGCCTCGTCGAGGTCTCGACGCCCCGTCCGGACGGCTCGCTGGCCCCGATGCCGAAACCGCAGGCCTCCTGCACGATGACGGTGTCCGACGGAATGGTCGTCAACACCCAGGAGACCTCCCCGGTGGCCGACAAGGCCCAGCAGGGAGTCATGGAGCTGCTGCTCATCAACCACCCGCTCGACTGCCCGGTCTGCGACAAGGGTGGCGAGTGCCCGCTGCAGAACCAGGCCATGTCCAGCGGCCGGGCGGTCAGCCGTTTCGAAGACGTCAAACGCACCTACCCGAAGCCGATCAACATCTCCAGCCAAGTGTTGCTCGACCGCGAGCGGTGCGTGCTCTGCCAACGGTGCACGCGCTTCTCCGACCAGATCGCCGGTGACCGGTTCATCAACCTCGTCGAGCGAGGCGCGATGCAGCAGATCGGCATCTACGAGGAGCAACCCTTCGAGTCCTACTTCTCGGGCAACACGGTGCAGATCTGCCCGGTCGGTGCGCTGACCGGCGCGGCATACCGCTTCCGTTCGCGTCCCTTCGACCTGGTCTCCACCCCGAGCGTCTGCGAACACTGCTCCGGTGGGTGCGCCCACCGCACCGACCACCGTCGTGGGGTCGTGCTGCGTCGGATGGCGGCCAGCGACCCCTCGGCCAACGAGGAATGGGACTGCGACAAGGGCCGGTGGGCCTTCCAATACGCCACCCTGCCCGACCGGCTGACCATGCCGATGGTGCGCCAGAGCGACGGCAGCATGAAGGTCGTCGGTTGGCCCGAGGCGCTCGCCGCGGCGGCGGCCGGACTGCGCCAGGCGAACCGTGCCGGTGTGCTCGTCGGCGGCCGGGTGAGCGCCGAAGACGCCTACGCCTACGGCAAGTTCGCGCGAATCGTGTTGGGCACCAACGACATCGACTTCCGCGCTCGCCCTCATTCCGACGAAGAGGCCGCGTTCCTCGCCAAGCACGTGGTCTCCAAGAGCGCCGAGGCGTCCGGCTCCGGGGCGGCCGGCTTCACCGACCTCGACTCGGCCCCGGCGGTGCTGCTCGTGGGTTTCGAGCCCGAAGAGGAAGTGCCTTCGGTCTTCCTGCGGCTGCGCAAGGCGTTCCGCAAGGCCGGCACCCGGGTGTATGCCGTGGCCCCCTTCTCCACTCGTGGGTTGCGCAAGCTCGGCGGCACCCTGCTGCCGACCATGCCGGGCTGGGAAGCCGACTGCGTCGCCGGTCTGGCCGACAGCCCTGAAGGCCAAGACGTCGTGGCCGGTCTGCGCGAAGGCGGGGTCATCCTCGTCGGGGAACGGATGGCCACCTCACCCGGCACGTTGGCCGCTGTCGCCGAGCTAGCCGAAGCCACCGGTGCGGCTCTGGGCTGGATGCCCCGCCGTGCTGGTGAGCGCGGCGCCCTGGAGGCCGGTGCACTCGGTGCCCTGCTGCCCGGCGGGCGTCCGGTCGCCCTCACCGAGGCCCGTGCCGAAGTGGCCGACGTCTGGGGGGTCGACTCCCTGCCGGCCACCGAACCGCGCGACACCGCGTCGATCGTCGCGGCTGCTGCCTCCGGAGCCCTCGACGCGCTCGTCGTCGGTGGCGTCGAGCCGGCCGACCTCGGGCTACCAGGCGAGCAGGTGTCCGAGGCACTGCGCCGGGCCTTCGTCATCAGCCTCGAGTTGCGTGAATCCGAAGTGACCGCCCACGCCGACGTCGTGCTGCCGGTCGCTGCACACGCCGAAAAGGGCGGCACATTCGTCAACTGGGAAGGCAGGCTCCGCGAGTTCGAGCAAGCCCTGGAAAGCTCCGCGATGAGCGACCACCGGGTCCTCGACATGCTCGCCGCAGAGGCCGGCTACTACCTCGAGACTCGGACCCTCGGCCAGATCAACGACCAGTTCGAAGCTCTCGGCCCATGGGATGGCAGCGGCAGCCCGCAGGTCGGGTCGGGCACACCGGCCCCCGGCCGTCGACGCCCGGCCAACCTCTCGGCCACCGAAGGCGTGCTGGCCACCTGGCATACGCTGCTCGACGCCGGTCGACTCCAGGATGGTGAGCCGTTCCTCGCCGGAACCGCTCCACGCACCGTCGGCCGTCTCAGCCGCGAGTTCGCCACCCGGGCCGGAGTCGACTGCGGTGACGAGATCGTCGTGCGCACCGACCACGGATCGGTGCGGGTGCCGGTCAAGGTCACCGATGACCTCGTCGACGGGGTCATCTGGCTGCCGACCAACTCGGTCGGGTGTGCCGTCCGGGCCAGCCTCGGTGTCGATGCCGGGGCTCTGGTCTCCGTGAGCAAGGCGCCGGCCGACCCGGCGACCGACGACGAGCCGAAGGGTGGTGTGCAGCAATGACCGCTCTGGTGTCCGCCGTCCCGGCAACGACAGCGCTGGTTCTACCCGCCGAGGGTCCGGTCGCCGACTTCTCGGACACGCCGATGTGGCTGTCGCTGATCAAGGCACTGATCATTTTCGTCTACCTGCTGATCAACACTCTGCTCGTCATCTGGTTCGAGCGGCGGATGATCGGCCGGATGCAGCAACGTCCCGGCCCGAACCGGAACGGCCCTTTCGGTCTGTTGCAGACCCTTGCCGACGGCATGAAGGCGATGTTCAAGGAGGACGTGACACCGGCCAACGCCGACCGGGTGGTCTTCACCCTGGCTCCGCTCATCCTCGCGTCGGCGGCCTTCATCTCCTTCGGCATCATCCCGCTCGGTGACCAAGCCTGGATGTTCGGCCACCTCACGCCCCTGCAGCTGGCCGACGTGCCGGCCGCAGTGTTGCTCGTGCTCGCGGTGGCCTCGATCGGGGTTTACGGTGTGGTGCTCGGTGGCTGGGCCTCCGGCTCGACGTACCCGCTGCTCGGCGGCTTGCGCTCGAGCGCCCAGGTGATCTCGTACGAGATCGCCATGGGGCTGGCCTTGGTCGCGGTGTTCATCTACAGCGGCTCGATGTCGACCTCGACGATCGTCGAGGCCCAGTCGAGCATGTGGTTCATCATCCCGGCCTTCTTCTCGTTCATCATCTACCTCGTGACCATGGTGGGCGAGACCAACCGGTTGCCCTTCGACCTGGCCGAGGGTGAGGGCGAGATCGTCGGTGGCTTCCATACCGAATACGGGTCGATGCGATTCGCCATGTTCTTTCTCGGCGAGTACATCAACATGTTCACGGTCTCCGCGCTGGCAACCACGCTTTTCCTGGGCGGCTGGCACGCTCCGCCGTTGATCTCCGCGATCAACGACGGCATGTTCAACGAGGCGTGGTGGGGCGTGCTGTGGTTCACGCTCAAGATGTGGAGCTTCATGTTCTTCTTCGTCTGGCTGCGTGGGTCGTTGCCCCGGGTGCGTTACGACCAGTTCATGCGCCTCGGCTGGAAGGCCATGATCCCGGCCACTATCGTCTGGGTCGTCGTTGTCGCCTTCCTCCGGGCCGCTCAGAACGGCTGGTTGCCGGGTGGCGGCTTCCCGCCGGGCGACCCCAACCCGGTCCTGCCGGTGGCAGCACTGTTCATCATCGGTGTCGTGCTCGTCGGGGTCTTCGTGCTCATCTGGGTCTACGAAGGCCGGATGCGTGCCCGAGAGCTGCGCCGACATCCACAACGACCAGATGTCATCGACCCGTTCGAGGGTGGTTATCCGGTGCCGCCGTTGCCGGGCCAGACGGTTCGTGAACCGGTCCGTCGCCCTGCGGTCGGAGCCTCGACGGTGAGCCCAGAGGAGGACGACCGTGGCTGACGCGCACCGCGATGCCGACGAGCGACGGCCTGCGACGGTGGATGACGCGCAGTCTCCCGCGCCGGTCACCGGCTATGAGATGCCGGCTGAGGAGAAACCACGGGCCGGATGGCTCGGCGAGTCTCTGAGCCCCCCGATCGCCGGTTTCGGCGTGACTCTGGCGACGATCTTCCGCAAGGTCTACACCGAGGAATACCCGGAGGAGAAGCGCCCGACCGCGCCCCGGTTCCACGGTCGCCACCAGCTCAACCGTCACCCGGACGGGCTGGAGAAGTGCGTCGGATGCGAGCTGTGTGCGTGGGCCTGCCCGGCCGACGCCATCCTCGTCGAAGGCGCACCCAACGACGACACCCCGGCAGCCGAGGGTGGCACCGGACGATTCTCGCCCGGGGAGCGCTACGGCCGCGTCTATCAGATCAACTATCTGCGCTGCATCTTCTGCGGATTGTGTATCGAGGCATGCCCGACCCGGGCGCTGACGATGACGAACTTCTACGAGCTGGCCGATGACAACCGGGCCGACCTGATCTTCACCAAGGACCAGCTGTTGGCACCGCTGCAGGACGACATGCTCACCCCGCCGCACCCGATGGCTCCAGGCCTGGAGGAACGCGACTACTACCTCGGCAAGGTCGACGGGGTGAGCGACGAGCAGCGCGAGTGGGTCGAGCAGCAGTCCGGTGCCGCGACGACCGCGGAGGTGGTCGACGAGGGAGGGACCCCCTCATGATGAGCTACGGAGAAGCCTGGCTCTTCTGGATCCTCGCGCCGCTGTCACTGATTGCCGCGCTGGGGCTGCTGTTCGCCCGCAAGGCCGTGCACGTCGCCATCTGCGTCGCGTTCGTCATGGTCAACATCGGCGTGTTCTATCTCGCCTCCCAGGCAGAGTTCCTCGGCATCGTCCAGGTCTTCGTCTACACCGGCGCCGTCATGATGCTGTTCCTTTTCGTGCTCATGCTCGTCGGGGTCGACTCGGCCGACTCGACGGTCGAGACGATCCGGGGCCAACGAGCCGCCGCCGCGCTGGTCGCGTTCGGCCTGCTCTCGGTCATGGTGCTCTCGGTCGGGTCCTTCACCATCGACAGCGCCGCCGGGTTGGACGAGGTCAACACCAACCCGGGCAATGTCACCGGGATGGCCAACCTCATCTTCGGCAAGTACGTGCTCGTCTTCGAAGTCACCTCGGCCTTGCTCATCACGGCGGCCCTCGCCGCGATGGTGCTCACCCACCGCGAACGGTTGGTCGCTCGCGCCACCCAACGGCAGATCTCCGAGCGACGTGTTCGGGACAACAGCTACGTCGCCGGCCTGCCCGCCCCGGGTGTCTACGCCCGGCACAACGCGGTCGACACTCCTGCCTTGCTACCGGACGGGACACCGAGCGAGTTGTCGGTCTCCCGGGTGCTCGTGGCCCGTGACCAGGTCGCCACGCCGAGCAGGTATGCCGCGCCCGAGCTCGACGCCGATGCCGACGCCCCGACCGAGACCGGTGTCGCCGAAGAGTCGGCGGATCGACGCGAGGGCGAGGGGGACGACTGATGCTGAGTCTGACCTGGTATCTCTACTTCGCGATCGCCCTGTTCGTCATCGGGGCCGCCACCGTGTTGCTGCGCCGCAACGCGATCGTCGTGTTCATGGGCGTGGAGCTGATGCTGAACGCCGCCAACATCGCGTTCGTGACCTTCGCGCGTGTCCACGGCAGCCTCGACGGCCAGGTGATCGCCTTGTTCGTCATGGTCGTCGCGGCGGCCGAAGTCGTCGTCGGCCTCGCCATCATCATGGCGATCTTCCGTGCCCGCCGCTCGACCTCGGTCGATGCCGCCAACCTGCTAAAGCTGTGAGGAGCGACCAGACGTGACCTCCCACCTCCTTTCTCAGGGCATCCTTGCGCAGGGTGCCCTCACCCAGGGGTCGCTGCCTGCGGCCGAGACTGCCGGGGCCCACGCGGCCACCGGGGTTGCGGCATACGCATGGTTGCTCGTCGCCTTGCCGATGTTCGGCGCGGCGCTGCTGCTGCTCACCGGCCGGCGTCTGGACAAAGCCGGTCCCGGCCTAGCCGTCGGCTTCTCCTGGGCCGCCTTCGTGGTCGCTTTCCTGGTCTGGCTGCAGATGCTGGGGCAACCCGACGAGCACCGGGCCATGTCGGTGCACCTGTTCTCCTGGGTGCCGGCCGGTCAGTTCCAGCTCGATGCCGGGTTGCTCGTCGACCAGTTGTCGATGGCATTCGTGCTGCTGGTGACCTTCGTCGGCTCACTCATCCACGTCTATTCGCTCGGCTACATGGAGCACGACCCGGACAAGCGCCGGTTCTTCGCCTACCTGAACCTGTTCGTCGCGGCGATGCTGCTGCTCGTGCTCGCCGACTCCTACCTGCTGGTCTACGTCGGATGGGAGGGCGTCGGCCTGGCGTCGTATCTGCTCATCGGTTTCTGGAACTGGAACCCGCCGTATGCCAGTGCCGCGAACAAGGCGTTCATCGCCAACCGGGTCGGCGACCTCGGCATGGGTGTGGCGATCATGCTGCTCTTCTGGCAGGTCGGCGCCGTCGACTTCCGCACCGTCAACGCGGCGGTTCCGCAGCTGTCGGAGGGTGGGCTCACGGCCATCGGGCTGTTCCTGCTGCTGGCCGCCTGCGGCAAGTCGGCACAGTTCCCGCTACAGAGCTGGCTCGGCGACGCGATGGCCGGCCCGACCCCCGTGTCAGCGCTGATCCACGCCGCGACCATGGTGACCGCCGGTGTCTACCTCGTCGTCCGCAGCCACGTCATCTTCGACGGCGCCCCGACCGCGCAGCTGGTCGTGGTCATCGTCGGTGCGATCACCCTGCTCTTCGGGGCAATCGTCGGTTGCGCGAAAGATGACATCAAGAAGGCCCTGGCCGCCTCGACGATGAGCCAAATCGGCTACATGATGCTCGCGGCCGGGCTCGGCCCGGTCGGGTACGTATTCGCGATCTTCCACCTGCTCACCCACGGCTTCTTCAAGGCCGGGATGTTTCTCGGTGCCGGCTCGGTCATGCACGGCATGAACGACAGTGTCGACATGCGCCGGTTCGGTGCCCTGAACAAGGCCATGCGGGTCACCTGGATCACCTTCGGGCTGGGCTGGTTGGCGATCCTCGGGATCCCACCGTTCGCCGGCTTCTGGAGCAAGGACAAGATCATCGAAGCCGCATTCATCGGCGAGGGTTGGCGGCCGTGGGTGTTCGGTTTCGTCACACTCATCGGCGCCGGCATCACCGCGTTCTACATGTCGCGGCTGTTCTTCATGACCTTCCACGGCTCGCAACGGTGGGACAAACAAGCGCACCCGCACGAGTCGCCGCGGATCATGACCGTGCCGATGATGGTGCTCGCCGGTGGTTCGGCGCTGCTCGGTCTCGTGCTGGCCTGGCCGTTCGCTCAGGAAGCACCGATCCAGTCCTGGCTCGGTGCCGCAGTCGGGGCGCACGGCCACGGTGCCGAGCACCATCCGGTGCTGTCGATCCCGGTGATCACGGCCAGCACGCTGCTGGTCGTGCTCGGTGGGATCTGGCTGGCCTACATCCGCTATGCGCAGCGAGCCGTGCCCCGGACAGCACCAGCGGCCAGCCTGCTCACCCGGGCGGCCCGCCAAGACCTTTACCAGGACCAAGTCAACGAAGGACTCTTCATGCGTCCCGGCATTCACGCGACCCGGGCATTGGTCTACATCGACCAGCGTGGGGTCGACGGTGCGGTCGGCGGCTTGGCCGCCCTCATCGGCGGGCTGTCCTCGCGGTGGCGCCGGATGCAGAACGGCCTGGCCCGCTCGTATGCCCTGACCATGCTCATCGGTGTCGTCGTGATCGTCGGTGCCGTCTGGGCGCTGCAGTGAGGTGGCTGCCACGATGAACTCGATCCCCTGGCTGACCCTCATGGGCGCGGCGCCCGCTGTGGGCGCTGTCGTGCTCTGGTCGCTGCGCGGTGGCGCCAAAGCCATGGCGAAGCCGATCGCCCTCGGTGCCTCGCTCGTCACCCTCGTGCTTGCCGTTCTCGCAGCACTGAGCTTCGACCCGTCGTCGACTGAGAAGTTCCAACTCGTCGAGCAGCACACCTGGATCCCGCAGTTCGGAGTGAGCTACGCGCTCGGAGTCGACGGCATCGCCTTGGCGCTGATCCTCATGTCGACGATCCTCGTACCGATCTGCCTGATCGCGGCCTGGCGTGACCTGCCGACCGGCGAACACGGGCGTGAGCCGAACTACTACGCGCTGATGCTGGTGCTCGAGACCTTCATGATCGGGGTTTTCGCCGCCACCGACGTCTTCTTGTTCTATGTCTTCTTCGAGGCGATGCTCATCCCGGTCTACTTCCTGATCGGCCGCTTCGGTGGGCAGCGCCGACAGTATGCCGCGATGAAGTTCCTGCTGTTCTCGCTCGCCGGTGGGCTCATCATGCTGGCCGCAGTCATCGGGCTCTACGTGCGCGGCCCCGGTGGCCCGGACGGCTTCCTGCTGACCAACCTGACCGGCCTCGGGCTGGCCGAGGGCACCGAGCGGTGGTTGTTTCTCGGCTTCTTCCTCGCGTTCGCCGTCAAGGCTCCGATGGTGCCGGTGCACACCTGGCTGCCCGACGCAGCCGGCGAATCCCGCCCCGCCACGGCCACTCTGTTGGTCGGCGTGCTCGACAAGGTCGGCACCTACGGCATGATCCGCTTCTGCCTCGAGTTGTTCCCCGGGGCCAGCCAGTGGGCCGCGCCCGTTGTCATCGTGCTCGCGGTGATCTCGATCGTGTATGCCGCGCTGCTGGCCATCGGGCAGGGCGACATCATGCGCCTCATTGCGTACACGTCAGTGAGCCACTTCGGGTTCATCGTCCTAGGGGTCTTCGCCTTCACGTCGACCAGCTGGGCCGGGTCGAGCCTCTACATGGTCAACCACGGTTTCTCGACGGCCGCATTGTTCCTCGTCGCGGGTATGTTGATCAGCCGCCGGGGCAGCCGACGCATCGCCGACTTCGGTGGGTGGCAGCGGGTCGTGCCGGCATTGGCCGGGGTCTGGTTGGTCAGTGGCCTGTCGAGCATCGCGCTGCCGGGCATGGGCTCGTTTATCTCCGAGTTCCTCGTGCTGGCCGGCACCTTCCAACGTCACCAAGTGCTCGCGGTGATCGCCACCACCGGCATCATCCTGGCCGCCCTCTACATCCTGCTTATGTACCAACGGATGATGACCGGCCCCAAGCCCGAAGAGTTCACCGGGCCCGACGCCATCCCCGATCTCACCGGCCGAGAGAAATGGGTGGCGGCGCCGCTCATCGCGCTGTTCCTCGTGCTCGGCTTCTACCCCAAGCCGGTGCTCGACATGGTCAACCCGGCCGTTGAGACGATCCTGACGGGCGTGCAGATCTCCGACCCGGCACCGGTGGCCGGGGTCATCGAAGGGAGCAGCAAGTGACCGGGCTCCTGCCGTCGCCAGCTGCGGCCGACTTCACGGCCGCCTCGCTCGACTACGTGGCATTGCTGCCGCTGCTCGTGATGCTCGGTGCGGCGATTATCGGGGTGCTGATCGAGGCTTTCGTGCCGCGCCGTCGCCGCTACGTCGCACAGATCTTCGTCGTGCTCGTCGGGCTGATCGGGTCGCTCGCTGCGCTAGCTCTCGGCGCAGTCAACCACCAAGTCGCAACTGCGGGCCTTTCGGTCGGGGACTTCGTTCAGGGCTCGGTCGTGGTCGACGGGCCGACGCTGTTCCTGCAAGCGGTCATCCTGCTGTTCGCGCTGCTGGCGGCCCTGAACTTCGGCGAGCGGCTCGGTGGCGTCGGCTTGGAGGCGTTCACACCCGCCGCAGCGGCGGCCCCTGGATCGTCGGCCGAGGCGCAAGCTCAACGGGTCGGCGCCTTGTCGTCCGAGGTCTTCCCGTTGTTCATGTTCGCGGTGTCGGGCATGATGCTCTTCCCGGCGGCCGGTGACCTGCTCACGATGTTCGTCGCACTCGAGGTCTTCAGCCTGCCGCTCTATATCATGTGTGGTCTGGCCCGGCGTCGTCGGCTGCTGTCGCAGGAAGCTTCGCTGAAGTACTTCCTGCTCGGGGCGTTCTCGTCGGCCTTCTTCCTCTTCGGTGTCGCCTTGCTCTTCGGCTACTCCGGGTCGGTATACCTCAACGATCTCGCGGAAGCGATCGGCTCGCGGAGCTCGCTCTTCGACGGGTTGCTGGTCCCGGGCATTCTGCTCGTGCTCGTCGGCCTGTTGTTCAAGGTCGGTGCCGCGCCGTTCCACATGTGGACTCCCGATGTCTACCAGGGCGCGCCGACCCCGGTGACCGGCTTCATGGCAGCTGCGACCAAGGCAGCGGCTTTCGGTGCGATCCTGCGTTTCCTCTACGTCGGTGTCGATCGCGCGATCTGGGAATGGCGGACGGCGCTGATCGTCATCGCTGCCCTCACCATGATCGTCGGGGCGGTCCTGTCGGTCACCCAGACTGACATCAAACGACTGCTGGCCTACTCGTCGATCGCACACGCCGGCTTCATCCTCACCGGCGTCATCGCAGCCGACCGGCTCGGAGTGTCCGGGACGATGTTCTACGTGCTCGCCTACGGGTTGGCGACGATCGCCGCGTTCGCGATCATCAACCTCGTCCGCGAGGGTGGCTCGGAGGCCAGCCACCTGTCGCAGTGGGCCGGGCTGGGCAAACGACACCCCGTGGCCGCCGGATTATTCGGGTTCCTCCTGCTCGCTTTTGCCGGCATCCCGCTGACCTCGGGCTTCACGGCGAAGTTCGGGGTCTTCAAGCCGGCGCTCGCGGTCGGCAGCACCCCGATCACCACGCTGGTGATCGTCGGCCTGTTGTGCAGTGCGATCACGGTCTTCGTCTATGCCCGGATCATCGTGCTCATGTATTTCGCCGAGCCGACCAACGACGAGGTGGTTTTCGTCGAGCCGTCGGTGTTGTCCATGGTCACCATCGGTGTCGGATCAGTGCTGACCCTCTGGCTCGGCGTCATGCCGTCGGCGGTGCTCGAGCTGACCGACCGGGCCTCCCAGTTCATTCGCTGAGCAGTGCCGTGCATCTGGTGACTTCGTGCCCAACGAGTGGTGGTCACTTCGTGAGCCCGGGCCCGACACAGTCACGGGACCACCGATCCGGGTCGTGTCACCGATGACCAGCCCTGGCCTGCTCACCTTGCCGGGTGCCTCAGCCCCCCTCGTCGAGCAGCTCACCGAAGGGCTGGTCGCGGTCGACGCATTGTTGCGCCGGACGGTCGACCACGACGATCCGTTCATCGCCGGGGCCTGCGAGCATCTGCTCGCCGCCGGTGGCAAACGATTCCGGCCCACCCTCACCCTGCTCTCCGCGCTGGCCTGTGGCTCGATCACCGACGAGGTCGTGGCGGCGGCAGCCGGGGTTGAGCTGACCCACCTCGCGTCGCTCTACCACGACGACGTCATGGACGAGGCGCTCGTGCGCCGTGGAGTGCCGAGCGCCAATGCGGCTTACGACAACTCGACCGCGATCCTGGTCGGCGACTTGCTGTTCGGGAAGGCCTCCGAGATCGTCGCCGGGCTCGGTGCGGAGGCGGTGCTCATCCAGGCCCAGACTTTCGTGCGGCTGTGTGCCGGCCAGATCCGCGATAGCCGACCCTGCCCGCCCGGTCAGGATCCGGTGACCTACTACCTCGACGTGCTCGCCGACAAGACCGGGGTGCTCGTGGCAACCGCAGCGCGCTACGGCGCCATATTCGCCGGCCGCTACGACGATCGGGCCGAAAGCGACGGGCACGCTGGTGGCGGGCATGGCGCAGACCCCGCTCCGAGCAGTGTCGAGGTGTTGCGCGCGTACGGTGAACAGCTCGGGGTGGTCTTCCAGCTCGCCGATGATCTCATCGATATCAGCTCCGACGGTGGCCAGAGCGGGAAGACCCCGGGCACGGACTTGCGTGAAGGGGTCGACACCCTCGCCGTCATCTACGCCAAGGCATCCGACGACCCGGCGGATGCTCGACTGCACGAGCTACTCGGCCGCGACCTCCGCGATGACGATGCGGCTCATGCCGAGGCGCTGGCCCTCCTGCGAGCTCACCCGGCACTCGAGCAGGCCCGGGCCCAGACTCGCGCTGTCGGCGAGCGAGCCCGGTCACTGCTCGACGGGCTGCCGGACAGCGACGCCAAGACCGCGTTGGCGGCGCTGGTCGACCAGGTCATCGAACGAGTCGGCTGAGCCCGGATTTTCGGTACACGGGTTGTCGACAAGGGTGCGCGTGGGTCGCGCGCTGCCACGCAGCAAAGAAGCACGCTGCATGTGCGGATAACCGTCGAGAACCGCTGACCTGTCACACATCCAGGCGAAACCGGGCATGATGGCGCGCATGGTGGCGCATTCCGACCACGATTCGTGGCTCCAGTGCGCCATCATGTGCGCCATCACGACCGCCTACCCATGCACACCACCGAAACATGCCGAACTGACGGATTGCTGCCGAGTAGCGCTGCCCCTCCGTGGTTACGAGCAAGACCAAGCGAAACCGCCGAGGCTGGGTGGGCCCAGCTCCACAAGAACCTCCCGGGTTTAGTGGGGTTCGAAGCAGCGGTCATCGCAGGATCAACACGTCAATGGCAATGGAGCAGATTCGGGCCGCACGCAGCTAGCTGCGGCGTGATCGGGGCCGGTTCCGGACCGCGTCGAGAGTGAGCACGGCGAGCGCGATCCAGACAATGACGAAACCGATCCACCGCTGCAGGGTGATCTGCTCGCCGAGCACTAGTGCGCACAACAGCTGCATCACCGGCGCGAGGAATTGCAGCATCCCGATGTTCACCAATGGCACCCGCCGGGCCGCGGCTGCGAACAGCAGCAACGGCACCGCTGTCACGACCCCGGTGAGCACAAGCAGTGTCGTATGCCCCGGTGACACCCAGCCTGCGGCAGGCTGGACCCAGCGGGCAGTCAGTGGTGTCAGTGGCCCGAGCAACAGAATCGCGACCGGGGCCAACACCGCAGTCTCGACGGTGAGACCCTGCAGGGCAGGCAGATTCGCGCCAGCCCGCTTCTTCACCAAGCCGTAGAACGCGAAGGAGCACGCGAGGGTCAGCGAGATCACCGGGACCTGGCCACCGACCACAGTGAGATAGACGGCGGCCACGGCGCCGATGAGCACGGCCACCAGCTGCAGCCGCCGCAGCCGCTCGCGGAGCAGGACCACGCCGAGCGCCACCGTGAGCAGCGGGTTGAGGAAATAGCCGAGGGCCGCCTCGTTGGTCCGGCCGGCCAGCACCGCACCCACGTAGACACCCCAGTTGGTTGCGATGGCGAAGGCCGCGACGGTCAGGCCGGCGACCAGCCGTCGACGGCGCAGCATTCCACGGAACCACGAGAACTCACGGCGTACGGCCAGCACGAGCAGGCAGAACACGAGGCTCCAGATGATCCGGTGTGCGAGGACTTCCAACGGGCCCGCCGGCGTGAGTGCGTGGAAGTAGAGCGGGAACAGCCCCCAGATCAGGTAGGCCGCGAGGCCGTATGCCGTGCCTCGGGTCAGCTCACCGAGGCTGCTGCGGGTGTTCTCGGTGCCGGGGGTGCCACGATCGTCAGGAGGGTTCGCGCTACCGGGGCCACCAGCGCTATCGCTGGGCGGCTCGTTCACTCCTCGACGGTCCAGGTGTCGTGCCCGGCGAACAGGGCTTCGAGATCGGCAGCGGTGGCCGGGCCACCGGCGTCATCGATGGCTGTGGTCACCTGGCCCCGCACTTGGTCGTCGTAGGTCGGTCGAGCGACCATGCGGAAGACGCCCATCGGGACATGGCTGAGGTCGCCGTCGCTGGTCAGCTGGGACAACGCGAACGCCGACGACGGGTGGGGCGCGTCAACGCGGTGGGTGACGATCCGTGCGGGGTTGGCGTGGCTTCGTGGAATGACGTGGATCGAGCCGTCCTCGGCTCGCACGGCCACGTGATCGCCGGCCGCGACCTCTTCACCGTCCTTGAGCCAGAGGATGCGGGCGGCGGCTTCGTCTTTGTCTTTGAGCACGTGGAAGGCGTCGTCGTTGAAGATCGGGCAATTCTGGTAGATCTCCACGAAAGCGGCCCCTCGGTGCTCGGCTGCCGCGTGCAGCACTTCGGTGAGGTGCTTGCGTTCGGAGTCCATGGTGCGTGCCACGAAGGTCGCCTCGGCGCCGAGGGCCACGGACACCGGGGTGAAGGGCGTGTCGAGGGAGCCGAGCGGGGAGCTCTTGCTCACGGTGCCGGTCCGCGAGGTGGGGGAGTACTGACCCTTGGTGAGTCCGTAGATCTCGTTGTTGAACAACAAGATCTTGATGTTCACATTGCGACGCAGCGCGTGGATGAGATGGTTGCCGCCGATCGAGAGGGCATCGCCGTCGCCGGTGACCACCCAGACCGACAGGTCTTCACGGGTCGTGGCCAAGCCGGTGGCGAAGGTCGGTGCCCGGCCGTGGATCGAGTGCAGCCCATAGGTGTCGAGGTAGTAGGGGAATCGGGACGAGCAGCCGATCCCGGAGATGAAGACGATGTTCTCCCGGCGCAGGCCCAGCTCGGGCAGAAAGCCCTGCATCGCGGCGAGGATGGCGTAGTCACCACACCCCGGGCACCAGCGCACATCCTGATCGCTCGTGTAGTCCTTGCGCCCGGGCGCCGGGGCGCCCTCGGGCACGCTGGGCACGAGCGCGGTGCCTGCGGGCGGCATACCCGGCATACCCAATTCGGTCGTCATTCTCGCACCTCCAACCCTGCCTCTAGACCTGCCTCCAGCTCGTCGACTGCCTCCCGGATGAACTCGGCCAGCTCGGTCGCCCGGAAAGGCAAACCTCGCACGGCCGGGCGGGATTCCACATCCACGAGGTATGCCGCCCGCAGCAGCATCGCGCATTGGCCCAGATTCATCTCGGGCATGATGACCCGCTCATAGCTTCGCAGGATCTCGCCGGTGTTCCGCGGGAAAGGGTTGAGGTGACGTAGGTGAGCTGTTGCGACATGGTGGCCGGTGAGCCGGGCGGCGCGGGCTCCGGCCCGGATCGGTCCGTAGGTCGAACCCCACCCGATCATGAGCACCCGGGCGTCACCGTCGGGGTCGTCGACATTGAGTTCGGGGATGCTCTCGGCGATCCGGGCGATCTTGTCGGCGCGCAGTTGCGTCATCAACTGATGGTTGCCCGGGTCGTAGGAGATGTTGCCGGTGATGTGTTCTTTCTCGAGGCCACCGATTCGGTGTTCGAGGCCGGGTGTGCCCGGCACTGCCCACGGCCGGGCGTTGGTCTCGGGGTCACGGGTGTAGGGGTGGAAAACCGGGTCGCCCTTGGCGTTGGTGGCATTCGGCTCGGTCGCGAAAGTGACCGGGAACTTGGGCAGGTCCTCGATCGTCGGGATCTGCCACGGCTCCGAGCCGTTGGCCAGGTATCCGTCCGAGAGCAGGATGACCGGGGTGCGGTACGTGGTCGCGATCCGGCTGGCTTCGATGGCGGCGTCGAAACAGTCGGCCGGTGACTGCGCAGCGACGACAGCGACCGGGGATTCGCCGTTACGCCCGAACATCGACTGCAGCAGGTCGGCCTGCTCGGTCTTGGTCGGCAGGCCGGTCGACGGACCGCCGCGCTGCACATCGACGACGACCAGAGGCAGCTCCAGTGCCACCGCCAGCCCGATGGACTCCGACTTGAGCGCCAACCCGGGTCCGGAGGTCGTCGTCACTCCGAGCGCGCCGCCGTAGGAGGCGCCGATCGCGATGCCGACGCCGGCGATCTCGTCTTCGGCTTGCATTGTCGTCACGGCGAATCGCTTCAGCCCGGAGAGGATGTGCAGGATGTCGGATGCCGGGGTGATCGGGTAGGAGCCGAGCACGAGGCGCAACCCGGCTTGGTGGGCGGCAGCGACGAGACCGTAGGCGAGGCCGAGGTTGCCGGTGATGTTGCGGTAGCGGCCTTTCGGCATCGACGCGGGCGACACGTCGTAGGTGTAGGCGAAGTCTTCGGTGGTCTCGCCGTAGTTGAAGCCGGCGTGCAGGGCAGCCAGGTTGGCCACGAGTAACTCGGGTTTTCTGGCGAACTTGACTTGGAGGAAGCGTTCGGTCGTGGTGGTCGGCCGAGTGTAGAGCCAGGACAGCAGCCCGAGGGCGAACATGTTCTTGGCGCGCACCTTGTCCTTCCGCGTGAGCGGATGGTCGGCGAGCGCGTCGACGGTGATCGAAGTGAGCGGTAACGCGTGCACGTGGTATGACTCGAGGGTGTCGTCCTCGAGCGGCGACGCGATGTAGCCGACCTTGGCGAGGTTGCGCCGGGTGAACTCGTCGGTGTCGATGATGATCGTCGCTCCACGGGGCATGTCGGGAAGGTTGGCCTTGAGGGCCGCCGGGTTCATCGCGACGAGCACGTCCGGATGGTCACCCGGGGTCAAGGCGTCAGCGTTGGCCATGTGGAGCTGGAAGCTGCTCACCCCGTGGATCGTGCCCTGGGGCGCGCGGATCTCAGCCGGGAAGTTGGGCAACGTCGACAGGTCGTTGCCGTAGAAGGCGGCTTGTGAGGTGAACCGGTCGCCGGTGAGCTGCATGCCATCGCCGGAGTCGCCGGCGAAACGAATGACAACGCGATCCAGTTGTTGGACGGTCTTGCTCATCGGGTGGACGTGACTCCCTCGTTCCCAAACGACAGATACAGCGCCGCCAAGAGGTGCCGGCACCAAAGCCCATGGTATGTCGTTGATCCGGGAACGACCTGTTCGCTTTGCCGAGTGGACGTAAGAGTCAGCGAATCACCCCGGTGGCACGTAGCTCGGCGATCCGCGCGGCGGCATACCCGATGCTCGTCAACACGTCGTCGGTGCTTGTTCCGGCCGGTTCGGGCGGGCGTGGGGTGTCCACTGTGCGGGCTAGGCGGGGCGCCGGAGTCGGCGTCGGTATGCCGCCCACGTCACGGTAGCCGGCCCGAGCCACCAGATGTGGGTGCCTGATCGCGTCGCGGATGTCGAGGACCGGCGCGACGCAAGCGTCGGATCGCTCCAGCAGGTCACACCACTCGTCCCGAGTGCGAGTTCGGAAGTGTTTCTCCCACAGGGCTTTTGCTGCTGGCCAGTAGGTCTCGTCGAATTGACGGGAGGGATGCCGAGGGTCGTCCTCGGGCAGATCCAAGCCGAGTCGGCGAAGCAACTCCACGTAGAACTGCGGCTCCAAGGGACCGACCGCCAGGTGGGTGCCGTCAGCGCACTCGTAGACCTCGTAGAAGGGTGCGCCGCCGTCGAACACGTTGCGGCCGGGTGCCCCGTCCCATTGTCCGGCTTGGATGAGAGCGTGCGTGAAGGTGCTCAGATAGCTCGTCCCGTCGACGATCGCCGCATCGACGACCTGGCCGACGCCGGTGGCCCGGCGTTCGTGCAGCGCGGCCAGCAATCCGATGACCATGAGCAGCGCACCCCCGGCGACATCACCGAGGTAGGGACCAGGCATCACCGGTCGGGGAGCTCGCGGGTCGTCGTCGACCGGCTCCGGCGAGCTGGCCCGATGGTTACGCACGACGGTGGAGAGCACTCCGGAGATGGCGACGTAGTTGAGGTCGTGCCCGGCGAACATTGATTGAGGCCCGGTCTGGCCCCACCCGGTCATCCGCCCGAAGATCAGGCTCGGGTTGCGGGCGAGGCAGACGTCCGGGCCGATGCCGAAACGCTCCATGACCCCGGGCCGGTAGGGCTCGATGAGCAGGTCGCTGTGTTCGACCAGATCGAGCACCACGGCCCGTCCCTCGTCGGATTTGAGATCCAGGCAGATCGACCTTCGGCCGCGTTTGAGCAACGGCATGTCGAAAGGCCCGGCACCACCCGGCCGGTCGATCGTGACGATTTCGGCGCCGAGGTCGGCTAGCACCATCCCGGCCATCGGACCTGGCCCGATCCCGGCGAACTCGAGCACTCGAACACCGGCCAAGGGGCCGGGATACGACGTGTTGGCCTTGGGCGTCGGGTCTGCGGCCGGGCCGTGATGGTGTGTCATGGCCACACGGTAGCCCCGGCCGAGCGTCTTGGGGGAGTGAAGTCACGTGCCAAGTACTCGCGACTGGGCTGCACGAAACCGCCGCTCCAATGACCGTTTCGTGCAGGTCAGTGCTTGACGTCTGTAGGTCCGGGCTCGAGTTCGTCGGCTAGCTTGCGCTGGGCGGCCCGGCGCCGCAGGATCAGCGTCACCACCAGCAACAGAGCCACGATGCCGAGGCCGGCGATCCCGGCTGGTGATCCGGCGGCTGCGCTCAGTGCGGCCTCCCAAGCGGCGAACCCGATGGTCGCGTAGATCAGCGCCCAGGCGGCTGCGCCGGGGATCTGCGCCACGCTGAAGCGAACCCAACCAAGTCGCAGAACGCCGCAGGCCGCGAGCACGGCCGTCTGCAACCCGATGGTGAGGTAGCACAACGGAACCACCGGTATTCCCCAGCGTTCCAGTGCGTACCGACCCTTGTGGACCGTCTGGCCGTCCAGCCAATCGTGCAGCTTGTGCCGCCAGCCCTTGCTGGTGGCGGTGTGGGCAATAGTCTGCTGGGTCGCCCACCTAGCCAACCAGTACGTGCCTTGACCGCGGGCCGTGCCCATGAGGTAGAGCACGAACCAGATGAGCAAGAACGGGGCCTGCGACAGCCAATCCGGCATGTGCAGTTAGTCGGAAGCGCCGGAGACGCCAGCAATGTCGTGATGTGTTTCCCGCGCGGCCGCCAAGTCGACGAACACAGCTCTGTTGAAACTGAAGCTCGCTTCTGCTTCGGCGAACAACAGTTCCCGCTGCTCGTCGGTGACCGACAGCTGATCCAGCTTGGCCCGGTACTCGTCCTTGTACGGCTTCAGTTTGCCGATGTCGTCGAACTGGTAGAACGTGACCGCTTCATCGTCGATGTCGTAGTGACGTCGGACCAGCGTGGCGACGATCTGCCCGCCGGAAAGGTCGCCCAGATAGCGCACATAGTGGTTGGCCAGCATGCGCTCCGGTGTGTGCCCGTTGCTCAGCGCGTCGACGTATGCCTCGGTGGCCGGTGTCAACGTGGTGAATCCGGTCCCGAAATTGTCCAGGGCCTCTTGGCCGAGCAGCGTGACGAGGTCGTGTTCTAACGCTGCGACCCGGTTCAGTCGTGGGTCGAGGAACGGGGCCACCATCGGGTCGTCACGGTAGTGCTGCCAGAGTGTCGACTCCAGAGCCCGGTAGATTGCCAAGTGCTGGCTGACCATGGCTGAATACGCGCCGTGGCAGGCCTCACCGTGCATCAACGAGGTGACGAAACCTGACTCTTCGGTGCGGGAGTGGGCATCCCGGGTGTGCTCATGGAGGGCGACGGATAGGGGGACTGAGGAAGAGCTGGTGGACACGACAAACCTCACGCAGGCAACGGGGACGACCCTAAGGATACCCTTACGTCAATCTGGAACGAGGGGTCGCTATACCCCGGTGCCGCAGGGGTGGGCTCGCCGCAGGAGTGGGCTCAGCTGAGGCCGAGTGTGGGGTCGGGATCCATGGTCACCGTGACCGAGACCTCCGCGACGTCTTCGGGTGTAGGCATCTGGCTGCCGGGCAGGCCGACTGCTACGGCCCCCCAGGCCACCCCGGTAGCCAGAGCCTGATCGGGTGGCTCGTCTCGGGTGAGCGCATGCAGGTAGCCGGCCAGGAGTGCGTCGCCGGCACCCACCGTCGACACGGGCTTGCCGATCGTCGTGCTGGCGTGCGCCACGACGTCGCCGGCCACGAGCAGAGCGCCGTGTTCACCGAGACTGACCAGGGCGGCACCGAGACCGCCGGCGACGAGATCGTCGATTGCTTCGCGAATCTCGCCGAGCGTCGAGAGCGAAGTTCCGACGAGCTCTTCGAGCTCTTCCCGGTTCGGCTTGATGAGGTCGGGGTTGGCTGACACGGCCGCAGCCAGGGGCACGCCGGATGTGTCGATCGCGACCCTCGCTCCGGCCGCGTGTCCGTAACGCGCCAGGTCGGCATACAAACGCTCGGGTGCGCCCGGGGTGAGGGTGCCGCACCCGACCACCCAATCGGCGCCTTCGCGGAGCGTTTTCTCGGTGGTGGCATGCAGCGCCTCAAGCTCGTCCGTCGAGAGCGTGGGGCCGGGCTCGTTGAGCTTGGTGGTCGTGCCATCGGGCTCGACCACCGTGACGTTCATCCGGGTCGTACCGTCGACGGGCACCGGTCGGTAGGCCGCGCCGACGCTCTCCAAGAGCTCTTCCATCAGGCGGCCCTCGAGCCCGCCCAGGGGCAGCACAGCCAATGCCTCGGCGCCGTGATTCGTCAGGGCTCGGGCGATGTTGATGCCTTTGCCGCCCGGGTCGATCCGGCTGCCGGTGGCCCGATTCACCTCCCCGTGGAGTAACTCCGGCACGGATACGGTGCGGTCGATGCTCGGATTCGGGGTGAGGGTGACGATCATGCGATCTCCTTCATGGTGCACCAAGAGCGATCATGCCACGCAGTGGGACCCAAGTAAACGGAATCCCGCACTGCCGCAACCGGGGAGGATGGGTCGTACGCCGGTCGTGGCCGAGCAGCTCGCGCATCGCGCGGGCTGGAGACGACGGGAACATCGCAGGTCAGCCCCACGTTTCATAGGGCATGCACAAGCACTACAACGGCCTCAAGACTGCCGCGCTCTTCGGAGTGATCTGGGCGCTGCTGCTCGGCATCGGCATGCTCGTCGGTGGCGGCCGTTTTGTCTGGGTGTTTGCGCTGTTCGGTGTCGGGATGACCTTCTACGGCTACTGGAACAGCGACAAGCTCGCGATCAAGGCGATGCGGGCCTACCCGGTCTCGGAGGCTCAGGCCCCGGCGATGCACCGGATCGTCCGAGAGCTGTCCACCAAGGCCGGCAAACCGATGCCACGGCTGTTCATCTCACCGACCGAGGCACCCAACGCCTTTGCCACCGGCCGCAACCCGGCCAATGCCGCAGTGTGCTGCACGGAGGGCATTCTGAGGCTGCTCGACGAGCGTGAGCTGCGCGGCGTGCTCGGCCACGAGCTCATGCACGTCTACAACCGCGACATCCTCACCTCGTCGGTGGCAGCCGCGCTGGCCGGAGTGATCACGTCCGTCGCGCACATGCTCATGTTTTTCGGCGGCGGCAGCAGCGAGAACCGCACCAACCCGCTCGCCTTGCTCGCGCTGGCCTTGCTCGCCCCGATGGCGGCGACCCTGATCCAATTGGCGATCAGCCGGACCCGCGAATACGACGCCGACGAGGACGGTTCAGCCTTGACCGGTGATCCGCTGGCCTTGGCGTCGGCACTGCGCAAACTCGAGATGGGGATCGCCCGGGCACCTTTGGCCCCCCAGCAGGAGGTCCTCAACGCCAGCCACATGATGATCGCCAACCCGTTCCGCCCCCAGGACATCTCGCGGCTCTTCGCGACTCATCCGCCCATGCACGAGCGGGTCAACCGCTTGGAGAACATGGCCCGGGGCGGCTACCACCTCCGTTAGCTCACTCCGCTTCCGGCCCGCCGCGCTGTCCGCGCGTTGCCGGCACGCCGGCGGCCGGTGCGGCAGACTCGGAGAGTGCCTTCCCTCACCCGCGCCGAGGCGGTCGCCCGGGCCGAGCTGCTGACCGTCGACAGTTACGAAATCCGGCTGGATCTCGACCAGGGCCCCGAGCACTTCGGCTCCGCGACCCTGGTTCGTTGGAGCGGGCGTGGGGCGGGCCGGACCTTCTTGGACGTCAAGGCCCACGATCTGCATTCACTCCGGCTTGACGGTATGCCGCTGCCGCTCGACTCGTGGGCGGATGGCCGGGTGCCGATCGAGGTCACTCCTGGGCAACACACCCTGGCGATCGAGGCCACGATGGCCTACCGGCGCGACGGCTCCGGGCTGCATCGCAGCATCGACCCGGCCGACGGACAGGCCTACGTCTACGCCCAGTCCTTCCTCGACTTTGCCCCAGCGATCTTCGCCTGCTTCGATCAACCCGACCTCAAGGCCCGGATCTCGTTGCACGTCAAGGCTCCCGACGACTGGATCGTCCTCGGCAACGGCCGCGCCCGCCGGGCTGCCGATGTCGGGCCGGGGGAGTGGGTGCTCACCCAGACTCCGCCGATCTCCACCTATCTCGTGACGGTCTGCGCCGGGCCGTACGTCGGCGTGCTCAGCGAGCACGGCGGCATCCCGCTCGGCCTGCACACCCGGGCGTCCCTCGAGCCGCAGCTGACGCAGTGGGCACCGCAGCTGTTCGAGGTGACCGCGGCCGGCTTCGACGCCTACCACGAGCTCTTCGGCATCCGGTATCCATTCGGTGACTACCACCAAGCGTTCGTGCCCGACTTCAACGCTGTCGCCATGGAGAACCCGGGCTGTGTCACCCTGCGCGACGCCCTGCTCTACCGCGGCGCTGCGACCCCAGCCGATGTGCAACGCCGCACGCGCACCCTCGTGCACGAGATGGCCCACATGTGGTTCGGCAACCTCGTGACCATGAAGTGGTGGGACGACCTCTGGCTCAACGAGTCGTTCGCCGAATACCTCGCCCACCGGGTGCTCACCCGAGCCACCGAATTCGAGGACAGCTGGGTCGACTTCGGGATCACTCGCAAGCCCTGGGGGTATGCCGCAGAGCGGGCTCCCTCGGCTCATCCGGTCGCCGGGGCGCCCGCGCGGACCGCTGCCGACGCCCTGTCGGACTTCGACGGCATCTCCTACGCCAAAGGCGCGTCCGCGATCCGCCAACTCATCGCCTACGTCGGTGACGAGCACTTCGTGGCCGGGGTCGCGGCATACCTGCGGGAGAAGGCGTTCGGCAACGGCACCTTCGCCGAGTTCCTCGCCGCCATCGAGTCGGCCAGCAGTCGAGACCTGCAGGACTGGGCCCGAGCCTGGCTGCTCACCAGCGGTCGAGACACCCTGACCGTCGAGCTGACCGGCCCAGTGCCGGTGCTCACGGTGCGCCGGCCGAATGAGCGGCCGGGCGCCGGGCGGGTGCACGTGCTCGATGTCGGGACCTACAGCCTCGCCGGTGCGAGCCAGGCGGAAGTGCAACGTCAGCACGTCGTCGCCACCACGACCCACACGCCACTGCCCGAGTTGCCGGTGCCCGCTGTGCCCCACGTACCGCGGATCGTGTTGCCGAATTGCAGTGACCTCACCTGGGCCTCGGTCGACCTCGACGAGGACTCGCTCGCTGCCCTGCCCACTCTGACCGGGCGGATCGCCGACCCGCTGGCCCGCTCGGTCATCTGGCAGCTGCTCGACGACGCCGTCGCCCGGGCTGCCGTCGACCCCCGCACCTATCTCGCTGCCGTGCAACACTCTTGGCCGCTGGAGACCTACGACGCCCTGGCCCTTGGAGTCGCGGACCATGCGACCGTCGTCGTGCGCCGGTACCTGCCCGAGCCGGAGCAGGCAGCGGCATACAGGAAGCTTGCCGAAGCCGCTCTCGCAGTGTTGGGCGCGGCCGAGCCAGGGTCGCCGCTGGCGACAATCGCCGCCCGCCTCGCCGCCCGCACCAGTCGCGACGAGCATCTGCTCCGCTCGTGGCTGGGGCAGCCACCCGCCTGGCTGACCGGCGACCTCGACTTCCGCTGGTCGGTGCTCACCACCTTGGCGATCGCCGGACAGCTCGACGAGGCCGAGTTGGACGCAGCCGAGTCGACCGACGCCTCCGTGTCGGGCCGGCTGGCGGCGCTGCACGCCCGCGCTGCCCGGCCGCTGCCGACGGCCAAGGAGTGGGCCTTCGAGCAGGTGACCGCCAAGCACGCCGGGCGCTCCAACCACGAGCTCGTCGAATTGGCCCGCGGTCTGTGGCGGGCCCCCGACCCGGCTCTAGTTCGTGACTACGTGGTGCCTTTCCTCGACGCGATCCCGCGGATGACCGCGTGGGTCGGCGAGGACGCGCTGGGCAAGGTCGTGCGTTTCGGATTCCCGTGGGTCGTCGAGCCGGCCACCATCGAGGCCGTCGACGCCGCGCTCGCCCGGGACGATCTGCCCGGGCCCGTCCGCCGGGCCTTCGTCGAATGGTCGTGGCCGCTCCGCGAGGCCCTCGCCGTGCGCACCCGCTGGCCCGCCACCGGCGGCAGATGAGCTTCCCGTGCCCCCCGCGCGCGGGTTAGCCTCGGAGGTGGAACGGGAGGTGACCGAGAGTGCCGACACCCATCGGACACGAAGCGGCCGTTGCCGCTCTGTCCGCCCAGGTCGTCGCTACCCCAAACGGTGCCACGGTGCGGCTGGCCAAACCGACGACCAACCTCTTCCGGCCCCGCACCCCGGGCGGCGCGGGCCTCGATGTCTCCGCGCTCACCGGCGTGCTTGAGGTCGACCCGGAGTCCGGCACAGCCCGGGTGCAAGGCATGGCGACCTACGACACGGTCGTCGCCGCCACCTTGGCCCACGGCCTGATGCCGACCGTCGTGCCGCAGCTGCGCACGATCACCGTCGGTGGGGCAGTGACCGGGCTAGGGATCGAGTCGAGCAGCTTCCGGGCCGGCCTACCGCACGAGTCGGTCCGCTCGATGGACGTGCTCACCGGCACCGGCGAGGTCGTCACCGTCGAGCCGGGCGGTGAGCACGACGACCTCTACCGGGTCTTCCCCAACTCCTACGGCTCGCTCGGGTATGCCGTGGCGCTGACCATCGACCTCGCCCCGGTCGCGCCGTTCGTGCGGTTGCGGCACGTGGCCTGCACCGACCTCGACGACATCGTCGACCGGGTCGACAGCATCGTCGCCACTGGTCAGTTCGACGGCCAGCCGGTGGACTTCCTCGACGGAGTCGTCTTCGGCAGACACGCGGCATACCTCACGCTGGGGCGCTGGGAGCAACGTCTCGACGCGGCCGAGCAGCCGAGCGACTATCGGGGGCAACGCATCTACTACCGGTCGATCCACGAGCGCGCAGCCGACGTGCTCACCGTGCACGACTACCTGTGGCGGTGGGACACCGACTGGTTCTGGTGCTCGCGTGCGTTCGGCGCCCAGCATCCGCTGGTGCGGCGCGTCTGGCCGCAACGGTGGCGGCGCAGCGACGTCTACCAGCGGCTCGTCAAGCTCGAGCATCGGTGGCACCCGGCGGCCCGGCTCGACCGGCTGCGTGGCCGGCCTGATCGTGAGCGGGTCGTGCAGGATGTCGAGATCCCGCTGGACCGCACGGCTGAGTTCCTCGACTGGTTCTTGCGGGAGGTGCCGATCGAGCCGATCTGGTTGTGTCCGGTGGTGGTCGGGCAGCGGTGGCCGCTCTATCCGATCGAGCCCGGCCGGGTGTTCGTCAACGTCGGGTTCTGGTCGACGGTGCCGATCGAACCGGGCCGGGTCGACGGTGACGTCAATCGCGACATCGAGACCGTCGTGACCGACCTCGGCGGCCACAAATCGCTGTATTCCGACTCGTACTACTCACGAAAAGACTTCGACGCGGCCTACGGTGCAACGGCATACGGGGCAGTGAAGCGTCGCTACGACCCTAACGGCAGGTTCCCGGATCTCTACGACAAGGCGGTGAAACGACGATGACGCCAACCGTGGCGCAGGTGGTCGAGACCCTCTTGGACAACACCACGTGGCGGATCAGCGCGTGGGACGGCTCTGTGACCGGACCCGACAACGGGCGGCCGATACACCTGGCCAACGAACGCGGTTTCAACTACCTGCTCACCGCACCCGGATCACTCGGGCTGGCACGGGCCTACCTGAAGGACGATCTCGTCTTGGGCGACATCGACGAGGGAAACCCCTACGAAGTGCTCAAGCTGCTCGAAGACGGCCTACAAGTCCGAGTGCCGAGCGTCCGCGACATGCCGCAGGTGGCGCGATTCGCCGTTGCCCATCGGCCTCGCTTGCCGGAGCTGCCTCCGGAGGAGACGCCTTCTCGGATCAGGCGATTGGCCTCCGGGCTGACGCACGGCCGACGGCGGGACTCGGAGGCGATCGCGCACCACTACGACGTCTCCAACGACTTCTACGAACTCGTGCTCGGCCCGTCCATGGCCTATACGTGCGCGGTCTATCCCAGCGCGGAGGCGTCGCTGGAGGCGGCACAGGAGGCCAAGTTCGACCTGGTCTGCCGCAAGCTCGGGCTCGAGCCGGGCATGCGGCTGCTCGACGTCGGTTGCGGGTGGGGTGGAATGGTCAGCCACGCGGTGCGCCACTATGGCGTGCAGGCCCTCGGGGTCACGCTCTCCAAGGAGCAGGCCGCGTATGCCGCACAACGGCTTTCCCGGGAGGGTCTCACCGATCGGGCCGAGGTGCGCCACCTCGACTACCGCGACGTCACCGAAGACGGGTTCGACGCGGTCAGCTCGATCGGGCTCACCGAACACATCGGGCCACGCAACTACGCGGCATACTTCGGGTTCCTCGCCTCCCGCCTGGTCGAAGGTGGCCGGCTGCTCAACCACTGCATCACCCGGCCGGACAACGGTCACATGCAGATCCGGGATCGCGGGTTCATCAACCGCTATGTCTTCCCGGATGGTGGGCTCACCGGCTCGGGTGACATCGTCACCCACGCTGAGAACGCCGGCTTCGAGGTGCGTCACCACGAGAACCTCCGCGAGCACTACGCCCTCACCTGCCGGGATTGGTGCACCAACCTGTCAAAGAACTGGGACGAGTGCGTCGCCGAGGCCGGCCGGGGCACGGCCCGCGTCTGGGGGCTCTATCTCGCCGGTTCTCGGTTGTCCTTCGAACGCAACCGGATCCAACTGCACCAAGTGCTCGCCGTGCGGACCGGTCGCGGCGGCGCGTCGGGTTTCGGGCTTGAGCCGCTCTTCCCGGAAGGCTCGGCGACCCGGCAGGGGTGATCTTGCCGGGTGCGAGCGACTCACCGTGTAGGTCACCATACGGTCGGCCCATGAACGTCGGTGACTGAAGCCAAGGCAGCGGTAGTCGGCAGTCATCCGTTGGTTTGCTACGTTTCGGTGCTGCGTCGCAGGCAGAAGCGCCACGTTTGGTAGGTTCGGCCGCCGATAGCGCCTGCGCAGCTACCATTCCCGGCCGAACCTGCTACATGTGGGGCGGGACCCGCCGTCTCGCGACGGTTTCGTGCAGGTCACCACGCGGTCGGCCCATGAACGTCGGTGATTGAAGCTAAGGCCAGCACCGGGGAGGGGGAGAGGACTGACCAGGTGATGGTCCGCGGGTTTTACGTAGGCATAACAGATCAGTTATGGTGAGTCATGCTTAGTGGTGATCTGATTCGGGAAGCGCGGCGGCGCGCGGGCCTGTCCCAGGCCGAGCTCGGGGCTCGTGTCGGGACGGCACAGGCTGGGATCGCCCGATGGGAGTCAGGTCGCACTGCTTCAAGCTTCGAGAACGTGCGCCGCTTGGTCCGCGCGTGCGGGTTCGACCTGGAGGTCGCTCTGGTGCCGTACGACGACAGTGACATGGCCCAGGCTGAGCGACTCCTCGCGTTGTCGCCGGCCGAACGGATCGAGCGTCATGAACGGTTGACATCACAGATGAGAGGGCTGCGTTCTCGTGGAGCGTGAGGTAGACCTCGCTGCGCTGCTGTCAGTGTTCGATCGATGGGGCCTCTCCTACGTGCTGATCGGCGGCATGGCTGCCGTAGCCCATGGGTCACCCTTCCCTACCGAGGACGTGGATATCACTCCGGCGACAGGGAAGGACGACCTGGCGCGACTCTCGTCCGCGCTCCACGAACTCGAAGCACGGGTGCGCGCCGAAGGCGCCCCGGATGGGTTGCCGTTCGCGCATGACGCTGACTCTCTGGCGAATGTGCAGACCTGGAACCTGACGACTCGATACGGAGACCTCGACCTGAGTTTCGTGCCTGACGGCACTATGGGCTACGACGACCTGCGTCGTGACGCCGAGGAGATGCTCATATTCGGCCTTGTGGTGCCGGTTGCGTCCTTGGCCGACGTCATTCGATCAAAACAGGCTGCGAACCGCCCCAAGGACCAACGAGTGCTGCCGACTCTCCGCGACTTGCTGGCGAGGACCAAGGGTCGTCGGAACGACGAATGACCCTGCCTGTTCGACTGTTCCCGCACGAGACGGATGTGGTGGGTGTGGGGATGCTCCCGGAGGCTGGCTCGGCGGGCATCGCCTGCTTGCGAAACGCTAAGAACCGGCGGATTGCCGACGAGAACTACTGGAGGCAGGGCTCAGCGGTAGTTGGTGAACTGCAGCGCGACCTCGAGTTCCTGCTCGCGCAGCAGTGCCTGCACGGCCTGCAGGTCGTTCTTGGACTTGCTGCTGACCCGCAGCTCATCGCCCTGGATCTGTGCTTTGACCGTCTTGGGGCCTTCGTCGCGGATCAGCTTGCTGATCTTCTTGGCGTGCTCTTGGCTGATGCCTTCTTTGAGCGCGCAGACCAGGCGATACTCCTTGCCCGAGAGCTTGGGCTCAATGTCGTGGTCCAGGTGCTTGAGCGACACCTTGCGCTTGACCAGCCAGGTCTTGACGACGTCGAGCACCGCCTTGACCCGCTCCTCGGAGTTGGCCTTCATGACGATGGTCTCGCCGGAGAGCTCGGCCGACGCGCCGACGCCTTTGAAGTCGTAGCGGTTGGCGATCTCCTTCGCGGCGTTGTTGACCGCGTTGGCGACCTCTTGCTTGTCGTACTTGCTGACGATGTCGAACGACGAGTCGGCCATGTCGGGTGGACCTCGCTGGGGCTTGGAGAACGGGTTTCCTGGGCTTTGGGTTGGGCTGCTATCCTGCCATGCGCACCAGGCAGGTTGCCCGAGCGGCCAATGGGAGCGGACTGTAAATCCGTCGCGAAAGCTACCTAGGTTCGAATCCTAGACCTGCCACCACTGCGCCGGGCACCGGCGCGAGCAGGCCCCTGATCAGCATGTATGCCGGTCAGGGGTCTTCGTCGTCGAGGTCGTGGTCGCGGGCGCCCGGCGAAGTCGGGGCAGGAGAGACTGCCCAGCGGATAGGCTCGGGTGTTGTTAGGAGGCCGGCCGCATCATGCCGCTGTTGTGACCGGCTATCGCCGGCGCGCCGGTGTCCGAGACTCTCGATGCTCTCAGGCGGATCACTGACGAGGTCATGCCCAGGGTCGCGGTCAGCTGGCCCGATATCGAGGACGAGATCCATTGAGCTCGAACAGTATTCGACGCGATGACCGGACCTGGTTGGTGGCTTTCGCGGCGTCGCTCTGGGGACTGTCGTCGCTGTGGCGCGGCCCGCTCGCCAAGGAATACCCGTCGCTGGCCATCGTCTTCTGGGAGCACCTGATCCTGACGCTGATCACCCTGTGGTGGCTGGTGCCGGCGCTGCGGCGGCTCGTCGTGGCCTCGATCCGCACGAAGGTCAGCGTGCTCGTCATCGGGACGGGCTCCTCCGCGTTGGCCACGGTGTTGTTCACCGCCGCCTTCCGGCTCGGTGACCCGGTGACCCCGCAGGTGCTGCAGAAGCTGCAGCCGCTCATCGCCATCGCCCTCGCGGCGCTGCTGATCGGCGAGCGGTTGCGGCGCAGCTACTTCCAGTTCCTGGTGCCGGCGTTGATCGGGGCCTGGCTGCTTGCCTTCCCGCAGCCGTTCACGGTCAGCGTCGCGAGTGCCGAGGCGGCCTTGCTCGCACTCGGCGCGGCCACCCTGTGGGCAGCCGGGACGGTGCTCGGCCGGGCCGCCCGGGCCGAGCTGCGTTTCTCGGATCTCACCGCGCTGCGCTTCGCCCTCGGGTTCGTCACGCTCGCGGTGACCGCGATGGTCACCGCGACGCCACTGTCGATCAACAGCGACGCCGTGCCGAGCATTGTGCTGCTTGCGCTGTTGCCCGGTCTGTTGGCGCTCGTGCTCTACTATCGCGCGCTCGGCCACACCCCGGCCTCGCGGGCTACCTTGGCGGAGTTGGCGTTCCCGTTGACGGCAGCGGTCGTCGGGGTGGCGGCCCTCGGGGCCCGGCCGACCGTGTCGCAGTGGGCGGGTTTTGCCGTCGTGCTGGTGTCGGTGGTCGGGCTGGTCCTGCACGAGCAGCGCAGCCCGCAGCCCGCGGTGGCCGTTCCTGACGACGCGCGAGAGGCCCTCGGCCAGCCTGCCGCGCGCGGGAGCAGCTCATGAGCGACCGATCGAGCCCGAGGCTGCGAGTCGGCTACAAGGCATCGGCCGAGCAGTTCGCCCCGGCCGAGCTCGCTGGTTTCGCCGTCCGCGCCGAGCAACTCGGCCTGGATTCGGTGACGATCAGCGACCACTTCCAGCCGTGGCGGCTCGACGGCGGGCATGCCCCGAATTCGTTGGCTTGGCTGGCCTGGGTCGCGGCCCGCACCGAACGGGTGCTGCTCGGCACGTCGGTCATGACGCCGACCTACCGCTACAACCCGGCGGTGATCGCTCAGGCTTTCGCGACCCTGGCCTGCCTGGCACCCGGCCGGGTCATGCTCGGGGTCGGCACCGGAGAGGCGCTTAACGAGGTCGCGGTCGGTTCGGTCGACGGGGGTGAGTGGCCGGTCTTCAAGGAGCGCTTCGCCCGCCTGCGCGAAGCGGTGACCTTGATCCGCGCGCTGTGGACCGAAGACCGGGTCAGCTTCGCCGGCGACTACTACCGCACCGAGGACGCGGCCATCTACGACCGCCCGGATGAGCCGGTGCCGATCTACGTCGCGGCCGGCGGGCCCATGGTCGCGAGGTATGCCGGTCGGCACGCGGACGGTTTCATCTGCACGTCTGGCAAGGGTGAGGACCTCTACCGCGACAAGCTCGTCCCGGCTGTCGACGAGGGGCTCGACAAGGCCGGTCGCGACCGGGGGGCGATCGACCGGATGATCGAGGTAAAGGTCTCGTGGGATCCGGACCCCGAGCGGGCCCTGGGGAACACGAGGTTCTGGGCGCCGCTGTCGCTCACTCCCGAGCAGAAGCACTCGATCGACAACCCGGCCGAGATGGAGCACGCTGCCGACCAGTTGCCCATCGAGCAGGTCGCCACGCGCTGGGTCGTCGCCTCCGAGCCCGAGCAGGTGATCGACGCACTCAAGGTCTACACCGATCTCGGCTTCGACCACCTCGTCGTCCACGGCCCGGGGCACGACCAGGAGCGCTTCCTCACCACCTTCGCCGAGCAGGTGCTCCCCGGCTTGCGGGAGCTGGTTCCCGCCGCCCGGTAGCGACGCACCGCCGGTCGCCTCGACGCGGGCTCGTCTGGAGCCGCGAGGCAGCAGTTGCCGATTGGGCCAAGCCGTCGGGGGAACTCGTGTCAGAGTGCATCGTCGCTCATGGTTCGTCAATGCGCCCGTCTACTATCTGGTTCGCTGCCACCGAAGGATTGCTGGTGCGGGGTGGCAAAATGTACGCCGAGAGCGGAGTGCAAGCAAGTGGAAAACGGTTGCATTTCGTCTCGTCACTTTGAAAAGGCAAACTAGGCTACGTTGATCTATACTGTCGTACGCGACGCCATTCGGTTTCGTGACACTGTTCGAAGGCGGAACGAGATGGATCAGCGATCGCTTGGCAGGCGGACCATCCGGGTCGTGGCCAGCCCCTATGCCAGCGGCTGCTACGGATACTGGCGCCATACCGCCTTCGAAGGTATCTGCGACCCGGTTGCTCTCTCCGGCAGCTTCCGGTTTATCGCTAACTCCGCCAGAATGCGATACGCGGGATGAAAAGGAATGCTGAACGCTCAGTTCCGCCTCTCGGCCACGGGCCGGAACTGTCGTCTCTCACGGCGCTCGGTATTACCCGGTCGTTCGGTCGGACGAAGGTTCTTTCAAGCGTCGATTTCACGCTCGAGCCAGGCGTGACCGCGCTGCTTGGGCCCAATGGGTCAGGCAAGACCACCCTGCTGGACATTTTGGCGACGGTAGCGGTGCCGGATGAAGGGGTGGTTCAGGTTCAGGGTCTGCCTTGTGACACGGAACGACAGGCACGCTCGCTGAGACGACGCATCGGGTACCTACCTCAGCCGTTCTGTTTCGTCCCGTCGTTCACGGCCAGGCAGGTTGTCCAGTACACCGCATGGCTGCGGGGTCACCGGATCAGTAGCCTCGATGCTGACCAGGCGCTAGGATCCCTCGGGCTCGCCGACCGCGCCGAGACTGCGATGCGCAAACTGTCTGGTGGCATGGTTCAGCGGGTGGCGATCGCCGCCGCCACTGTCGGCGTTCCCCCGATCATCCTGCTGGATGAGCCTTCCGTGGGATTGGATCCCGCTCAGCGAGCCTCGTTCCGCAAATACTTGGGGACCCTGACTGATGCTGCGATTCTCATGAGCACCCACCTCGTGGAAGATGCCGTGAACTGTGCTGACCGCATCGTCGTGCTGACCGGAGGGAGTTTGGTGTTCGACGCGCCCCCCGAGGCCTTGCTCGATCTCGGTGGTCGGCCCGGCACGGATGGGCGCGCTGAGCGTGGCTATCTGACCCTCGTGCCGGAGGGTGACAGCTGATGTGGTGGCTTGAACTTCGGCGGTCACCGGCACTGCTGGCGTTGGTCACTATGGCTATCGCCGGCATCGGTATGCTCCAGATCCGCCTACCAATAGCCGTCGGCGTGCCATCTGCGCTGGGCTCAGCGATCAGTGTGGCCGTCATCGTCATGGGCCCTCTGGCGGGCGGCTTCTGTGCCTACGCGGTTTCCGCACGAGTGTCGGCCTATGACGGTCAACGTCGACACAGCTGGGCCCGGCCGGACGCTGCCGTCCGGCTGGCGACCTTGCTGCCCATCGGGGCCGCTACGGCATTCGCCTACCTTGGCGTAGCAACCTTCGCGACCATCCGGTCCGTGGTTGCCACTGGCGTGTGGCCGTGGCCCAGCTACGTGCTCTTGGGGCTCGGCGTTCTATTCACCGATGCGGCGATCGGCGCAATCGCCGCCATGATCCTGCCTAACCCCCGCGCGACACCGATCGTCGTCGTTGTCGGCCTGCTGCTGCTCAACCGGGCGCTGCCGATCCCCTTGAGCGGACCGGTATCCCTCACCCTCGACCCTCGAGTTGTCGCGGTCTACCTGCTTGCCGCCGCATTGGCGTGGACGTTAGCGATCTTTGCGCCCATCAGCGCCGCCACCGGGCGACGTAACCCACCAGTGCGCCGCCCCCTGGCCATCGGGTTGACCGTGGTTGCGCTCGTCGGCGTACTCAGCGCAACCGCCGTCGCCGGGACCTCAGCTCAACAACTGCGAGACCCCACGGGGCAATACACGTGCGACCGCGGCGTCTGCGTCTGGAACGATCATGCGGCACACCTGCCCACGCTGGTTGCCGCGCGAGCGCGACTAGCGACCCTGACTGCCCATGGTTTCGCTGCCCCTCCCGCCTTTGCAGAAGAAGGTCTCCCCCAACCAGAGGACCTTTACGTGCTCAACGGATCCGGCATGCCCGGATTCCGCCTACCTCCGGACTGGATGGTCATCTACGGAATGGCCCTTGAGGTCGAAACCCGAACCGTCGGAAATGCCTGCATGCCGAATGATCGCGAACAAGCCCACCAACACACCATCGCCAGCTACGAGCTCACCGAATGGCTCACCCGCCTGGCCGCTGACGGCCCCCAACCAGCCGACGTCCATGGCGGTCCACCGATCGACACGGCCGCTATTGATGCACTACGCACCCGCCCTATGGCCGAGCAACTGGCCTGGGCTCATACTCGGCTCCGCACTCTCACCTCATCGCCATGCCGCTAGTGACGACGGACGCCCCCTGGGCGCTGATCCTGCGAGCTCACCGCGCACCCCTGCTGCTGACTGTCTGTGCCGTCGTCGCCGTCCTGGACACCACGACCCGCGCCGTGATCATCTACCTGCCCAACAGCTCCGGCTCTATCCGACTGCCCTACGTCATCCTCCTCGGTGCCATGAGCGCCGTGATCGCAGTTGCCCTCTCAACGCCACGGCTGGGAACCATCGACAACCACCCAGCTGCCGACACCGCTCGCACCCAAGACCTGCTCTGCTACAGCTACTTCGCTGTCAGTGCCACCCTCACCACTCTGCCCGCCGTCCTCATCCCAGACGCCACCCACCCTCCCGTTGTCGTCCTGCGAACGTGGTTCATGTGGACCGGTTTAGCCCTCATCGGAACCCGGACCCTTGGTCCCCAGCGAGCCTGGCTCCTCCCAGCGAGCGGCATCGGGCTGATCGTCGCCTTCGGCTACGACCAGGATAAAGGCCCCCGCTGGTTCAATGTCATCAACCTGCCCCCTGACCACACACCAATCCTGCTCGCCGCTATCGCCGTCTTCGCGATCGGTCTGCTCGCCAGGTCTCTGACCCCCCGACGAGCCCGACGCCTCCGACGCCTCCGACGCATCTGACAAGTTCGACGAGCACCGAGCGACACAGCACATTGGTCCCATGTGCGTGCTCAACCGGCTCATCCCAAAGGAGGGCGTAGTCGGGCTGTCCGGCGCGGACGCCATCGGCGCACCAGGCGACTGGTAGCCAGCCCATCCCCAAGGAGGGTGTAGCCGTGGTGTGAATCCGTGAGGGTCGCCCGGTGCGCGGGGCGGTGTCTCGTTTGGACAGGTTGGGGTCACTGGTCAGCATTGTTGGGGTGTGGGTCGTTGTCGTCCGGAGTTGAGTGGTGCACCTCCTGGCGGTGGGGTCGCTGATCATCGTGAGTCTGACTGGCGTTAGCCTGGCCGTCGCGGATCGGGTCGTCCCGGGTCTGACCGTCCCGAGTTTGACCGTCGCGGGTCTGGTCGTCGTGCGTCGATGACCTGTCTCGGGTCGGGTCGTCCCGGGTCTGGCTGTCGCGGGTCTGGCCGTGACACCTCCGGTCGTCGCGGATCGCGGCGCGGGAGGTGCTTCTGGTGGAAGTGGACGGTCTTGATGCCGTGACTGTTGGTGTCGATCTGGTGGGTGTAGGTGGGGTCGTGGACCCGGTGATGATGAAACCCGCACAACGGAACCGCCTTGTCGATAGTGGTGTGTCCGCCGGTCGACCAGGGGTGTTCGTGGTGCAGGTCGCACCAGGCATAGGGCCGGTCACAGCTGGTGGCGGCGCATTCGGTGTACCGGGTCGCGAGGGCGGTGTGTTGGGCTTCGGTGAAGAACCGTCTGGCCCGGCCCAGGTCGAGTGGGAGTGATTCTCCGTCGAGGACGGCGGGGATGATCCCCGCCGTGCAGGCCAGGCGCCGGAGGTCGCCGGCGGTGATCGTCTGCCCGGTGTCGACGTGGGCGATCCCCAGCTCGGTGCGGAGGGTGGCCAGGTCGGTGGTGACGACGATGGTTGCGGCGGCTTTGCGGGTGAGCCGATCCGTGGGCAGGTGCTCCAGCAGGTCGGTGAACGCTAGCCCGTACGCGTGAGCCCAATCCGTGGCCCCCAGCCCACCACCAGAGCCCTGCCCACCGGCCCGCTCGTCGGCAGAGCCTGGCCCGGCGAGGGTCTGCTGCCCGCCGAGGGTCTGCTGCTCAGCCAGAAGCATCCCTTGGCCGGTGGTCTCTTGTTGACCGGGATGCATCTGCCCACTGGCGGCTCCGAACGTGTCGTGGGTTCTTGCTGAGCTGGCGCGTCGGGGTGACGCCAGTTGTTGCACGGTTTTGGCCAGGATGCTCGCAGCCAGGGTCGGGATCATGAACCAGCCACTACTGGTCCCGTCCTGGTTGTCCCGGATCGTCAACCGAGTCACCGTCCGGGCCCACTGTTCTTCGTCCCGTACGAGCTGGGCTTCATGCTCGGCGACCTGCGTGGCGTCTCGTTGAGCGAACGCCAGCGCCGTCCGGGACGCTTTCCGCAACCGGCCCGGGTCGACCCGGGTGGCGGTTGTGACGAGGCCGGCTTCGACCTGGTCTCGTTCAGCGGAGGTCAGATTCTCGGGGAGCCGGCTCGTGGTGGTGGCGATCACCTGGGCGTGCTCCACCGACACGTCCCCCGCCGCCAACGCTGCCCCGGTGGCGGTCAGGCCGGTGTCGAGGGCTTCTGCGAGCCGGACCTGCGCCGCCGCATCCCGACCCGCAGTCTTCGTCGTCGACGCCAACCACGCTCCGGTACTCGAATGCCCGGCCTGCGCTGCGACGTCCGACCGGGCCGCCGCCGACACCAGCCGTAACCGGACCGCCTCCACGCGACGTGCCAGCCGTTCCACCGACCGCACCGCGGCCGCACACTCGGCGACAGTCAACACCTGGCCGGTCAGTTCCGGAGCCCCCACGAGGGCATCGACAGCCGTGTGGGCAGCCTCGAGCCCGGCCATCAGGCCCACCCGAGACACCACACCAGTTGTCGAACGCATGTACACACACTACGGCCGGGCACCGACACCCCAAACCCCAAACCGCTCGCCTGTGGACAACACTCGACCAGCCCGAAGGGCTGTGGACGACCAGCCGATGACGAGAGTCGCCCGAGACCCGGGCGACAACTTCACCAACGACACCACCAGACCCCAACTCAAGGTCAGCGGATCCAAGCCCCGAGCACACCCTGCATCGGGATGAGCCGGTCTACGCGCCGACAGGCATGGCACTCGGCGTGCCTGGCCTACTCGGTAGCGGCTGCCTCGGCGTCCCAGACGAGGACCGTCGTGGTCACCGGTGCCACCCTTCGGGCCCCGCCGTGGTCGGAGACGGTCAGCGTGTAAGACCCCGGGGCGAGTTCGTCGAAGCGGGTCGTCGCGCGACCGCTCGACACCCACAGGGTCTGCGCCTTGTCCTTCCGGGTGGGGTCGGCGGCATCGGGGTGCAGAGTGGCGAGCAGGCCGACTCGCGCACCTGTCGGCACGGTGACACTCACGTCGAGCGGCTGATCCTTGGCAATCAGGCTCGGGGCGTTGACGGACAGCGCCACGGCCTCGGTGGCTCGGATGATCACGGGTGAGGCGGTGAGGATTCCTTCGAGCTCGTTGAGTGCGGCACGGTTGCGTTGCAGGTTGCCGTGGTAGTCGGCCACCCGATGAACGATGTTGGTGTTCAGCGGTTCTCCGGCTGGGACACCGCCGGGCAGCGCGACGGTGCCGTCGCCGCGATAGTCGTCGCCGGCATACGTGGTGAGCACCTCGACCCCGTCACCGACGACCTGGAAGGTCGTCTTGGTGGGCTGGTTGAACCCGACGATCGGGTGGATCGACTCGGTGAAACCTGGGTTGGCGGACTCCGCGGTTTCGAGTTGCTCGAAGTAGGCCAGCCCGTCGCGGACCATCGCCGGATCGGTTTTGGGCAGGGTGTTCGGGTCGAGGTATGCCGGCTCGCCCGGTTGGGTGACATCACATGTGTATGCCGGCAAGAGTTGGTGCAGCGATGGCAGCGACCGACTGAGGCGGGTGATCAAGTCGGCGAAAAATCCGCCAAGCACTCCGGGGGCGCCGTTGACGAGTTGTTCGACGGCATCGGCCGAACCCCGGTAGGGGGTGCCGAAGGTGATGATCATCCGGGTGTGGTCGCTGCCGTGGTGCGCGGCATACCAGCGGGCGACGAGGCCGCCCATCGAGTGACAGACGAAGACAACCTGGGCGTCGGCATTCGCATCGTTGTGACCGCGCCACCGCTCGAGCTCGCGTTGGATCGTGGGTGCGATCCATGCGGCGGTGTAGCGGTTCGACAGCCGCCAGTCGTAGGGCATCGTGAGCAGGTTCCCCGGCTGCTCGCGGGTCGGCTCGCGGTAGCCGAGTTGGTGCAGCCGGTCGATGAGCGGCGTGTAGCCCTTGATCGGTGTCCAGATGCCGGGGATGAAGTGCAGGTCTTGCACGAGCCCGACCGGTGTGACGCCGTCGTCGGGCGGGTTGTCGCCGATGCCGTCGGGCAGGGTCAGGGCTTTGAGGCTGCCGCCCAGGGTGCGTAAGGCGTTGATGAGTGCCCCCGCTGAAGGCTCCCAGACCGGCCGGCCGTTCTGGTAGAGGGTGGATCCGGTGATCCCGGGCAGGACGACGACGAGATCGTTGAGTGCGCACATGGTTCCTCTTGGACTGGTGGTGCCGGTGGTTAGGCTAGGAGCGGGGCGAGGGCGGCAGCTTCGGGGTGGGCTGCGGTGATGCTGGTGAGCAGGAACAGCCAGGTGGTGACCTGGTCGGGGTCGAGGCTGCGTGCCTGGCCGAGGGTGGCTGCAGCGTCTTCGTTGGCGTTGGCCAAGACGTGGGCCACTGCGGCGTAGAACAAGGCTAGGGCTGCTTCAGCCTCGGTGTCGGTAGCCGCGAACGCGCATGCAGCGGTGGGTAGTAAGGCGGTGGGTTCAGCTGCGGTTGCTGTCTGGTGTAGCAGATCAGGGAACTGATCTGGGTGCTCTATGGCGTCGAGCACTTGGGTGTCGGCGTCGATGCGGGCGAGTGCAAGCAGGGGTGCAGCAATCAAGGAGAGTGGGTCATCGCCGGTGTTGAGTTTGACTAGGGCAGCGTTCACTTCGGTGGTGAGTAGGTCTTGACGGCGGCTGGTCAGCAGGTGGCGTTTGGTCGTGAGGTCGGCGCTGGCGAAGTCGACGGCAAACTCGTGGAGCAGGATTGGTCGGTATGCCGCGTCGACGCCGTCCGTGCGCGCGGTGTCGCGGATGTGTCGGTAGCGTTCGGCGTCTGCGGTCGACACGAGTAGGAGGGCTTCGTCGACGGCGGCGTCGGCCGTCTGGTCCAGTAGCTCCGGGTGGGCGGCACAATGGTCGCGTTCGTCCGTTTCGGTGGGTGCGGCCAGCCAGGCGTCGGCGGTCTTGAGCAACGCCGGTTCTACGGTGAGCCACCCGGGAGCCGGATCACCGGCGACATTTACCCAGCACGTGTCGAACCGGGTCGAGTCTGTTTGCCGGTGTCTGCGGGCCAAGTCGTGCAAGGCCCGGATCAGGCCCGGGTTCTCGGTGTGGGACAAGCCATCCGCAACCCAAGCGACGACGCTCTCGAGGCTGGCTTGGCTGTTGGCGACTCGATGCGCTATCAAGGTCGCACGGTAGATGCCGGTCGTGCCGTCCAGTGTCACCGACCAGGGCAGCTCCGGGTCCTTGCCCACGGCCCGATAGTGATCGCTGAGGTTGTTCAACGCGCGGGCGAGGTCGGGCAGGAACGCGGTGTTGGTCTCGGCGAGGTCCCGATAGATGGCGGCGGCTTCGTCGGTGGGGGCGAGGGCCTCGTGGTGTCGGCCCAGCTCGCTGTAGTTGACGCCGAGGTTGTTCAACGCGTTGGCGAGATCGGGCCGTAGGGCGGGGTTCTCTTTGGCCAGGTCCTGGAGTGTGGTGGCGGCTTCTTCGGTGGGTGCGAGGGCCTCGTGGTGGCGGCTGAGGTTGCTGTAGTAGACACCGAGGTTGGTCAATGCGCGGGCGAGGTCGGGCCGTAAGGCGGGGTTCTGTTTGGCCAGGTCCTGGAGTGTGGTGGCAGCTTTGTTGGTGAGGGTGAGGGCGTCCTGGTGGCGGTCGAGCGCGCTGTACCTGTTTCCAAGGTTGATCAATGCGCGGGCGAGGTCGGGTAGGAACGCGGTGTTAGTCTTGCAGAGGTCCCGGTAGATGGTGACGGCTTCTTTGGTGGGGGCGAGGGCTTGGTGGTGGTGGTCGAGGTTGCTGTAATTGACCCCGAGGTTGGTCAATGCGCGGGCGAGGTCGGGCCGCAGGGCGGGGTTCTCTTTGGCCAGGTCCTGGAGTGTGGTGGCAGCTCTTTCGATGAGGGCGAGGGCTTCGTGGTGGCGGCCGAGGTTGCTGTAATTGACCCCGAGGTTGGTCAATGCGCGGGCGAGGTCGGGCCATAGGGCGGGGTTCTGCTTGGCCAGGTCCTGGAGTGTGGTGGCAGCTTCTTCGGTGGGGGCGAGGGCTTCGTTGTGGCGGCCCAGCTCGCCGTAGCAGGTGCCGAGGTCGTTCAACGCGCCGGTGAGGTCGGGTAGGAATGCGGGGTTGGTCCCGGCGAGGGTTCGCCGGATGGTGACGGCTTCTCTAGTGGAGGTCAGAGCGTCTTGGCGTCGGTCCACGTTGCGACACACGGCGGCAACGTAAAGACTCGCATTGGCCAGGTCGGGCTGCAAGTCGTCGTCGCGCGTGGCGAGGTCGCGCAAGGCGTCCACGCCCTGAGGGCCAGCCGTTGCAGTGTGCCTCCACAGGTGCATCCAGAGGTACCGTGGCTCTGATGCCGGGATGCCGCCCTCAAGCAAGACCTGATAGCGGTTGACAAGGGCCTGGGCCACGACGGCGGCATCTGGGTCGAACGGTTGATCCGCAGTCGGTGTCCACGGCGAGCGGAGCGCATCGGCGAGACCCCGGTGCGCCAGCCGGTACACTGTTTCGCGAGCCTCGGCGTCCTGCACGAGGTAGCGGCCCAACTGCTCGAGGACCCACCACAGGTCTTCTGGCGTGGTCGATGCCACGGAAGCGGTCGGTTCGTCAGTGTCAGCGGTGGAGTTGTCGCTGGGCACAGTGACCACGTCGGCGACGATCGCCCATTCGGTCAGCGGGAAACCGGCACCGAAAGCCCAGGTCAGTGCCACGAGCAGCCGACGTGCGAACACGGCCGCATCGATGCTGGGGCGATGTGGCGGTGGTGCCACCGCAGTGATGTCGGCCAGGAGGGCGTCGGTGAGCGATGACGCCACCGCATCGGCCCAACCCTGGTGACTCGTGTCGACCGGCCGGTTCCTGAGTTGGCTCGTGACAAGCCGGGCCAGCAGGAACGGCATCTCGTCTGGCGTGGCGCGTTCGGCGACGAGGTCGGCGACCAGGGCCGGGTCCATCGAGTCGTCCACTCCGGTCAGCCGGTGCCGGACATATTCCCGGATGTCGTCTTGACCGCGCGCCGCGGACTCTCGGGTGCCGAGATCAAGGCGAGTCGAGTTCGGGTCGAGCAGATCCAGCAAGCTCTCGTCGCCGCTGCGTAGTTCACGGGTCGCAATGGCCACCGTCGCCCACCGTCCCAGCGGGACGAGTAGCTCCCGGGCAATGGCGAACGCCTCGGTGCCGGCCTCGTCAACACCGTCGATCGCAAGAACCGGGAGGCCGGTGCTGGACTCCCGGGCGGCCTGCAGATCACCAAGCACCTGGGCGGCATTCCGCGACTTCTCCCGGCGAGTCAGCAGGCCAGCGCCGACAAGCGCCTCGTCGAGCTGCTCAGCGACTTGGTCGACGGTCAGGCCCCGCGCATGGACCGATGCGGTGACCGATCCTTCACCCGGGTCGTTGTGCGTTCGGGAGGCTCCCTCGCTGAGCAGCTGGGCCCGCTCTTGCGGGTCCGACCAGGAGACGACCCGTCCCAGGATCGCTGACTTACCCGTCCCCGGAGGCCCGGTGATCACGTGGACACCGGGCCGTCCACAGCCCACCCAGTCGACTACCGTGTTCACTTCGGGCACCCGCCCGGTGAAGGCCGAGGCTTCGGTGATCGACGCCCCACCCCGCGCTGACTGCAATAAGTGCTCAACAATCGTCGGCACCACCGGACCAGGCCTGAACTTCGGATTCGGGATCACCGGCAGTGCAGCGCCGTCCTTGCGAAAACGGGGACGCTGCGATGCCTCGTGGGGCCATTCACGCTTCAGCGCATTGCCTAGTTCCTCGCCCGAGATGAACTCACTTGTTGATGGCCACGCGAGTGGGTCACTCGGTCCATCCATGAGCAAGGCGAGCAGTCGTTTACCGAAATAGCCGTCCTTGGCGGTCTCGTATTCGAGACACGAGGTAAGAACGCCGAACCACACCGCCTCATGTTCGGGCGGCCTGTTTCGGAGCAACTCGTCGATCACAGCACTCGTAGACAGGGCTTCCCCTGAGTAACAGACGTCGACGATGAAAAGTAACTGGTGGGCGCCAGAACGTGCCACAGGGCGGACAGCCTCGGCGAACGCTAAGCCGTCGGCTTTCTTGTCATCGTCGTGGGTGAGCAATCGCAGACCGGCGTCAAGGAAACCGTGGCCGCTCCACATGAAAACGACCAGCCCGCCGTCAGGCAAGTGGTTCTCGATAGAGTCGAGGAGCTGGATGGCTTCCAGCCAGGTTGGTGACGTCAGCGGGTCGAGCTGTGCGAACCGGAGCTGTTTTCGGACAGCGGCCACATCCTCAGCCGCACGGGGGAGGTTGCGGCTTCCGGCATACTCGCTCACGCCCACACCAACGAAAAGCCGGTCCACTCCGCCATTCATCGACGACGCCCCTGTCCGTGCGACTCATCCCGTCCCGATCTCATCCGACAACTCGCGAGCCTACTGTGCGCAGCAGACGAACGTTCAGAAACCATGTCGGAGTGATAGCGACCTGGCCGCGGCACCCGCATGCGCTCGGACAGCGCCCGTCGCTGTGGCTGTGGTAGTCATCAGGGATGGAAGCCGACGGGCGATCGGTGACGGCGATCGTGCCGGTCAAGTTGCTCGCGCAGGCCAAGACCCGGCTGGGGTTGCCGATCGTGCGACGCCAAGAGCTGGCTCTGGCCTTCGCGCTCGACACCGTCGCTGCACTGTGCGGCAGCCCGCTGGTGTCCGGGGTGCTCGTCGTGACCTCCGACGCCGATGTCACCGCCCACGTGCAGGATTACCCCGTCAGTGTCGCGCCCGACGACGGCCGGGGTCTGCTGGGGGCCGTGCACGCTGGGGCGCAGGCCGCCGCCACGTGGCACCCCGACGCAGGAGTCGCCGTCGTCCCGGCCGACTTGCCATGCCTGCGCCCAGCCGATGTCACCCAGGTGCTGACCCTGGCCACGGCTGCCCCGGGAGCCTTCGTGCCCGACCGATCCGGGACCGGCACAACGCTGCTCATCTACCGAGCGGGCCACGATGCCATCGCCCGCTACGGCCCGGATTCAGCCGCCAAGCACGCAGCAATCGGCTTGCTCGCCCTGCCCGACGCGCCGGTCCGGGCCCGCCACGACGTCGACACCCTTGAAGACCTCGTCGCCGCCACAGCACTCGGTCTGGGCAAACGAACCGCCGCCCACGTCAACCGCCACGCATCAGACCTCGGCACGCGAGCGCAGCAATAGCGCGCGAGCTGCAACGGGTCGAGGGCACCGACGAGAGCCATCGACGCGTACCCGGAGCACCCGTAGGCTGCGCTGATGGGTCTGCCTTTCCGGAACACGGACGAGCGAATGCGGCGCATGTACGCCGGTGGGCGCGGCAATACGACCGCGCGCCGGTTCGCCCGGTTCTGGGCAGTCTGCTTCGCGCTCGGGATTGTGCCGCGCCGGTGGGTCACTCTTGAAGTGCCTGGGCGGCGTAGTGGCAAACTGACGCGCTTCCCGCTGGGAATGACCCGCTACCAGGGGGCGGTGGTATCTCGGCGCGATGCTCGGGGAATGCAACTGGACCCACAACGTGCGCGCCAACGACGGCTACGCGGTGCTGCACCGCAGTCGCCGACGGGCGGTCCGGCTCACCGAAGTGCCGGTTGAGCAACGTCCACCGATCCTCAAAGCGTTCCTCCAGCAGGTGCCGGGAGCGCGCCCGCACAACCCCGTGTCGCGCGAGGCACCAGTCGAGGACTTCGAACCGAGCGCCGGGGCATACCCGGTCTTTCGCGTGCGTTACCTGCGACAGAGGAGTCGCGCGAGGCGACCCCAAAGACCCCTGGGAGCACCTGATGAGCCAGACCTTCAAGGTCGACGGACTGACCTGCGGCCACTGCGCTTGGGCGGTCGACAACGAGTTGCGCCAGGTCGCCGGAGTCAGCAACGTCGAGGTCAAGCTCAACACTGCCGGCACGACCCTGGTGCTCGTCGACGCCGACCACGCCCTCACCGACGACGAGGTCAAGGCCGCCCTGGAGGAGGCCGGTGACAACTACACCCTCGTCGGCGACTGACCCGGCGCAGCCGCTCGCCACGGCGGACCAGACCCGGGAGACCCAACTTGTCGTCGGGGGGATGACCTGTGCCTCCTGCTCGGCGCGGGTCGAGAAGAAGCTCGGCAAGATCGACGGTGTCACCGCCGCCGTGAACTACGCGACCGGCAAAGCCTTTGTCGTGCATCCGGCCTCGGTCGACCCGGCCCGGCTGGTCGCGACCGTCGAGGCCACCGGGTATGCCGCGCACCTGGCCTCGGCCGACACCGACGACGATGGCGCCTCGCCGGGCGGTCCGCCGGGCGACCACGCGGTAGACCCGGAGCTCGCGGAGGCCCGGCACCTACGTCGCCGACTGGGCGTCGCCGCAGCGTTCACCGTGCCGGTCATCGCCGTCTCGATGGTGCCGGCCCTGCAATTCACCGGCTGGCCCTGGCTCGCCCTCGCCCTGAGCGCACCCGTCGTCACCTGGTGCGCGTGGCCCTTCCACCGGGCGACCGCCGTCAACCTGCGCCATGGCGCCGCGACCATGGACACCCTCATCACCGGTGGCGTGCTCGCGGCATACCTGTGGTCGGTGTGGGCGCTCGTGGGGCGGTCGGTCGACGCCGGCACGCGGCACGTCTACTTCGAGACCGCGGCGGCGATCACGACGTTCATCCTCGCCGGGCGGTATGCCGAGGCCCGCGCCAAACGGCGCTCCGGCGCCGCCCTCCGTGCCCTGCTCGACCTCGGGGCCAAGGACGCGGCGCTGCTGCGACGCGGTGTCGAAGTGCGGGTCCCCTTGTCGCAGCTCATGGTCGGCGACGAGTTCGTCGTGCGGCCGGGGGAGAAGGTCGCCACCGACGGAGTCGTCGTCGACGGCGCATCGGCGGTCGACGCCTCGCTGCTCACCGGTGAGCCGGTGCCGGTCGAGGTCGGGCCCGGCGCCGACGTGGCCGGAGCCACCGTCAACACCTCGGGCCGGCTCGTCGTGCGCGCTACTCGGGTCGGCGCCGACACCCAACTCGCCCAGATCGCCCGGCTCGTCGAGACCGCCCAGTCGGGCAAGGCCCAGGTGCAGCGGCTCGCCGACCGGGTGTCGGCGGTCTTCGTGCCGGTCGTCATCGGCCTGGCCGTGCTCACGCTCGTGGGTTGGCTGGTCACCGGCAATCCCGCCGAGGCGGCCTTCACCGCGGCCGTGGCCGTCCTCGTCATCGCCTGCCCGTGTGCCCTCGGGCTGGCCACCCCGACCGCCCTGCTCGTCGGCACTGGCCGGGGCGCTCAGCTCGGCATCCTCATCAAGGGTCCCCAAGTGCTCGAGTCGACCCGACGTGTCGACACCGTCGTGCTCGACAAGACCGGCACCGTCACCACCGGCCGGATGGCCGTCACGGCGACGTATGCTGCTGCTGGCGAGTCGGACTCGCAGGTGCTGGCGCGGGCCGCCGCAGTTGAGGCAGCCTCCGAACACCCCATCGCCCGAGCGGTGGTCACTGCCGCCGCCGGCCCGCTGGCCGCGGTCAGCTACTTCCGCAACCACGAAGGCCGCGGCGTGTCGGCGACTGTCGACGGCCGTGCCGTCCGGGTCGGGCGGCTGGACTTCGTTGTCACTGACGATGCCGCCGCCGACACTCTCGCAGCGGCATCCGGGTCCCTGATCGAGGCGGTCGATGCCGAGCTGGCGCTCGGGCGCACTCCGGTCTGGGTCGGGTGGGACGGTCAGGTGCGTGGTGTCGTCGTCGTCGCGGACACGGTCAAGCCCACGTCTGCCGACGCCGTCGCCGGGTTCCGTGGCCTCGGGCTGCGGCCGGTGCTGCTCACCGGTGACAACCGCCGGGCGGCGGTCGCCGTGGCCGCTCAGGTGGGCATCCCGAAGGCCGACACTCACGCCGAGGTGCTGCCGGACGCCAAGGTCGAGACCGTGGCCGCCCTGCAGCGCGAGGGCCGGGTCGTCGCGATGGTCGGCGACGGGGTCAACGACGCGGCAGCGCTCGCGCAGGCGGATCTCGGTATCGCCATCGGCACCGGTAGCGACGTGGCCATCGAAGCCTCCGATCTCACCCTCGTCCGGGGCGAGCTGACCAGTGCCGTCGACGCCGTGCGGTTGTCCCGGGCCACTTTGGCGACCATCAAAGGCAACCTCTTCTGGGCGTTCTCCTACAACGTCGCCGCCATCCCACTGGCTGCCTCCGGGCGGCTCACTCCGATGATCGCCGGAGCTGCGATGGCGTTCTCGTCGGTGTTCGTCGTCACCAACAGCCTGCGCTTGCGGCGGTTCAACCCCGGCCCGTGAGACTCGGGCCCGGTCAGACCAGACCGAGCGCCAGGTTCGTTCCACGAGCCGACGTGCTGCGAAGTCACCGTGACCGCGCCATTGCGCTGGCCTCGCGGGCTAGTGCTGCTCGTGAGCGGCCGGGCTCGAGTGGGCGGACCCGTCAGTGACCGCTGCCGAGGCGGCGTTGTGGTGCCGACCGATCGGCAGCATCATGGGCTTGCCTGATATCGGATCGGTCACGATGCGGCATCCGAGGTTGAAGACTTCTTCGACCATCCTCTCACTCATTACCTGCACGGGAGGACCGATCGCGTGCAGGCGTCCGTTACGCAGCACCACGAGGCAATCGGCGTAACGAACCGACAAGTTGAGATCATGCAGCACCATCACGATGGTCGTGTGCGCCCGTTGGTTGAGATCGGCCAGCAGGTCCAGCACCTCGATCTGGTGTGTCACATCCAGGTAGGTCGTCGGTTCGTCGAGAAGCAGCACATCGGTCTGCTGGGCCAAAGCCATCGCGATCCATACCCGTTGTCGCTGCCCCCCGGAGAGCTCGTCGACGTAGCGCTCCGCCAGATCCGCAGTGCCGGTGAGCTCCAATGCCTGCGCGACAGCGGCGTCGTCAGCCGCGGACCACCGGGTAAAGCGAGAGTGGTGCGGATTCCGGCCGCGCGAGACTAGGTCCGAGACGATGATTCCGTCGGGCACTGTCGGAGATTGGGGGAGTAAACCCAGCTTCCGAGCCACTTGCGCTGTCGGCTGCTTGTGGATTTCCACACCGTCCAGCAGCACGCTGCCCGAGCGGGGCACCAGCAGCCTGGACAAGGCGCGTAGCACTGTTGACTTGCCGCAGGCGTTGGCGCCGACGATCGCGGTTACCTGCCCTTGGGGCACCTTGAGAGTCAAGTCGTGCACGACGGCTAGCTCGCCGTAGGCGAGTGTCATGTCGTGTGCGCTCAGCGTGTGGTGGACGGTCATCGGTAGCGTCCTGCACGGTTGGCTTGGGATAGCAGGACAATCAAGAAGGGGGCGCCGAGGACTCCCGTGACTACCCCCACTGGGTAGCGCGTGGAGAAGGCGAAAGCACCGGCGAGATCGGCGGCGAGCACCAGTAGGGCGCCGATGAGCGCTGCGGGAATCAACGGTCGCTGCCAACGAAACATGCGCATCGCGATAGGGCCCGCCATAAAGGCAACGAAGAGCACGGGGCCAGCTGCCGCCGTGGCAACAGCGACCAGCGCCGTTGCGCCGAGCACGGCAACAAGCCGGGTGCGTTCGGTGTGCACGCCCAGCGCCCGGGCCACGTCGTCTCCCATCGCCAGCAGGCCAATCGAACGCTGCTGGGACAGCAGGATCGGAAACAGCAGTCCGACAGCCAACAAGAAGGGGCCCACGGTATGCCAGTCGGCCCCGTTCAGGCTTCCGGTGAGCCATCGCATCGCGGTCGACAGATCCCATGCGGCGGCCGTGACCAGCAGATAGGACGTCACCGCGTTCAGCATCGCCGCGATACCGATTCCGATGAGAATCAGTCGAGTGCCAGACACCCCACCGCGATACGAAAGCAGGTAGATAGTCAGCGCGGTGAGCAGGGCTCCGACGATCGCGAGAGCGGAGACTGCGAACCCGGTGAGGTCGAAGACCAGAATAGCGACGACTGCCGACGCTCCAGCGCCCGCGCTGATTCCCACCACGTCGGGGGAGGCCAACGAGTTGCGCAGCATGGTCTGGTACGTCACCCCCGCCATCCCGAAGGCAGCCCCGGCGCCCGCGCCCAGGATCATTCGCGGCACTCGCAATTCGACTACGGTGTACGAGGCTCCCGGAATATCCTCACCCAAAATGACGCCGAGCACCTCCGCCGGCGGGTAGAACCGTCGGCCCACCATCAGGCCGATGGCGACCAGGGCCAGCACTGCGAACCCAAGGATTACGAGCCGCCGCCAGTAGGTGGCCCGGCGTCGGCGTCTGCTTGCGGCCAGCTGGTCGACAGTCATAGCGAGCGCGCCTTTTGTCTACGGACCACGGCGATGAAAACCGGTGCTCCAACGATCGCGGTGATGATGCCTACCTGGACCTCGTCGGGGCGAGCGATCACTCGTCCCACTACATCGGAGGCAGCCAAGAGTATGCCGCCGACCAGGGCACTGTACGGCAGCAACCATCGATGGTCCGGTCCGACCAGCAGGCGGCATACATGTGGCACGACGATTCCGACGAAACCGATCGGGCCGGCGACTGCTGTGGCCCCGGCACAGAGCAGAATCGCGCCGGCTGCGGCGAGCGCTCGGGTGGTGCCAACGCGTTGTCCCAAGCCGCGAGCCAGGTCGTCACCCAGGGCCAGCATGTTCAGGCCGCGGGCGCTAGTCAGGCACAGGGTCGCCCCAACGGCAAGGTAGGGCAGTACCTGCAGCATACGGCTGAACTCCGCGCCGCCGACGCTGCCGATCTGCCAGAACCGGTAGGAGTCCATTACTGCGATGCGGGGCAGCAGGACGGCGCTGATCAGCGAGCTGAACGCGGCTGACATGGCCGCCCCAGCGAGCGCCAGCTTCAACGGGGTAGCGCCGCCGGGTCCCAATGAACCCACGAGGTAGACCAGCATCGCCGAGACAGAAGCACCCAGAATAGCCACCCAGACGTAGCCGGTGGCTGAAGCAAGGCCGAAGAACGAGATCCCGACGACGACCGCTAGAGAGGCACCGGTGGTCACGCCCAAGATTCCTGGATCCGCGAGCGGATTGCGGGTGACGCCTTGCATGACGACACCGGAGATCCCGAGCGCACCGCCGACCAGCAACGCCAACAGTGTCCGGGGCAGTCGCTGCCAGACCGCAGCTTCCCCAATGGTGTCGTGGGCGCCTCCCAGCGCGCTTATGACCTCCTCCAGGGGAACTGCCCGCGTCCCGAAGGCTACCGAGCAGGCCGCCACCAGCAACAAGACAAGGCCGACGATCAACAGACCGACGGCCTTGCCCTGATTCTGCGAGTGACGCCCGAGCTTGAGAGCTGCAGTTACGCTCACTTAGCAGCGGCTTCTGCCACGATCTCTAGGTACTTGGCCATGCCCCATTCAATGTCGAGCGGGCTGGGGTTTGCGGCTGCGGCAATGGGTGTGTCGTTTGGCAGTACGCCGATGGCTGAGCGTTGGAAGACTCCGATCTTGGACAGCAGCGGATTGGTGGTCAACTCCTCGACAACCTGGGCTGCATCGTCACCGTAGGTGATCATGACATCGACGTCGGCGAGCTTGTCAGCCTCTTCTGTGCTGAGGGTGTGCCAAAAATCCTCGGAGTTTGCGGACATCTCCGCCACTACATCTGCGGGTTTCATGCCAAGATCTATGAGGGTGGATACGCGGGGATCGAGGCTGGAATAGAAACCTATCTTGGAGATGTCTGAGGCAGGGTGGGAGCTTAGGATGAACTTCTTGCCTGCTAGCACCGGGAACTCGGCGAAGATGCTTGCCATTTTCTCCGCCAGGCGTTTGGACAAGGCCTCGCCTTCGGTTTTCATGCCCATCGCCGTCGAGTTCAACTGAATCATCTCGTCCATCGACGAGGTCCAGGGAGCATTTGGGTAGGCAACAGTCGGAGCGATTCCAGATAGCTTGTCGTAGTCCTCTTGGGAGAGCCCGGAGTAGGCAGCGAGGATGACGTCGGGGGTAGTGTCGGCCACCGACTCAAAGTCGATCCCGTCTGTCTCGTCGAAGAGCACGGGGATTTCAGCACCAAGCTCGTTCAGTTTCTCCGTGACCCAGGGCAGCACGCCGTCGGTATCGTCATCCCCCCAGGTTGCCTTGCTCATGCCTACGGGAACGACACCGAGCGCGAGTGGGACTTCGTGGTTGGCCCAAGCCACGCATGCGATTCTTTGTGGTCGGCTTTTCACCGTGGTGGTCCCCAAAGCGTGTTTAATGGTGATCGGGTATGACCCCGTGACCGCGTTGGTTTCGGGATCGGAGCTTTCGGCGGATTCAGTGTTTCCCCGGCAGGCCGCCAGGACCAACGGTGAAGCGAGGGCGAAACGAAGCACAGATCGGCGAGAAACGGGCACAATGATCCATTCCGTCGAAGGGTTGGCTGTTGAGGTTAGGCTTACCTAACTCGAATCATAGGGGCGCGATCTCGGGGTGCGCAACCAGTCCCAACCATGCCCACCTGGCGCTCGTGGACCCCGCGACATCGGTCGGAGGGGGCGCTGCGATGACGTTCTCGTCGGTGTTCGTCGTCACCAACAGCCTGCGCTTGCGGCGGTTCAAACCCGGCCCGTGAGCAGGTATCCATTCGTGATCGGGTAGCGGCTCAATGGCCCATTGTCGCGAGGTAGCGTGACGCCATGCGCAGCCCTGTCGTGGTGATCAGCGGCCTCGTCGCTGTTGCGGCCTTGACCGCCTGCTCCGACTCCGGCCCGAGCGCGGGCGCGTCGATGCCCAGTTCTGAGACCACCGGATCGAGTCCCACCACGAGCCCGACATCGGGCACGGACCATTCACAGACCGCATCGTCCACGCCGCCGCCGTCGACCGGCTTCCGCACCGACCTGGTCACCCCAGCCCCATCGGTCAAACCGACCGGCCAGCCCAGCCTGCCTCCGGGAGCAAACCCGATCGATCCCACCGCCGGCCCGATCGACCCGGCGCTGGACCCCTACGTCGCACTGGCCAAGGCCGACCTTGCTGCCCGGCTGAAAGCGCCGGAGGACGCCATCGAGGTGGCGGTCGCGATGACTGTGACGTGGCCCGATACGTCACTCGGGTGCCCGCAACCTGGCATGGAATACCTGCAGACCCTGGTCGACGGAGCCATGATCGTGCTCATGTTCGATGGTAAGAACTACGGATATCGGGCCGGAGGGGACAAGAAACCGTTCTTGTGTGAGCAATAGTTGCTCCCACCTATGGCGCGCGGGCCGCAAGTGGAGTTAGCCTCGCCCCGGTTGCCGGGGTCGGCCCGCACCATCTCGAGCGGTCCTTCACGGCCTCGGTAGCTCTTCTCCCAGCGACGGAAGGGCAACACATGAGACGACGGAAGGCATTGGTGGGGCTTGCCGCAGTGACGGCGCTCGCGACACCGGGCCTGGGGCTGATGCCAGCCCAGGCAGTCACCGGCTCGACGGACACCTACATCGTCGTAATGAAGGCCGACCCACTGGCGCGGTCGATGACGACCCCCCAACTGCGTAGCTCCCGGGCCGCGTCGAAGAGCTCTGCGTTGCGCAAGACACACGACGACGTGCTCAACCAATCGGGTATGTCGACCAAGAACAAGGTCAACGACTACGTCTACGCGCTCAACGGATTCGCGGTGACTGCGACCGCCGAGCAGGCCGTCGCCCTGGCCAAGGACCCCGACGTTGCGGTCGTGTTGCGCGACGAGCTCCGGCAAAAGGCGCAGAATGACACGCCGCAGGGGTGGGGGTCCATCCGAGTCGGTGCACATGGTCTCTACGACTTCTTGGGCCTGAACGGCCGTGGGGAGGCCTGGAGCACCGGATTGACCGGAGAAGGGGTGACCATCGGGGTCATCGACACTGGCATCTGGCCCGAACACCCCAGCTTCGCCGACGACGGCAGCTACCCGGCACACGACCCCCTCGATTCCTCGAACCGCTCGGCATGCGACTTCGGGAACACCGCACACAACGCCAACGACGCCCCCTTCACCTGCAACAACAAGCTCGTGGGTGCACGATCCTTCCTCGACACCTACAAGGCCAATACGGGGCTGAACGCCGACGAGTTCGACTCGGCGCGCGACGACGACGGACACGGCACCCACACCGCATCCACGAGCGCCGGAAACGCCGACGTCCCAGCCTGGGTGTTCGGGGCATACAAGGGGCACACCTCGGGCATCGCCCCCCGCGCCCAGATCATCGCCTACAAGGCACTCGGCGATCTCGGCGGCTACACGTCCGACCTCGTCGCGGCGATCGACCAAGCGGTCGCTGACGGTGTCGATGTCATCAACTACTCGGTCGGGGGCGGCGCGGCCACCATCAGCCCGGACACGCTGGCCTTCCTCTTCGCCGCCGACGCCGGGGTGTATGCCGCTGTCTCGGCCGGCAACCGCGGGCCCGGTGCGAAGACGATCGGTGGTCCGGCGGATGTGCCGTGGGTGACTGCGGTCGGAGCGAACACTCATCCGACCTTCTATCAGGGCCTCATCGTTGCCGGTGGCATGGTGTTGCGCGGGGCATCGATCACCCGCAGCAGCGCACCGACCTGGTTCGTCGATGCCGAAGCCGCCGGCAACGAGCTGTGCTTGGCGGACAGCCTCGACCCGGTCAAGGTGGCCGGCAAGATCGTGCTCTGCAAGCGTGGCGGCAGTGGTCGGATCGCCAAGAGTGCCGAGGTGCAACGCGCTGGCGGAGTCGGCATGGTGCTCTACAACGCCGTCGACACCGACACCCTCTTCACCGACAACAACTTCGTCCCGTCGGTGATGATCGACTACACCCCCGGGCAGCGGCTCAAGAACTGGATCAACCGGAGTAAGTGGCCACTTGGGATGCTGATCAACGTCGGCGTGGGCCAGGCGCCGTTCTACTCGCCGACGATGGCTTACTTCTCGTCACGTGGTGAGAACCCGACAGCGGGCGACATCATCAAGCCCGACGTCACAGCGCCTGGCGTGCAGATCCTGGCCGGCGCGACGCCGTTCCCGACACCCGGCTCCGAGCCGGCCGGTGAACTCTTCCAGGCGATCTCCGGCACCTCGATGTCCAGCCCGGTCGTGGCCGGATCATACGCGTTGCTCAAGCAGGCACACCCCGACTGGAGCCCGGCAACGGCCAAGTCGGCTCTCATGACGACCGCCTCCACTCAAGTCCGCGACAACGACCGGGTCAGCCAAGCCGGGCCATTCGCGATGGGCGCCGGCATGGCTTTGCTCGGTCGGCCCGGCGACCACGGGTCGGCATTCCAACCAGGCCTGGTCTACAACGCCGGATTCAACGAGTACCTCGGTTTCCTGTGCGACGAAGGGCCGGAGGCGTTCCGGGACCCGACGGCCACCTGCGGCGCATTGGCCAGTGCCGGGATCCCCACCGAGGCTCCCGAGCTCAACCTGGCTTCTATCGGCGTTGAGGCACTGCCGGGGATCACCAACGTGACCCGGACCGTGACGAGCGTGGCGGACCAGACGGTCACCTACCGGGCCAGGGTCGATGCCCCACCCGGCTACGAGGTGACGGTGTCACCCGATCAGTTCACTGTGGCACCCGGTGCGCAGGCCAGTTTCACCGTGACCATCAGCAATACCGGCGCGGCTCCGCTCGGCGAGTGGCGCAGCGGCGCCCTCACCTGGGACGGAGGGGGTTACGAGGCCCGCAGCCCGATCGCGGTCAAGGCGGTGCAGATGGCGGCACCGGCGGCGATCAGCGGCTCAGGTGAGTCCGGCGAGGCAACGATCCCGGTTCAATTCGGTTACAACGGCCCCTACACGGCGACAACGGAGGGACTAGTCGCGGCAACCCACACCCCCGGCACGGTGGCTCAGGATCCCGACCAGACCTATCCCAGCCCCGATGACGGAGCCGGTGTGGTGCGTCTCCCGTTCACCCTCACTGATATCGGATTGGCAAGGTGGACGCTCGACCTGGCCGGCGACGCCGACCTGGACATCTACTTGCTCGACCCGTCCGGCAACCGAGTCGCGGGCAGCGCCAACGGTGGCACGCGCGAGCTGATCGAGCTCGTCGCCCCTGCCAACGGCACCTACACGATGGTGGTGCACGGCTGGGCCGTCGGTGAGACGCCGGTCGACTTCGATCTGCTGAGCTGGCTGATCCCGGTTGACGACAGCGACGGCAGCCTGTCCGTGGCCAGCGGTGGCAGCACCACCGCGGTGATCGGCGCGTCACATGAGGTGGGCATCTCGTGGACCGGTCTGACTGCCGGAGAGTCCTACCTGGGCACCGTGACCCACAACGACGGCTCGTCGGTGGCCGCTCGGACCGTGGTGTCAGTCACCGGCTGACCGGCCAGCCCGTGGCGGCATACTCCTTCGCGGGGGTATGCCGTCACGGCGCCTACCGGGGCGAATCGGCGGGCCCAGGTCGTCGTCCGATCAACCGGCCCCGGTCAGATCAGGCCGAGCACCAGGTTCGTTGCGGCGGTCACCAGCAGCACCGGAGCGTTGACGAGCCCGGTGACCGCGCTCGGCGTCATGCCCTGTGGGCTCCGGTAGGCGCGCCACGCCAGAACGGTCGAGATGATCATCGCCACGGTGGGGGCGAGCAGGGTCGGATTGTCGAACAACACCACGAGCGGCACGAAGTGGACGCCAACGACGAGCGAGACCCATGCCGCGATCAGTCTGCTGTGGCCGCGGGCGGCTAGGACTGCCGACCCCGCCAGGCAGAGCGCGACCTCGATCCCGACAACCACCCCGAACCACATGCCGTCATCGGCCCAGGAGACCGTCGACGGCCCGTGCCAATCGCGCCGAGCGAGGATCCCGCCGGCCACCCCTACCGCCAACGAAACCCCACTGAGGACACCGAGCAGCGGACGAGTCCGCGGCGGCGGATCCTCCTGCGCCCAGCCCGCCCAGACGAAACCGAAGACGCCGAAGACAGCGGCCGTCATGAACAGGTCACGCGTGTGCTCGAGGTCAATCATGAACCCTATGCTTACAGACCACCCCCGCCCGCCTCGGGCTGACGAGAACGGCAGACATGAACAACCAGGACGAGCACTCGCATACCGGTGTGACCTCCGCGCCGAACGCGCACCATGGCTTGCAAGGCACCCCAGGCAGCCCGGGCACCTCAGACACAGTGTCAGAGACCTCGGAGACTGCAGCGGCCTCTGACGGTCCGCTCACCCACCGTCAGATCATCACGATCCTCGTCGGTCTGATGACGGGCATGTTCCTCGCCGCTCTGGATCAGACCATCGTGACCATCGCCATTCGCACCATCGCCGACGACCTCAAAGAACTGGAGCACCAAGCGTGGGCGACGACGGCATACTTGATCTCCGCGACGATCGCCACCCCGCTCTACGGCAAGCTCGGTGACATCTACGGGCGCAAGAGGCTGTTCGCGGCTGCCATCACACTCTTCATCGCGGGATCCGCGTTGTGCAGCCTAGCCACCTCGATGGGCACGCTCGCGGCATACCGCACCCTGCAAGGCCTCGGCGCCGGTGGGCTGTTCTCGCTCGCCCTGGCGATCATCGGCGACATCGCGCCACCGCGAGAACGGGCGAAATACCAGAGCTACTTCCTTGCCGTCTTCGGCCTTTCCAGCTTGCTGGGCCCGGTCATCGGCGGCTTCTTCGCCGGACAGGACACCATCCTGGGCCTCACCGGCTGGCGTTGGGTCTTCCTGGTCAACGTGCCGATCGGCATCGTCGCGCTCATCGTGGTCGGACGCACCTTGCACCTGCACCACATCCGGCTCGACCACCGCATCGACTGGATCGGTGCCCTGTTGCTCACCACAGCGCTGGTGCCGCTGCTGCTCGTCGCGGAGCAAGGCCGGCAGTGGGGCTGGACCTCCGGCGACAGTTTGATGTGCTTCGGGATCGGTGGCGTCGCCGGGGTCGCCTTCCTGCGGCAGGAGTGGCGGATGGGCGACGAGGCGATCTTCCCGTTCGGGATGTTCCGCAACAAGACCGTCGGAGTGACGTCGACCGCGTCCGTGCTCATCGGCATCGCCATGTTTACCGGGCTGGTCTCGCTGCCGCTCTACTTGCAAATCGTCAAGGCCGCGACGCCGACCGAGGCGGGAATGCTGCTCGTGCCGATGACGCTGGGGGTCATGGTTAGCTCGATCTCCTCGGGCCAGCTCATCGCGCGCACCGGGAAATACCGCATCTACCCGGTCGTCGGTGCGTTCCTGCTGATGGCGACCTTGCTCGTGCTGCACTGGGGAGTCGGCTACGACACGCCGTTGTGGCAGACCACGATCGTCATGTTTTTCTTCGGGGTCGGGCTCGGGTTCAACTTCCAGCCGCTCACCCTCGCCGTGCAGAACGCCGTGCCGCCACAGCAGATCGGGGTGGCCACGTCGACGGCCACGTTCACCCGGCAGATCGGCGGCACGATCGGCACGGCCGCTTCCCTGTCGATCCTCTTCAGCCTGGTTCCCGAGAAGATCCGCGAAGGCCTAGCCCGCAGCGCTTCGACGGCAGACTTCCAGGTTGCCCTGGCCGACCCGGCCAATGCTGCCTTCGCGGAGCAGTTCCAGCTTGCTCAGGGCGGGTCAACTGCCGGTGATAGCGCCCTCGGTGGGGTGATGCAAGACAGCTCCTTCCTCACCGGCCTCGACCCCCGACTAGCCGAACCGTTCCGCCTCGGCTTCGCCGAGGCGATGGAGACCGTCTTCCTCGTCGGCGGTCTCGTCATGGTCGTCGGCTTCCTCATCATGCTGATGCTGCCGCAGATCGAGCTGCGCAAGGAATCGGCATACTCCGAGCGAGCGGCCGCAGCCGCGTCGGAATGACCCCGGCACCGGCTCCCGCGTCCGCGCGATGGCCCCTCGGGGTTGCGCATCGGTCGGGGCGGCGATTAGCTCAAGGCATGAGCATCCCTTGCCTGACCGTGGGCACCGGTCCCCACCACGTCTTCGTCCTGCACGGCTGGTTCGGCTCCGCCGACGGGTGGGGGCTCTTCCCCGACTACCTGGACGGTGAGCGGTTCAGCTACCACTTCACCGACAACCGGGGTTACGGCGCACGTCAGGGCGAGACCGGTGACTACACCCTCGACGAAGTGGCCACCGACGTGCTGGCACTGGCAGATTCGCTCGGCGTCCAGACCTTCTCGCTGATCGGGCACTCGATGGGTGGCGCCGAGGTGTTACGGATACTGGCCAAAGCACCGGACCGGGTGCGCAAGCTTGTCGCCCTGGCACCCGTTGGGGCACAAGGAATCCCGCTCGATGAGGCCGGCCATGACCTGTTCTACGGCGCATGCGAGGATCCAGCCAAACGGTTCGCCATCATCGACTCCACAACCGGCGGCCGGAACACGGCGACTTGGGTGCAGACGGTCGTCGACCACTCCCTGAGCCACTGCAGCGCAACGGCTTTCCGGGGTGCGCTGGAGGCCTTCACCAAGGCCGACTTCCTCGACGAGGTCGCGGGCAACGACACCCCGATGCTTGTCGTGCCCGGCGAGTTCGACCCGGCGATCAGTCCGGCGACTGTCGAGCAGACCTACGCTTCGCACTTCCCCAACGTCACGATCGAGGTCATGGCTAACTGCGGGCACTATCCGATGTTCGAGACACCGGTGCAATTGGCCACGGTCGTCGAACGATTCCTCGGCGCGTGACGATGGGGGAGATCGACCGCAGCGCCGTGCGGGCCCGAGTCGCCGCTGCCGCTGCCCAGCTCACCGACGAGGAGCGGCAGCTGACCCGGCTCGTTCACGATCCTGTCACCTACGCCCACGAGGTGCCGTATGCCGCGCTCGCGGAGCTGCGGACGGCACTCGCCGTGGTGCCCGTCGCCGAGCCGGAGCTGCCCGGCTGGCCCGAGGGCACCGGCTACTGGCTCGTGTTGCGATACCAGGACGTCGACCGGGTGCTCAGAGACCCGCGCACCTTCTCGTCAGCCCTCGGCGGCACCCAGATGCGCGACCCGCGCACCGAAGAAGACTTGGCCTACGTGCGTCAGATGATGCTCAACATGGATCCACCGGAGCACTCCCGGCTGCGCAAGATGCTGGCCCAGTCCTTCACTCCCAGGGCGGTCCGTGCGCTGGAGGCCCAAGTGCGTGGCCATGTCGACGGCATCCTCGACCGGATGCTCGCCGACGGTGTCGTTGAGGGGCGTGGCGATGGCGACCGGCTCACCGGCCGGTGCGACTTCGCGAAGGACGTCTCCGCCGATCTGCCGCTGCTCACCTTGGCCGATGTCATGGGTGTGCCCGCTGCTGACCGGTGGCTGATGTTCGACTGGGCCAACCGGGTCATCGGATGGCAAGACCCCGACTACCGGGTGTCGGCCTTCTTCGACCCGCAGCATGCCACCGAAATGGGTCGCGCGGCATACCAATTGCGGCCCGAACCGGGCCCGGACGGGCTGATGCCCGACCCGCGCAGCCGGGCCGGCATGCCCGACCTCTACGCCTACGCGCACGCACTCGGCACCGCCCGGCGCGAGCATGCGGGCGAAGCGGAAGAGCAGTCCGATGGTGATGTCATGTCGATCCTCATGCGCCAGCGCGACGACGCCGGTGGCACGGTGACCGTCGAGGAGTTCGAGAATCTCTTCTGGTTGTTCTCGGTCGCCGGCAACGAGACGACTCGCAACGGGATGCCGGGCGGGTTGATCGGGGTGCTCGGTGATGACGACACTCAACGGGCGCTGCGGGCCGACCGGTCGCTGGTCCCGAACGCGGTCGAGGAGATGCTGCGCTGGTGGACGCCCGTGATGACCTTCCGGCGCACGGCCACCTGTGAAGTCGAGCTGGGTGGGGTCACCTTGCAGCGCGGCGACAAGGTCGTCGTGTCGTTCGCGTCGGCCAACCGAGACCCGGAGGTCTTCCCCGACCCAGACCGCTTCGACATCCGCCGCGAAAACGCCCGGAGGCATCTGTCGTTCGGTAATGGCCCGCACGTGTGCCTTGGCGCCTGGCTGGCCCGCTCGATGATGACGACAATGTTCACGCGGCTTTTCGAGCGCACCTCGTGGCTGGCTGCTGACGGCGACCCGTCATGGTTGCAGTCGAACTTCCAGCGCGGTGTGAAACGGCTGCCGATCACGTGGACTGTGGGCGGTTGACGTCGTGCGGTTTACCCGGTGTCGCCGAGTGCGGCGGTGACGGCACAGCCTGGGCCACAGCTGCGCGGGGCGCCATCGCTTGACGGATGGTGACGAGTCCCAGCTCCATTGGGCTGTCGGGCAACTGCATCGCACCAGCATGCCGGGCTCGACTGGCGGCCGTGAGGTCTTATCTACAGGCGTGCCCGGGCCGCTACCCCCGGTGCGTCTCGCCTGGACGAAACTGTCATCAGGGCGGCGGGTTCGTGCACCTGACCGGGCCCGGGGCGCCAGGCCGCCGGTGGCCGGCGACTTTGCCCCCGGCCCCCGTGAGCCATCGGTGACCGGCGCAACCAGATCGGGGGCCTCTCGGTGATTCGCATGCTGGTCGGGCAGGATGGATGGGTGCCCGACATCAGTGCGTTGACCGCCGGCCCGGGGTCGGTGGCGCCTGCTGCGTCGGGTGGGTCGCCATCGTCTCCGGAGACTGCCACGGCTCTGCCCGCTGGCTCGGTGCACGGGACGGCTGGACCGAGCCGGGGACAGAGTGACGATCGGGTCGTCGTCGTCGAAGTGATCGAGCCGCCGGTCGTCGACCGGGTGCGCCGGACATCCGACCTTTACCTGCTCTTGGGCTATTCGCTGGCGTTGACCCTGGCTATTGTCTTGGGCAATATCGCCGTCGGCACGACCGGGGCCTTGGAGGCAGACCTTACCGAGGCCACCTGGCTGTTACCCCGGCTGCTGCTTCGACTGCTGGCTTGGGTGGCCGGCACCGGGGTGCTCTTGGTGCCGGTTGCGGTCGGGATCGACCTGCTCGTCCGGTCGCGAGGCCGGCAGCTCATCGAAGCGCTGTCGGCAGCCGGGGCTGCCGGGTTGATCGCGATGCTCATCGACGTATTGATCCAGGACGACCGCTTCGCTCAGATCCTGGCTGCTCTGACCCGGCCCACCTGGGCGCCCGGTCACACGACCGGACGCACCGACGCCCTTGATGTGGTCGTCGTCGCGCTGGTGGCGCTGATCGTGGTCGCCAACGTCTCCGGGCGCCGCTGGCTGGCCACTCTGGCGCCGCTGGTCATCGGCTCGGTCGTGGTCACCGCGTTCCTTTCCGGGGCGATCACCGCTTTGGCGCTGCTCTGCTCGTTCTTCGTCGGAGCCATCGTCGGACACGGCACTCGCTACCTCTTCGGCACCAGCGCCACCCGGGCCCCGGGCACGGCAGTGGCACGCGAGCTGGTGCACGCAGGCATCCCCCTGCATACCCTCACTCTGGTCCACGACTACGACGAGGGCGCCCGCCGCTATCACGCCGCTATCGCCGGCGGTGAGCTCGACGTGCACGTCATCGACCGTGACACCTTCGGGCTCGCCTCCGGGCGACGCGTGCTCAACCGGCTCCGGCTGCGCGGCGCCACTGCCCGTGGACCGGCGTTGACCCTGCGCGCGGCGCTCGAGCACCGCACCTTGCAGGCTCTGGCCCTCCAATGGGCCGGGGTCGTGGCGCCCAGGCCGGTCGCCGTGTGCGAGGTCGACGGCGCCTCGGCTGCTCTGGCCGTGACCCGGATCAACGGACCCAGCCTGCGCGAACTCGGCGCTGACCTCACCGAAGCCCAAGCACGAGCGGTGCTCCAACTGCTCGCTGCTATCCAAGACCGCCGGATCGCCTTCCGCGGCCTCGACCGCGAGACCATCGTGATGTTGCCCGACGGGCGGGCCGGGCTGCGCAGTGTCGGCGAGGGTGACGTTGGCGGTGACGACATCTCCCGCCGGGCCGACGGCGCCCAAGTCCTGGTCATGCTGGCCCTGGCCATCGGAGCTGCGCGTGCCGTCGAGCTGGCTGTCGACGAGTTGGGCACCAACCGGGTGATCCGCACCCTGCCACTGCTGCAGCCGCTGGCCCTGGGCGCCGACCTGCGCAAAGCCGCCAAGGCTGCCGGCGTCCTCGACGGGCTGCGCGACGAAGTGCTGGCATTGGAAGGCAGTCACAAGGAGCCGGCGACCATCCAGCTGAGCCGGTTCTCGATCAAACGCATGCTCATGCTCGTCGGTGCAGCGGTGGCGGCATACATCGTGCTGCCGCAACTTGCCCAGGTTGACTTCGGCGAGGTCGTCGCTCAAGCCGAGTGGCACTGGGCGCTCGCCTCGCTCGGGGCGGCCTTCGGCACGTTCGCTGGGGCGTCACTCGTGCTCACCGGCTCGGTGCCGAGCCGGTTGCACTTCCCGCGCACGTTCATCACTCAACTGGCTGTGGCCTTCACCAGCTTGCTGGCGCCGGCGGCCATCGGCAACCTTGCCCTCAACACCCGCTACCTGCAGCGCTCCGGGGTGCCTCCAGCAGCTGCCGGCGCGAGCGTCGGGCTGGCGCAGGTCTTCCAGTTCACCAGCTATGCCTCACTGCTGGCCCTATCCGGTGTGATCGCCGGCACCGGCTCGCAGACATCCTTCCAACCACCAGCAGAGTTGGTCACCGCGCTGCCGATCGTGCTCGTCGTGCTCGTGGCGTTGTTGGCTATCCCACGGGTGCGTCGCTTCCTCACCGAACGGATCGTCCCGCAACTACGGTCGGTCGTGCCGCAGGTGCTCGGGGTCTTCCAACGCCCCCGTAAGCTCGCCGAACTCTTCGGCGGGGCGCTGCTGCTGGACACGTGTTTCGTCGCCTCGCTCTACTTCGCGGTGCGGGCCTTCGGGGTGGAGCCACCGATCGCTGCGGTCGCTGTCGTCTACTTCGCTGGTGCGATCATCGGCTCGGCAGTGCCGACACCCGGCGGGCTCGGTGGCATCGAGGCCGCCATGTCGGCCGGTTTGATCGCCGTCGGCGTGCCCAGTGGTATTGCCGTCTCGTCGGTGTTGCTCTACCGCCTGTGCACCTACTGGGCGCCGATCCCGTTCGGCTACTTGTCGCTCCAGCACCTCACCAAGACCGACGCGATCTAGCCGTCACGTCACGAACCGGCGGCGGTCTTCTCGTCGTCGGTGGCACGACGCACGACGATCCGGGTCCACGCTCCGGCGTAGATCCGGTCGTCGGCGTCAAGCTCCTTCTTGGGGCCGACCGGGATCGGGTCTTCGGGCAGCGGGCCAGCGGCATTGCCGACGAACGTGCCGTTCGACGATCCGAGGTCTTCGACGAACCAGCGGCTGCCATCGGTGGTGAGCTGAGCATGCCGGCGGCTCACTCCTGTGTCGGTCGTGCAGTCGATCTCCGGGTGGATATTGCGGCTGTTCGACACGCGTCCGATCAGGGCGCTGCTGACGGTGAGCGGCACGACGAACGGCAGTCCGGGCGACGGCATCGGCTCGTCGGCCTCTTGCACCGCATACCAATCGGGGTCGACCCAGATCTCGGCTACCCACTCCATCGGCACGGCCGGGGGTATGCCGTCGGCGCTGCTGCCGGTCTCGGGCACCTCGGGTGGCTCCGACGTCGGGGTCGCGGAGCTGGATGCCGAATCCGGAGTCGACTCGGCGCCGAAGATGTCCAGGGAGTTGGCCGATGCACTGGTCTCGACGCCTCGGGGCATTGCTCCGGTGGTGAAGTCGTAGCCACACGCCTCGCAGAAGAGCGATCCCGGCAGGTTGTTGACGGCACAGTGCGGGCACACTAACTCCGCAGGAGCTTCCGAGGCAGCCGACGAGGTTGCCGGAGACTCCGGGCCCGCGCTTGTCGATGCGCCTGAAGGGCTGCTGCCGACTGGGTTGTTGCCGGACGATCCGGTCGGCTGGGCGCCGGGGTCGATCTTGGCTCCGCAAGTGTCGCAGTAGTCTTCGGTCTCGGACGCGTGGCCGTTGGGGCAGGTCAGACTCACTTCTTGATCCTCCGCGTCTTCGTCGAAGCGGTGTCCAGGGCCATTTCGTCGAGTCGTTGGGCGCTCTTCCTCAGCCGCACCGTGCCTGCCTCGGCGTCCTCGATCTCGACGACCTTCTTCAAGCGCGTGGTCATCTCCTCATCTCCGGTCTCGGCGGCGATCTGCACGGCGCGTCCAAGCTTGCGGGTTGCGCCCTCCTCGTCGCCGGCGGCCTTGGCGGCCAAACCGTCCTGGATCGCTTCCGCCAGCTCGGCCTGTCCCGTGTAGCGGGCGACTTGGTCGTCGATTCGAGTGGTCAGGGCATCGTCGTTGGACCACGTGGCTTTGACGAGCGCGTGGGTCTGCACCTCGTCGCCGACCATGACCTGCACCCGAGAGGCCAGCTGCTCCTGGCCGATGCGGCGCGCCGACACGCGCACGGCAATGTGGTAGTCGCGGGTCTCGTCGGCCCACGCCCCGGTCGGGAAGCTGGCAGTGAGGGCGTTGACCTGGGTGCGCCGGGCCGTGATGTCCTCGAGGTCGGGGGCCACCTGCTTGACGAAGAGCACCTGAGCTCCTTGCGGGGCCCACACCCGGATATCGACCTTGGCGACCCCGCGGGCCATCGAGGCCCGGATCAACCTGGAGAATTCCTCGGCCATCCGCTCCGGCGACGGGATTAGGTCGACGGTGCCGAGCAGGGCGGACGCGATTCGGCGAGCCTCGTCGATCCGCCACCGGTCGCCTAGGCCCCGGACGTCGCACTGGAAGAAGCCGGTCGCCCCGTTGATCGCCCAGGTGAGCTGCTCTGGAGTCTCGTGCTCGTTGGTTCCGTCGGTGAGCAGGATCGCGTGGCGTTGCACAACCTGCGGCACACTGAGGAAGACTTCCTTGGCTTTGGTCAGCCAGGTGCCCATGGCTGTGCCCCCATCGGCCTGGAAGCGCTGCACGGCTGCGGCGGCCTCCTGCCGAGTGCGTGGGCTCATCTGCACCATCTGTTGGCCCCCGTATGCCGGGTAGACCAAGGTGCCGATGTGGTTGCCGGCGATCACGGCGAACCAGGTGCCGTCGGTGATTTCCTGCAGTGCCACGCTCGCCGCATGGCGGCCCTGGGCGATGCCTGTCGCGCCCATCGAGCCGGACGTGTCGACGATGAGGATCTCGGCCGCCGCCCCGCCACCTACGGTGCCGACGTGGCCGGCGTTGGCACAGGTGACCCGCACGATGGCGTGCACGTCGGTGCCACCGTCGGGCAGGAACTCGTTCTGGAAGACCTCAGACGTGAACGTCGCCATCGGCGCTGTCCTTTCCTGTCGATTCGGCTGGGCCGGACGCCTCCACGCGAGCCAGAGCCACGGTGATGTTGTCGATGCCCCCTTGCGTATTGGCGTAGTCGACCAGCCATCGGGCCAGCGTTTCCGGGGTCGCCGCCGTGGACCCCGGATTGGAAGAATCGGGGTCGGTGATCTCGTTGACCCCGCGAGCGACCAGCGTGCGCAACTCATCCGGCTCCGAGCAGTAGTTCCACAGTCCGTCGCTGCACAGCAGGAGCCAGCCGTTCTCGGTCAGGGGCACGTAGGCCGTATGTGGCGCGGTATCGGGCGGCGAGTCAGCCCCGAGCCACTGGGTGATCGCGTGGGCACCGGCTCCGGTCTCGGCCTCGTCGCGTGGCACGCCCGTGCGGATCCGTTCGGCTGCGAATGAGTCGTCGACACTGAGCAGCCGAGCCTGGCCGGACGGAGCATCGGGCAACCAATAGGCCCGGCTGTCACCGACGTTGCCGACCACGGCCAGCCCGTCGTCGATGAGCGCGCCGACGAAGGTGCACGACGGTGGGGAGTCACCGGCGGTGTCGGCGGTGGTCTCGATGACGGCGGTCTTGGCGGCTTCGACCGCCTGGGCCAGCCGTTGCTGGATGGCGGCGATGACGGCGTTCTCTTGACCCATCGCATGCGGCACCGGGTCATCGAGCACGTCGCGGGCGGCGCGCGCGGCGGCCAGACTGGCGATATGGGAGTCGGACGAATTCGACACCCCGTCACAGACGACGATGACGCCTTGCTGCAACGGGGCGGTGGAGGCAAGCAACGCCATGGCGTCTTCGTTGCGGTGTTTCCGTTTGCCGATGTCACACACCCCGGCGAGCCACTGGGATGGTGTCTCGACGAAATGGTCACGCGGGTCGGGTTGTTTCGCCCCGCACAGGTCGCAGTAGCCGTCGAGGAAATGACCTTCGTGGCAGTGTCCACACACGGTGCTGGTGGGATCGACATCGAGCGCCGCCCCACGACCCACCGGGCCGGTCCAACCCACATCCAGCGGAGACTCCTCGCCAGCTTCCGCCGTCTTCGCCCGCACCGGGGCATGCCGGGTCTGGGTCTCAATGGGCGTGGGCGGTGCCAGGCCGGTCAACGGTTGGGCTCCGCCGAGGAAGTCGTGACCGCACCCTTCGCAGAAGACGGCATCGACAGTCCGCTCGGCACCGCATATCGGGCATGTTTCCGGCGTTGAGCTGCTCGACCCACGTGCTGTGGTCGGCCGACCATCGGCATTCAGATCGTGGAAGGTGCTCGAGGACATGGCAGTGGACTCCTTGGGCGACCTGATCATCGTAGGGTCCAGGGCCGGATCTGGTTGGCTTTGTCCACCAAGGTCACCCGATTGGCGCGATCGGGTGTGAGCCGGGCCAACGATCGGTATGCCGCTTCCAGGCCTCGACGGATGCCATCTTTGGTCGCCGGGTGGTCGCCGATGATGATGCCCCCGTTCGCGCGGTTGTGGGGGTCGGCCTCGATGTAGGCCAGCGCTTGCTCGAAGACCGTGACCATGAGCCGGGCCCGGTCGATGGGCTCGATCGACACGTGCTCGACGCTGCGCACTGCTTCGGCGAGATCCGGCAGGCCCCCCACTGCTGCGGCAAGCAGGTGGGCCCGCCGCCGCCGGGCCAGGGCGTAGGCCCGCGACGTGGTCGGGATGAGGTCGAGAGCGGTCACCGCGGCCGGGATCTCGCCTTGGCTGCTCCGGATCCGGCTCATCCCAAACGCACCAACCGGGGTGTACTTGGTGTCGGTGCGCGCGCACACGGCATACAACGACTCGGCTACTGCGGATTCGGAGCTGACTTCGCACGCGAAGGCGAGCGCGAGTTTGGGTGCCAGCTCGCCGGGCACCTGACCGTAGACGGCGTTGAACGCCGACTGGGCCGCCGCCGCGTCCCGGGAGGCCAGGGCCCGCAGGCCCTGCACCCAGACGGCGCGCCACTCCCATGGGTCGTGGTGCAGCATTTCGTTGGTCAACGCGTCGACCTGCCCCGGGTCGCCTCGCTCAAGGGCGGTTCGAGCCAGCTCCAACGACACTTCGGTGGTCATCGGGTTGGCGGTTCTCAAGGCGGCCTCGCGGTCGGACACCGGCAACAGCCGGACTTCGCGCAGCAGGGTCGTTTGCGGGTCGTGAGGATCCGGACGCAGGCCGGGCAGGCTGTACCAGTCGAGCGTGTCGGTGGCGATCGTCGGGTCTTCGAATAGCAACGAGGGCGCTGAGCTCACGGCGCTCCCGCTGTGCTGCCCGTCCTGTCCGTGCTGCCCGTGCTGCCCGTGCTGCCCGGAGGTGGCTTCGGCACGATCCTGAGCGACTACTTCACGCAGCACGCCGAGCATCTGTACCCGCATCTCGTCAGCCGAGGCGAAACGGTCGTCCGGGCTCTTGGCGCAGGCTTTGAGCAGCAGCCGGTAGAGCGAGTCGTAGCGTTGGAAGGCCGGAGTCTCGGATTGCGGCGGCAGGGAATCGACGTATTTCGTCTGGTAGCCACGGAACTCTGCTGTCAGCACGACGAGAGTGCGGCCGATGGTGTAGATGTCCGATGCCACGGACACCCCGAGCTCGGCCACCTCCGGGGCCTGATACCCGACGGTGCCGAAGATCGCCGAGTCCTCGTCGTCGATTCGGCGCACGCCGCCCAGGTCGATGAGCCTGAGTTCGTCGCCGACCTGGATGATGTTGTCAGGTTTGAAGTCGCAATAGGCCAACCCGAGGTCATGCAGGTACTGGAACGCCGGCAGGACCTCGATGAGGTAAGCCAAGGCCTGGTCGACCGGGATCGGATGGTAGCGGCCCATCTTGCGCATGCGCTGTTTCAGCAGTGACTTGAGCGAGGTGCCGCCCACGTATTCCATGACGATGTAGCCGGCACCCTCGTGGGTGACGAAGTTGTAGATCTCGACGATGTTCGGGTGCTCGACCTGGGCGAGGAACCGCTGCTCGGCGATCGCCGCAGCCTGCGCATCCGGATCGCCGGTGTTGAGCAAGCCCTTGAGCACTACCCAGCGGCCGGAGACGTTACGGTCGCGGGCCAGGTAGATCCAGCCGAGCCCGCCGTGGGCCAAACACCCGGCCACCTCGTACTGGTTGGCGACCAGGTCTCCGGCATGCAGCTTGGGGTCGAAGGAGAACGGCTGGCGGCACTTCGGGCAGAAGCCGGTCGTGCGTCCGGGCCGGTCGCCCTGGGAGCGCCCGACCTTGGTGCCGCAGTTGGAGCAGTAGCGCTTGGTCTCCGGGACCACCGCTTGCTTCATCACCGCCTCTGCGGCGTCGATCTCCGGGATCGATGGGATCGTCGTGAGCCCGGCCCCCAAACGGGCGGCGCGCAAACGCTGGCTGCCGCCTGTTCGTCGGGTCGCTTTCGAGCCGGTTTGTCGGGCTCGGGCCGACCCGAGAGCCGTCGAGGACAACCGGTGGCTGGCCCGTGACTCGGTCGCTGACAGCGGGGAGGTTGCGCTGCTCTCGGGTTCGTCATCGCCGGACGCGCCACAGGTGTCGCAGTAGCCGTCCAGCATCCTGCCGCCGCAGCCGGGTTCGCGGCACGGTGTGCCGTCGGGCACATCGGGGGTGACCACCTGCTGGGGCCTAGCCGGCGGGGTGATCGGCTCCTCATCGAGGGCACTGGGAGTATTCGTCGGGGGCGTGGGTGTTGCGGCACCTTCGGCTGGTGCCATGCCGCAGACGTCGCAATAGCCGTCGAGGATGGTGCCGGTGCACCCGGGGTGTGTGCAGGCGAGCGTGGCGGTCATCGTGATGGTGTTCCCTTCACTTCCGAATAAGCCTGCACATAGGCACGGTATGCCGCGAGCAGGGCCCGGGCTCGGGCCATGTCGGTGGGGCGTGCGCCGAGCACCGATGCCAGTCGTTCACGTAGGTGGGTTTCGTCGGGGTCGGAGAGACCGGTGGCCTTGGCTTGCGCGGCAAGTGCCCCCGCGTACCCGTGGATCTCCTCGTGTTCGGCCAACGCATCGCCGTAGGCGGTGTGAACCTTCGTGAGCGCTCGCGACACCGAATCGAGGCGGTTGAGATAGTGGGTCAACGCGCCGGGTGCTGTTGGCACCGGGCCCAGCAGGCGGACGTCGGGCACCCCGAAACGGGGTGCCGGCATCACCGTGGCCACGCATTGATCGACCAACTCGGTGACGGCCGCGGCGCGGGCTGTGAGTTCGGCGACTTGACCGCGGGCTCGAGCCGCGTCGCGGGCAGCTTCCAGCCGCTGGCCAGCACCGACGATGAGATCGCGTTCGGCTGAGGCGACGTCGAACTCGAGTGGGGCCAACAGTCCACCGACCTCGGCACCTCGCTTGGCGCGGTCGGTGACGTCGACCAGTCGCTGCTCCAGCCGGGCCAGCACCGACCGGGCTCCGTCGCGGTCGACACCGGCCGGGACCAGCGCCACCTGGTCGCGGATCCGCTCGATCGTGGCCCGGACGTCCTTGATCCGGGTGCCGACCTCGGCACCGGACGGTTCCAAGGACAACCTGGCCCGCAGCGACGAAGCCATTGCATCCGAGAGCCGACAGGCCTCGGGCAAGGACAGTCCGAGTGCTCCGGAGGTCGCCGGGGCGATCGTGTCGGCTGCCGACCCTGGAGGCACGTCCATCCGGCTCCAGATGAGAGTCGAAAGCCGGGCCTGCTCGGCCGGCCCGACCCGACCCGAGTCGAAGGTGACGACGAGCAGTTCGTATCGGTCCGAGATCGCCTTCCACAAGGCCATTGACACGAGCATGTCGCGGCTGAACCGGTCGCGGTCACTGGAGGCGAGCGCGGCCGCGTCGAGACCGTCGAGCTCCTCCTTGCGTTTGTCCCGCCATATTCCGAGGTCACGCAGGAAGGTGAAAGCCTCCTGGGGCGAGATCGGGCTGCCGAGCCGGCCCGGCGCGAGCGGGGCGACCGTGCCGTGCGTAACAGCCCCTCCTCGGGTGCTGCCGCCGGACGATGCGGCGGAGGAGCTCGGGGTCGGGTCCGGTTCGATGGACAGACTCATCATGGCACGACCTACGGGGCCCGGCCGTAGACGGCTGCCGGGGGCGCAGGCGCCGGGCCGAGAGCATCCGCCAGCCACCGGTCATACATCGCCGTCCACCGACCGTCAGCACGCATCATGTCCAGCAACCGGTTGGCGTAGCGCACGAACTCGACATCCTCACTGTTGAAACCCAACCCGTAGGGTTCGTCGGTGATCGCCTCCTGAGTAGGCACCACGGCATACGGATCCTGGGCGACCAGTCCGGCGAGCACGGTGTCGTCCCCGGTGATCGCGTCGACCTCGGCCTGCTGGAAAAGCACCAGGCAGCCGGTGTGATTGGTTGCTGCGACTGGGACGATGCCGTCGTCCTCGTAGGTCATCAGATTGGCCATGCTCGTCGTGCCGGCCGGAGCGCACACCCGTGCTTGTTGACGAGCCAGCTGGTTCAGGTTCGTTGCCGAGCTGTTCTTGCGCACGAGGACCTTTTGACCCGAGCGGTAGTACTCGCTGGAAAAGGCGATCGGCCAGTCCAGCCAGCGGCGGCAGTTCATCGTCATGTTCCGGGCGACGACATCGACGGTGCGGTTGACCAGCACGTCCTGACGCTGGGCGGCCGTGATCACCACGAGCTGCACCTTGTCACGGTCTCCGAAAATCGCCGCCGCGAGCTCGCGGACAAGGTCGATGTCGAAGCCTTCGATCTGACCGGTGAACGGGTTCCGTGACCCCATGAGCAGGGTGTCGGACGAGACCCCGGCGATGAGATAGCCCCGCTCCTTGATCTCAGCGAGTCGGCCGGTTGTTGGGATCGTCAGTGCCGGCAGTGGATCGTAGCTCTGCACCGGGTCGAAGCCGACCGGTGCCGGGTCACACCTGGACGCGGGTGTCGGCTTGCTGAGCGTTGGGGTGTTCGCGGAACTCGACGGGGTCGCGATCGTCGTTTCGGGAGTGGGCGTCAGGGGGGTCTCCGAGTAGCGGGCGGTGCCGCACGCGCCGAGGGCGAGACTCCCGGCGACCAGTAGCGCTACCCCGGCCCGAATGGCCGTCAACCGGGTCTTCATCGGTACTCCTTCACCCGTTGGCCGATCCCTCGCGCGGCGAGGCCGGCTGCGGCCAACCCGCAGATCAGCACGATGATGCTGATTGCCAAGGACCTTGTCCCAGGGGCTGCTGCTCCGGACACGAGGGCGTCCTGGAATCCGCCGACAGCTTGCGAACTGGCTTCCTCGAAACCAGCGAAGGCCGGGCGGGTGCCCGTGGTCGGGTCGGTCACCAGTTGCACAGCACCGTCCCAGTCGGCCCCGTCGTCGAGAGTTCGCACTTGGGTGTGCTGGTCCTCGTACTGCTGCCAGGCGTCCTTGATGCTGTTCAGGTTTGCCCCGGACCCGCCATACCACTGGACGTCTTCTGCGTCGATTCGATCGAGCTGCTTGAGGACGATGGCTTGGTCGGCTTGCCAGTCGGGCTCGCGCTTGACGTTGGCCTGGCCCCGAGCGATCAGGCCGAGGCTCTCGTTCGCCTTGGCGTCGTAGGCCGCCGACCGGGCAGTGGTCAGCGCGAGGGTGCCGGCGAACTGATTGTCCCGGACGTGGTTGACCTCGTCTCGGGTCGAGCTGAGCGCGGCGATGCCGACGACCAACGCCACCAGCACCAAGAATGCCCCTGACGTCAGACCGACATTGAAACGACGATGGGTGCGTTGGGCCAGCCAGACACCCGTCCAGACGAGCAGCGCCAGTGTGAGCAGACCCACCGCAAGCAGTGGCACTATCGAACCGGCCAAGGCGAACTCGTCATCGGCTCGCGTGGTGTTGGCCTGGAGCAACGCCTGGATGATCGGCACCGCCTGATCGCGCAACCGGTCGCTCGCCTCGGTTTGATACTGCGCCCCAACCGGTATGCCTTGGCGGTTATACGCCCGGGCCTGCTCGGCACGGGATGTGTAGGTTTGCAGCTCAGCGTTGAGTGCTGCGAGTGCGGCGCCGTCGGCAGGCTGGTCGCGGGCTGCCTCCGCGACGACCCTCGCGACTCGTTGCATCGCGGTTTCGTAGTCGGCGCGTTGCTCCGGGTCTTCGTTGCCGCCCACCAGGAAGGAGTTGGTGGCGGCGGCATCGGCTCGGAGCACGTCGGCGTAGATGCTCTGCACCCGCACGATCTGTTCGGTGTTGGCTGCGGCCCGGTCGAGAGCGTTCGAGCTGTTCCACAGGTTGCTGGCCCCGACGAGTCCGAAGAGCACCGCCAGGACCGCGCTCGATACCCCGAAGAGCCGCATCCGGCTGGGCGTGTCCTTGAACTGGTCGTAGGCCCACTGCCGTAGCAGCGAGTTCTTGGTCGGGGCTGGACGAGGAGACACCGGGGCGGGATAGCGGGTCGTGGGCATAGTTTGGGTGGTGGTGCCACCACTGGGCTTGGGTTGCGGGGGCGCCGCCGAGGCGCCCGCTGACTGGCTCATCGTCACTCCTGCGTCTCGTGTCGCGTCTCGTCTCGCGTGTCGTCTCGCGCGTCGTCTCGCGTCGCGTCTCGCGTCTCGTGTGGCGCTTCGGGGTGGTCGCCGGGCAACGGCTGGTGGGCTGTGGGCGCGGGGGCATCAGGGTCGCGGAAGTCCTCGACGAGCAGTTCGCGAAGCTCCTGGGCAGTCGGGTCGGTGACGTCACGCAGTCGCCAGGCGTGCCGGCCGATCGCCACTTCGAGGGCATTGCGTGCGAACCGGCCGTTGCCGAAGGCCGACGTGCGGGGTGTGTCAGCGAGAATCTCCCGGAAATGGGCTTCGGCGTCAGCTGTCACCGTGTAGTCGGAGTTCTCGGCGAGCAGGTGCAGGATCCCGACGATTTCGTCGTCCGTGTAGTCGGCGAATTCGATGACCGTCTTGAATCGGCTGGCCAGACCGGGATTCTGGGCGATGAAGACCACCATCGGGTCGGGGTAGCCGGCCACGATGACGACGAGGTCGTCGCGGTGGTCCTCCATCTCCTTGACGAGGGTGTTGACGGCTTCTTGGCCGTATTGGTCACCGGAGAGCGCGTAGGCCTCGTCGATGAACAACACTCCTCCATAGGCCTGGGCGCACACCTCGGCTGTCTTCATCGCGGTCTGGCCGAGGTAGCCGGCCACCACCTCGCTCCGGTCGACCTCGACGAGTTGTCCCTTGGGCAGCAGACCCAGTGCATGGTAGATACCGCCGACCATCCGAGCGACCGTGGTCTTCCCGGTGCCGGGGTTGCCGACGAAGACCAAGTGCCGGGTGATGTCGGGGCTTTTGAAGCCGGCGTCCCGCCGTTTGGCATCGACCTTCAACAGGGCCACTTGTTGGTGGACCTCACGCTTGACCCGCTCTAGCCCGATGAGGGCGTCGAGTTCGGCGAGCAACTCCTCGACGGTCTTCTCCGGCATCTCCGGCTCAGTCGGCTCACCTGGTTCATCCGGAGCTGAACTGGCCGCCGGGTCGGTGGTCATGCCTTCGGCAGGCGCGTCGGAGAGGGGCCCGCCATTCGAGTCGGTCGGCGAGCCCGGGGGGTTTCCGCCGAGCCATGGGAACGGGGTGAGCGTCGGGGTCGGCCAACGCAGCCCGGCGTCGGGGCCACGGCGGCCCTGCGGCATACCGTGCAGCGTGCCCGATGCGTTCGGTGCATTCGGTGCATTCGGTGCATTCGGTTGCGGCTTGGAGATCCGGGTCGCATCCAGCTGGGCTGCGGCGGCGACCGAGGCGTTGCCGGCAACTCGGATCGTCGGCTCACCCAATGAACACGCCGCTGTGGCGACCTCGGTGAGGGCTCGGGCGTATGCCGGGGCGTGCTCGGCGCGGGCCGTGCCACCGGAGGCCAGCAGCTCGGACAACAACGTCGTCGGGGAACCACGGAACTTGCGTCCCCGCGATGCCGCGTCGAAGAACGCGGCGTTGATCGCACCGAGATCGTCCGGACCGGAAGGCAGTGCCGCACACCAGTCGGCGGCAGCTCCGGGTGCCGCCTCGGCGATGGCGGCCGCGAAGAGCATCGCTTCGGTGCGGGCGTGCTGGCTGGGCAGTCCCGCACGCTCGGCGACGGTCACCAACTCGTCGACCGCTTGGCGTAGCTGACTCATCGGATCATCTTCCGCTCGGGGGTGGTAGCCGACTCGTGGAGCCGGAGGATGGGTTTGGGTCGCCGGTGGGTGGTGGTGGCCCGACCGGGGTGCCAGCCCCTAAGCCGAGGCTGCCTCCGGAAGCGGCGTGCCCGAACTTCTCCTCAAGGAACCGGCCGTGGACGACCAGCGCTTCAGCATCAGCGCGGTTGATCGCGTCGAAGATCTTGTCCATCGTGGCGGCCAGCAGGTCTAGCTGATCGATGAGGATCATCAGGGATGTCTTGCCCCGGTCGACCGGGCGGGTGTCGGCCCAGTGACGGGGCAGCCGCAGATACCCGCCGATCGCTTCCGGTAGGTAGTCGGTGGCTGTGGCCATGACGTTGTAGGCGTGGACGCTGCCGGCTCCTAGCCGGTCCATCCGTGGGATCGTCTGACGGACGATCCTGGTCACCCTGGTCAGGCGCGACATGACCATTCCGGGCACCCTGCCCACCCGGGCCTGCTCCTCGACCCGGTCGACGGCGGCGAGCAGGTCGATTCGGGTCGGCACGGTGCGGGCAGGCCTGGGCTCGGCTTTCGGCTTGCCGAAGCCGAACCAGTCCGCGATGCCCATGGTGACCGATTGTCCCCTGCCGAGTTCCGTATGTCAGATCGATGCCCTGCTGGTCGTCCCCGATTCATCCCTGGATATTGGTGGCCGGGATCCGGGAGCCGTGCGTTCGGATCAGATGTCGAGTGACCCGGCCTGCAGCTGTGTGTTGCCGCGGTTGGCCCGGTCGAGATACTCCCGTGACTTGCTCACCTCGGTCTCCAAGGTGCCGATCGTGGCGGCCATGTTGTCCAGAGCCTGCACCTTGAAAGTGTCGATGGCATCCATCGTCTCGTAAATGTTCTGGAAGGCCGCCTGCAGTTGCGGCAGCCCGATGGTCGCGCTGGCCGCCTGCTCCTGGATCCGCACCGAGTTGTCGCGCAGTAAGGCCGACGTCGACTCGATGAGATTGCTCGTCGTCGTGTTCAGCGCGGTGATCTGGTCGAGGACGAGCTTCTGGTTGGACAACGCCTGAGCGACGATGACGGCCGTGCGCAACGCCGACACGGTAGTCGTCGTGGCCCGGTCGACGCCCTTCATCAGCTCGATGTTGTTCTTGATCGTGATGTCGATGGCCAGGTAGTTCTGGATCGAGACGGCCAGCTGGGTCAGCAGGTCTTGGTGCTTCTGGCGTACGTAGAAGAGCACGTCCTGCTTGAGGCTGGTGGCCTTCTCAGGATCGGTGGCTTCGATCGTCGCGATCTGGGCGGCGAGCTTGGCATCGAGACGTTCGGCGACATAGACGTATTGGTTCAGTCGTCCGAGGCTCTCCCAGAGGCTTTGCTTCTCGAGGTTGAGCGCGACGTTGTCGCGGGCCAACTCGTCCTGTCCGGCCCGCAGCGCCTGCAGGATGCCGTTCAGATGGGTCTGGGCCGACTGGTACTTGCGGAAGTAGTCGACGATCCGGTCGCCGAAGGGGATGATGCCCAGGATCTTGCGCCTGCGGGAGCCCGCTTGGCTGGGGTCGAGATCCTCGACCGTACGGCGCAGATCGAGCAGGGTCTTGCTGACCGCACTGCCTTCGGCGAGGCCACCCTCTTGCAGTGCTTTGACCGGCATGTTGAGCAGCCGGTTGCTCGACTCGGCGGCCTGGCGGATGTCGTCGTTACCCATGGTGCGGACATCGGCGGCCTTGGCCTCGAACTGCGGGGACTTGGGTTGTGCGGCGAGCAGACTCTCGACGTAGGTCTCGACCTTGGCGTCCAGCCCGGGTAGTGCGGATTCCGGAACGGCCGGTGCCATCCGTGGTGCTGACGTCGTCGCGACCGGTTGCATCGCGGCCGGTGGTTCCAGCTGGAGGGCGCTGCTCGTGTCGGGCGCGGCAAGGGGCTGAACCGCGTCGGCGGGGGGCTGGCTGGTCATCTCGGCTCCTAGAGCAGGGTCGGTCTGGTGGATCTCGACACCGTGGCGGCGTCAAGCTCACCTCGGGCCGTGCGGTCGCGTCAGCAAGCTGACGTGCGGCCAATCTACGCGGTTCCCCCCGTTCGTGCCCGGTGGCCCCGTGTCTAGGGTGCTACCGATTTCCAAGCGTCCGGTGCCAGCGTGTACTCTTACCGATTGCACCGAGGAGGGGCCAGCCCACTCCCACGCCCCAATAGCTCAGTCGGCAGAGCGTTTCCATGGTAAGGAAAAGGTCTAGGGTTCGATTCCCTATTGGGGCTCTGCTTCCGGTCGCGGGAGCTACGGCGGGATAGCTCAGTTGGTCAGAGCGCACGACTCATAATCGTGAGGTCGCGGGATCGAGCCCCGCTCCCGCTACCAGACGGACGGTCCGAGGGATCGTCCCCAGCCGCTGGTTCAGCAACTCGCTGGGTCCGTTCCTGCTCGCTTCGTCTCCGTTCGACGCTCTGCTCCTGCCTTGTTCGGCTCTCCGCCTCGTCGACGCCGTCTTCGCTCGACCCGGAGGCGTCCGCCCACCCCGGCTTGCCTGCCCTCCGAACCGCGACAGGATCGCGGTAATGGCTAGCTATCCACTGGCCTGGCGTGTTTTCCAGGTGTCGTGGAGGTGTGTCGGAAGCGGGTGGCGGGTTCCGGGCAACTCATGAGCGCGGGTTGCCTGCTGCTCTGTACCAAACCGCCGTCCTAGTGACGGTTTCGTGCAGGCCACACGCCGACTGGGACCTGGCGGGGCGGATACGGCGGGTCGGATCCGCGGGTAGCTGGCCTTCGCGGCCGGGTTGATGCCTCGATGGAGTCGGCGACGGGCGCGGCGCGAAGAGGACAATGGGTTCCGTGACGGCTCAGCTCATCGCCACACCTGCCGCCCTAGACGTCGACGACGTCACCGCCCACCTGGGCACCGACCCGGAGCAAGGACTGACCACGGCGGAAGTCGCGGTACGCCAGCAGCGGTACGGCCCGAACGAGCTGCGGTCTCGGCCGCCGACCCCACTGTGGCAGCGGGTGGTTCAACAGTTCCGGGACCCCCTCGTCTACCTGTTGTTCGTGGCCATCGCGATCTCCGTGCTGGTCTGGATGCTCGAAGGGGTGCAGGGCGTCCCGGTGGACGCCTTGGTCATCCTCGTCATCCTGGTTGTCAACGCGGCCATCGGGTTGGTGCAGGAGGCCAGGGCCGCGGATGCGGTCGCCGCGCTGGCTCGGATGACCGAGGCCAACTCGACGGTGATTCGCGACGGCGCAGCGTGTTCGGTCCCCAGCCGCGACCTGGTGCCCGGCGACGTGCTGTGCCTCAGCGAGGGAGACGCCGTCGGTGCCGACGCCCGGATAGTGACCGCGACGGCGCTCAAGGTCCACGAGGCGGCGCTGACCGGCGAATCCGAAGCCGTGGTCAAGGATCCGGCGCCGGTGGCCGTCGACGCCGCGGTCGGGGATCGGACTTCGATGGCGCACAAGGGGACGGCGGTGGTCGAAGGAGTCGGCCGGTCTGTTGTCACCGCTACTGGTATGCGCACCGAAATGGGGGCCATCGCCGAGCTGCTGGACACCACCGAGAGACAGCCTTCCCCGCTGGAGGTTCAGCTGGACAAGGTCTCCCGGTCGCTCGGCCTGATCGTCGTCGGGATCGCCGTGGTAGTCATGGCCGCGCTGTTCCTGATCACCCGGCCGGAGCAGGCCGAAGGATACGTGACCATCCTGCTCATGGGCGTCTCGCTGGCCGTTGCCGCGGTACCCGAGGGTTTGGTTGCCATCCTGTCGCTGGTGCTGGCACTCGGCGTCCGGGCCATGGCGCGGCGCCATGCGGTGCTCAAGGACCTGCATTCGGTGGAGACCCTCGGCTCGGCGTCAGTGATCTGCACGGACAAGACCGGCACCCTGACCCGCAACGAGATGACCCTGCGCACCATCGTCACGGCGTCCGGGATGGTGGAGTTGAGTGGCACCGGCTACGCCCCGGACGGATCGATGACCGTGGTCGCCGGCGAACCTGCCCAAACCACCGCCGAGGCTCGGGTCGTGCTGATCGGCGGCGCCCTGGCCAACAATGCCCAACTGCACGAGGACGATGGTCGGTGGGAGGCTCAGGGTGACCCCACGGAGGTTGCGTTCCTGGCGGCTGAACACAAGCTGCCCGGGACCGTCGAGCGAGTGTCTCATTACCAGCGATACGCAGAGATCCCGTTCACCAGCGACCGCAAGATGATGTCGGTGTGCGGCCACGACGACGACCGAGGCGAGGACCGGGTCTACGCCAAAGGCGCTCCCGATGTGCTCTTGGACCGATGCCGGACCCTGCACGTTGGTGTCGCGGCAACACCGCTGGACGAGGCCGCCAGGGTTGTGGTGTTGACCGGAATCGAGGAGCTGGCGGCTCAGGGGTATCGAACTCTCGGGGTCGCCTACCGGGTGGTGCCGGAAGAGCCCGGGGGTGATCCGCGACAGTGGGAGCACGACCTGACCTACGCCGGCACCGTCGGCATCATCGACCCGCCACGCGACGAGGTCAGCTCAGCCGTGGCGCAGGCTCGGCAGGCTGGGATCCGCCCGATCATGATCACCGGTGACCACCCCGCGACCGCGCGGCGGATCGGTGCCGACCTGGGCATCACCACCGGCCCCGGGCGGGCGCTGACCGGCACCCAGCTCGACGAACTCGATCCCGCGTCGTTCTCCGGTGCCGTGGCGGACGTCAACGTGTTCGCCCGGGTGGCACCGCACCACAAGCTGCGGATCGTTGACGAGTTGCAGGCCGATGGGCAGATCGTGGCGATGACCGGCGACGGTGTCAACGACGCCCCGGCGTTGAAATCCGCCGACATCGGTGTCGCCATGGGAATCACCGGCACCGAGGTGAGTAAGGACGCGGCCAGCATGATCCTCGGTGACGACAACTTCGCCACGATCGTCGCTACGGTCCGCCAGGGTCGAGTGATCTTCGCCAACATCGGCAAGTTCCTGCGATACCTGTTGTCCTCCAATATGGGCGAGGTGGCCACCGTCTTCTTCGGGGTGGTGCTGGCCGGGGTGCTGGGCCTGACTGATGCAGACGGCGAATTGATCCTGCCGTTGCTAGCCACCCAGATCCTGTGGATCAATCTGGTCACCGATTCCGCGCCCGCGTTGGCGATGGGTGTCGACCCGGAGATCGACGATGTCATGGCCGCGCCTCCGCGCCGTCGAACGGATCCGATCCTGGACCGGGCTGCCTGGATCCGGATCGGCTGGGTGGGACTGGTGATGGGGGCGGCCGTGTTGTTGACCATCGATCGGTACCTACCCGGTGGGCTGCTGGCCGGCTCCGCGGACATCGAGACCGCTCGGACGGCCGGGTTCACCACACTGGTCTTGGCGCAGCTGATGAACGCGTTCTGTGCTCGTTCCGCGCGCAGTAGCGCGTTCAACCACCTGTTCGCCAACCGGTGGCTGTGGGCGGCAGCCGGTCTGGGGCTGGGACTCCAGATCGCCGTGGTGCACGTGGGGTGGTTGCAGGCCGCTTTCGGGACGACATCGTTGAGCCCGTCGCAGTGGGTGATGTGTGCAGCGATGGCTTCCTTGGTCCTGTGGACCCAGGAGATAGTCAAGCTGGTGCAGCGACGCTAGCGGGCGGTCGGGGACCGATTTTAGGATGGTCCCAGCGTCGCGTATTGTAGGGCGCTGCACCGAACGCACTGCGCTCGCGATTCGTACGTTGTGGCTAGGCGTGGCCACGTCATGGCTCTGCGGTCGCGGCAGTACGTCATCCGCCGCCATCCACATCGAAGCAGCGAGGTAGCCCCGTGGCCAGCAAGACGACCGATCTCCGGCCGAAGGTCACCATGGCCTGCACCGAGTGCAAGGACCGCAACTACATCACCCGCAAGAATCGCCGGAACAACCCCGACCGGCTGTCGATGAACAAGTTCTGCCCCAAGTGTGGCAAGCACACCGAACACCGCGAGACTCGCTGATTCCGGTCCGCTGTTCGCAGCGGTTGCCGCAGCGGCAGTCGGTAGCTCCGTGGGCTGAGAGCTGAACGACATCGTGATCGAGGCCGCACATGTGCCGCTAGCCCCGTTGACCACGATCCGGGTCGGCGGCCCCGCCGAGCGGCTGATCACCGCGACTACGGCTGCGGAGATCATCGAGACGGTCCGTGGCGCCGACACCGCCGGGGAGCCGGTGTTCCTGCTTTCGGGTGGCTCCAACGTCGTGATCGCCGATGCGGGTGTCCCCGGGACGGTGGTGCGGATCGTCAGTCGAGGGATCACCGTCGAGTCTGTGGATCCGTGCGGTGGGGCATTGGTCCGGGTGGCTGCCGGGGAAACCTGGGACGATGTCGTCAGCCGAGCGGTCGCCGAGGGCTGGTCGGGGATCGAGGCACTATCCGGCATCCCGGGCGCTGCTGGGTCGACCCCGGTCCAGAATGTCGGGGCTTACGGTCAGGAGGTCGCCGAGACCATCGCTGAGGTCCGGGTGTGGGACCGGGACCAGGCTGCGATCCGCACCCTGACGGTGGCTAAGTGCGGCTTCGGCTACCGCGATTCGGTGATCAAGCGGGCGGCGGGGCGCCTAGTCGTGCTCGACGTGCTGTTTCGACTACGGCTCGCCGACCTGTCAGCGCCTGTGCGCTACGACGATCTGGCGGCTGCTCTGGGGGTGGCCGTCGGGGAGCGGGTGCCGCTGGCGCAAGCGCGCGCCGGGGTGCTCGAGCAGCGTCGCCGACGCGGGATGGTTCTCGACCCGGACGATCACGACACGTGGAGCTGCGGCAGCTTCTTCACCAACCCGGTGGTCACCCAAGAAACCGCGCGCCGGATCGCTGCCCGGGCAGGTATTGGATCGACGTCGACCGGACCCGAACGCGCCACCATGCCCAGCTGGCCGACCGACGACGGCCGGGTCAAGCTCAGCGCTGCGTGGCTCATCGAGCGAGCCGGATTCGGCAAGGGTTTCGGGCTGCCAGGCCCTGCGGCCCTGTCCACACGGCATACCCTCGCGCTGACCAATCGAGGTGACGCGAGCGCCCAGGACGTGCTTGACCTGGCGCGCACCGTGCGCGCGGGCGTTGTCGACGCTTTCGGGATCGAATTGGTCAATGAGCCGGTCCTGGTCGGCCTGTCGTGGTGAGCTCGATCGTGCTGCCGCTGGTCGCCGATTCCGGCGTGGCTGCACTCAGGTGTCGTCCTCGTCGTCGATGATGTGCATGGCAGCCTCTTCAGCCGAGGCGGCCCCGCCGTCGATGCCCACGTCACCGGCATACAGGTCGTTCTCGAACGCCGAGTCATCCTCATGGGAGGAGACGATCCGGCCGCTGCGCACGCGGCCCGCCTGACCGACGAAGTCGTCTGTGGCATCGATGGCGTCCGGGTCGTCGCCGCCGAGACGCTCCTTGCGGGCCTGCACCGCGCGCTCCTCGGCCTCGTCGTCCGAGGAGCACAGGTCGGGCTCCTCCTGGCGGATCCGCTCGTCGATGCTGGCGTGACCCACCCCGCGGGCATACGAACCAGGCGGTCGTTCCGGGGGGGAGTAGCCCTCATCGAGCACATCGTCGACACCGCGGTCCACGAGGGTGTCCCCGGGTTGGAGTTGATTCTCGTCGTCGACCGACCACACTTCGGCTTGGTCGCCGATCGCGCCCGGCTCAGGTATGTCGTCGGTGCTCATAGGCCCACTGTGCCACTTTCATCGCCGCAGGTGAACAGGGTGTGAATCACTTCGCGAGCGATGTGCACCGATCAGGCGAGCAGCTGCTGGAGTCGTTGCACTCCTTCGACAAGGTCGTCGTCCCCGAGGGCGTAGGACAAGCGGAGATACCCGCTCGGCCCGAACGCTTCACCGGGGACCACTGCGACTTCGGCCTCGTCGAGAAGCAGCGAAGCCAGAGCCGCGGAAGTCACTGGCTTGGTCCCGCGGATCGTCCGGCCCAGCACACCCTTGACGGAGGGGTAGCAATAGAAGGCGCCTAGCGGTGTCGGGCATTCCACACCGGGGATCTCGCTGAGCATCGCGACCATGGTGCGTCGGCGCCGGTCGAAGGCCTCACGCATGGCGTGCACCGAGGTCAGGCCGCCGGCCAGGGCCGCAATAGTGGCTCGTTGAGCGATGTTGTTGACGTTGCTCGTGAGGTGGCTCTGCAAGTTGGTGGCCGCTGCGACGACATCGGGCGGGCCGATCAGCCAGCCGACCCGCCACCCGGTCATCGCGTAGGTCTTGGCCGCCCCGTTGAGCACGACGCACGTGTCGGCCAGCTCGGGCACCCGGACCGGCATACTGACCGCGGTGAGGCCGTCATAGGTCAGGTGCTCGTAGATCTCGTCCGTGATCACCCAGATGCCGTGGTGGTGCGCCCAGCGCCCGATCTGTTCAACCTGCTCGGGGGGATAGACCGCGCCGGTCGGGTTGGACGGTGAGCAGAACAGCAGCGCCTTGGTGCGTTCGGTGCGAGCGGCATCCAGCTGGTCCACGGTCACCAGGTAGTCCTGCTCGGCACCAGCGAACACGTCGACGACCTGCCCACCGGCCAGGGCTATGGCCTCGGCATACGTCGTCCAGTACGGCGAAGGCAGCAGCACTTCGTCGCCGGGGTCGATGAGAGTCGCGAACACCTGGTAGACGGCCTGCTTGCCGCCGTTGGTCACCAGCACCTGGTTCGGCGATACGTCGAGGCCGGAGTCCCGACGGGTCTTCTCGGCGATTGCCGTGCGCAGCTCGGGTAGGCCACCGACCGGGGTGTAGCGATGGTTGACCGGATCGCGGGCCGCGTCGAGCGCCGCCTCGACGATGTAGTCGGGAGTCGGGTAGTCCGGCTCGCCGGCGCCGAAACCGATGACCGGTCGCCCTTCGGCCTTCAGGGCCTTGGCTTTGGCGTCGACTGCCAAGGTGGCGCTCTCGGCGATGGCGGAGATCCGTCGGGACACCCGACGTGGGGACGGTGCAGCTGGCATGGCGTTCACCGGGTCATCGTGCCATGGCCGAATGCCAGTTGTCGTCGGCGATTGGTGGCGCGACCGGTCGTCGGGCACCGACCGGCCCAGGATGGTGTTCCGGGGTCCGATCGGGGGGATTCGGGTTGGTCGAGGTCCGACGGCTCCCGTATGCTGTCCCTTTGGTGGCTTCAGGGCAGCCAGTGTTGGCGTGCCCAGTGGGCACTGCAGCAATACCCCCTAGGGCAATAGCTCAATTGGTAGAGCACCGGTCTCCAAAACCGGCGGTTGGGGGTTCGAGTCCCTCTTGCCCTGCGTAGTCCGACGACCGACGATCCGACTTCTGGAGAGTGAGCGTGACCGAGTCGAGCCCGGCCAAGTCCAAGGCCAACGCGGGTTCTCGTGCTGCCCGCGCGCCGCGCTCCGGAGGCAACCCGATCAGCCGGGTCTTCGCGTCGTTGTCCCGGTTCGTTCGCCAGATCCTCGACGAGTTGGGGAAGGTCGTGCGACCCACTGGGTCGGAGTTGCGCAACTACACGGCCGTCGTCATCGTCTTCGTGCTCATCATCATGGCGATCGTCGCCGGAATGGATGCGGTTTTCCAACGTTTGGTGCTGTTCGTCTTTGCCGGCACCTAGGGCTCTGGTCGCTCGGGACCGGCCCTCCGGTCATCCCGGGCTCGCCACGAGTCCACGAGAAGCTCACGGGCGGGTAACCGCCCTCGACAAGGGAAGTAGGTCCCAGGCGTGGCCGACCAGGACGACGTCTTCGAGATCGAGACCGGCCCGGCCGACGGCGGTGTCGGCCAGTCGAGCGCGCCAGCACCGGAAGAGCCGCCAGCCTCGGAAGCCCTATCGGAGCCGAGTGAGCCGACCGGTGAGACGGCCTTGCCCGCTGAGACGGCCCGGCCGGAAGCTGACGACGAGGCGATCGACCCGGTAGCCGAATTCAAGGCGACGCTGCGGGCCAAACCGGGCGACTGGTATGTCGTGCACTCGTATGCCGGTTACGAGAACCGGGTCAAAGCCAACTTGGAGACCCGGATCGTCAGCCTCAACATGGAGGACTACATCTTCGAGATCGAAGTCCCCATGGAGGAGGTCCGCGAGATCAAGAACGGGCAGCCCAAGATGGTCCGACGGGTCCGGATGCCGGGTTACGTCCTGGTGCGGATGGATCTCACCGACGAGTCGTGGGGTGCCGTGCGGCATACCCCCGGAGTGACTAGCTTCGTCGGCAACGCGCACCAGCCGATTCCGTTGAGTCTCGACGAGGTCTATCGGATGCTCGCTCCGGGTCTGGCACCCGCTGCGGCGGTTGGTGCGGGCGGCGTTGCCGCGGGTGCGGCCCGGGCTGCGGAGGTTCAGGCCACCGACTTCTTCGTCGGCGAGTCCGTGACGGTCATGGAGGGTCCTTTCGAGACTCTCGCGGCGACGATCTCGGAGATCAATCCTGATACTCAGAAGCTCAAGGTGCTTGTCTCGTTGTTCGGTCGGGAGACTCCGGTTGAGCTGTCCTTCGGGGATGTCGCCAAGATCTGATGAGGAGCCAGGACAACCGGAACACGTGCAGTTAGTAGAACAGTCAGTAGAACCTGTATGACTACGGCAACCGGGTCATCGCCCCGAAGTATCACCGGCGTCGGCCCATGACGAGGAGAAGTACGCATGCCC
>PDWI01000137.1_pt1 | contig 102224 bp, 93 predicted proteins | sample 1430891 | NCBI WGS metagenome assembly PDWI01 (sample SAMN01162508, study PRJNA174530) | Oral metagenome, whole genome shotgun sequencing project. | biome: Marine environment; feature: Marine mammal; material: Swab sample of the gingival sulcus; isolation source: swab sample of gingival sulcus... | reverse complement strand
GCGCAAAGCATTATAATTATTAATGCTGGTTTTTTCATTTTCTAAATTATTACATGGTTATAAATCACATTTACCATTTTGTGCTAAACCTGTAAATGTTAAAACCTGTTCTGCTGTCTAATCCGATGTTTAATGTTATTTGTCGTCAATTGTAACTTTGGTGGAAATACGTATTTAAATTTCTCGGTCGTTTGAAATTTGAATTGGCATTTCAAAGTCTTTTTCTTTCGCAATTTGTTTTACTGAGCTTAAAATTTCCATATTTAGTACCTTATTGTAAAAAATAAGCTCTTTCATAAAATCTGATTGTTTTTCGTCTCTCGGTTATAGACGATTGATTTTATGTTTTGTTACAATTTTGTTTTTGTGCGGGTTTTAATGATAACTAATGGCTGGTGTATGGCAAGAGCAGGAGTTTACGACTGTGGAAAGCCATTCGCTTAACCGCTTATGGTATTTTGCCTATCGGAGTATAGATTTTGTTACCTGCTGGTTTTTATTTTTATCAAAATAAATTTGAGGTATAGGCTTGATTTTATTTTCGATACTTTTTCAAAAAGGCTTCTATGATATCATACATCTCTTCACTCCAGAATTCTGATGTTCCATGATCTGCTCCTTTTATATTATAGTACTCATACGTTTTATTCTTTTTCAGTAATTCAGCAGCGAGTAAATCACTTTGCCTAAATGGTACTGTCCGGTCCATGTCTCCATGTGCAATTAGTATTGGTGGTATGTTTTCTTCTTTATTTATATAATTAATCGGAGAAGCTTTAGCTGCTTTATCCATGTTTTTTGTAACATCCAATTTCCCTATTAACAATCCTTCCGGACTGTCTGCTTTTGAATGATTAAATATTGATGGGTCTTCTTGCATTGCTCCTATATCTGTAGGGCCATAAAAGTCTATTATCCCATTTACCTCATCTGAATATTCAATATATTCTTCGGTGTCTAATTCCTTATTTCCTCTGGTAATACCTGCAAAAAGTGCTGTATGTCCTCCAGATGAGTCGCCCCACACATATATATTGTCCGGATCAACATTTAACTTTTTTGCATTCTTTCTTATGAACCTTATTGCTGTTTTTGCATCTTGAACCTGGGCCGGAAAAGGAGCTTCTCCTGTGTGTCTATATTCAACACTCGCAATTATATAGCCACGGGAAGCAAACTTCGATAGCCGAGGGATTCCCATGTAGAGATCTTGCTTCATCCAGGCTGAGCCTTGAATAAATACTATACATGGTAGTAATCCGCTCTTCTTTGGTGTTAATATTTGTAAATGTAAATCTTTCCCATCTCTCGTAACATAAACTTGATCTTTTGTATAATCAACCATTATATCTGTATTCAATTTTACATTGTTCACCCCCTGGACAGTTGGAATTGCTTTGGGAAATTCTTTTGACTTCTTAACCTCATTGTTTTGACAAAAACCAATCATCCATATTAGTGAGAACACTAGAATTGCTAGATACCTATTCACCATAGTTTTAAATTTTTATTTTTTTATATCTCAATACAGTATTTGTTATTGAATTAGTGAAATTTTGAAATAAAGATATCATTTTTAAGTTTTCAATTTGCTTATAGGCTTCCAATTAGTCGAACCTGAAAAAGCGTTTAATCCCAAAATATTGGTTTTTTCGGGTTTGACTAACTAGTTACTTGTTGAGGTGTTAAATCAGATTTGTGTATAAAATAATATGCTTTAAACTTGATTCCATTTAAATAAGAATATGAGTATAAAATATAGGTTTACTGGTAATTGCGTCTACTTTACTATTATTAATCATTCACGCTTTCCCTTTCTCATCAACATTTAAAAATTGAAGAACAGCTTATATTTTTTCAATCAATTCATTAATTACCCATTTGCTTGCTTTATCTGGGTTATATTTTATGCCCGTTCTTAACAAAGCTTCCATATCTCCAGTGAAATTAGAATCATTTTGTTTTGCTTCAAAATTCAATAAAAATTCTTTTTTAGTAGGAGGTACTTTACCTGTTGCAAACTTCGTGTATTCTTTAAAGCAATGAATAATCTGAGCGGTATTTAGGTCTAAATGCAGGCGAGCATAATCTAAATCAAATAGATCCCTTCCTTTACTTCGCTGGTATAGTGCCCTTAGCTTTGTGCCTAAGAGTTCGTTTATATTGTAAGTTTTAATGTTTGCTTTGCCTGAAAACCACTCGCTTTCAATTTCAAAAGGAAAATCAACCCAACCCAATACATTGAAATGTTCTTTGCAATTTATTTCCAATTTCAAACGCATTCTTATTTCCTCATATTCTGAAGTAAAACGATATAACGCTTTCGCTCCATGTCCTCGAACTTGTGTTGTCCTTTTCTCTTCGAAGAAAGTAATAACCTCATTCAATCTTTCCATTATGGGTTTTATTGGCCCTTCTTTAATTTGTACTAAATCAATATCCTCTGAATATCGAGGTGCCGGATTAAGATAAAGTTTATGTAATGCCGTTCCTCCTCTGAATGCAAGATTTTCTCTCAAGAAATTATCAGAGAATATTTCTACTAAGGTTCGGGAAATAATTAAATCTTGCTCAACCTGTGCAAACTCATTCCATGGTGCGTGTTCCTGCCACTTTGCTATATATGGTTTAGGTATCATAAATCGTTTTCTAATTTTACATTAATATCTACCTTCCACCTATTGTCAACAGCTCCCGGTTTTTCTTTTGATTTTGGACTTAATAAAACAGGAAAAAAGTTTTTCACTTTTAGTTCTGAATAAATTATCTCTTGAAACTCTTGTATTCCAAGTTCTTCGAGTAAAAAACCGAATCTTTGTAAAGTACTTTTATTGGGATACCAGCGTAGTAATTCTGATAAATCGGATTCTTTCAACTCTTCTGTAAGTTCCTCAATTACTGCAAGTATTCTGTTTATTCCACCTAATTTAGTCTGATGATGTATTAAATCAACTATTGTTAATGCTGGACTGGAAATTTTAAAAATTCCTGCATCTGATTTCTTTTGCTGAATATTTTTATCAGGCCAGTTAGTTGTTGTAAAAAACCGAATATCTATTGTGTTCTTTGATATATCATTAAATTTGGGTTTCTCGGTTATCAAATAATCACGTTGAATTTGCTGGTGACTTGCGCCATGAAATTTAGCTGCAGAAAATAAACCTACATAGTAATTTCTATCTAAATATTTAAATAATTTTTCACAGTAAAGTTGTAAAGGAATTTTTTTTGCTGAAGAATATCTGGGTGTGATAATTAAATAAAATCCTTTTCTTAGATTTACTATTTCTCCTTTTTCTGATAATCTAAGGAGTTCGAATTTTAAAGCATTACTGCTCCCTGATGTTGCTTTAGCAATCTCTTCCAGTGAAAACGAATAGTGTTCAATTGATAACAGATATTTTATATATTCTTTTGCATTCATATTTAGTAAATATTCTATAAAAGTATCAAATTTATCTACTATTCTCAAATTATTACTAATGTTTCTTTGTATGATGGCATTCCTTGTTGAGTTTCTCTTAGCATTAAACACAACTTAGAAATGCATGTATTCCTTGTTGTTAAATAATTGTTATTCAGTGATTTGTGCGTGCATAGGTGTTTGCGGGCATTTATAAGTAATTACAAACACTTGCCAGATTACTAAAAATTAGGGTAGGACGGCTTTGGGAATACTTAAAAGATTTTTTGAGGCCGGGCACATAACGGGTATTGTATTTCGAAGCTATTTGTTTTATTCATGCCTGCCATGTTTTAAGAGGCAAGTCGGCAAAAGAAAACTGTGATTGATATTTGCCGGAACATATAACAAAAAACGATGCCCATGTGATATAATTTGATTTTCAACCTGATACCAACAACACTCAGGCAACAGGCTTATTTTATTCAACCCGGGCCAAAACCTGATTTCACATGGCCAGCTTACCGTAATCAACTTTTTTTTTCTATTTTGAAACGTACTGCTATGCAATTTGTATATTTGTGCTGTTAATGATTGATACAATGACAAGCTTTTTTTTGTTTATTAGTGGTGGTGAATTGGTATTGGTGATGTTAATAGCTTTGCTGTTTTTTGGTTCCAAGGCTATACCTGATATTGCCCGTACGCTGGGTAAGGGAATGCGCGAATTTAAAAAAGCCACCAACGAGATTAAACGCGAAATTGAAACCCATTCAGCAGACATAAAAAAAGATATTAACGAAATATCCGATTCTGTCAATAAGGAAACCAGCGAGTTTAGCAAGGGGATTAGACAAAAGTTTGATGATTAACCTGCTTTTCTGAAAAAAGCGATTAATGACTACTATCTTCTACATTATTTTACTGCTGCTTTGTTTTGTGCTTCTTGCGCGGATTGTCGATCTGTTTTTTATCTCCTCCCTCGATAAAATATCTAAAGATTTAAAGCTGTCGAGTGATGCTGCCGGGGCCACGCTTATGGCCGTAGGCTCCAGTGCTCCCGAGCTTTTTGTGGCCCTCTTTTCGGTATTGAAACCCGGTGGCCACCAAGCCATAGGCATAGGTAGTATTGTGGGCAGCGCTATTTTTAACTTGCTGGTAATTATTGGCGCGGCAACGTTTGTTAAAAAAACAGTACTTACATGGCAGCCCGTGGTTCGCGACCTTGCATTTTACCTGATTACGGTAGCGCTCCTTGTCTGGTTTATCAGCGACAGGGCTTTTACTCTAAGCGAAGCAATGATTTTCCTTGCTATCTATATAGTGTATGTTGTTGCCGTTGTTTTCTGGCGTAAATGGTTCCCATACAACGATGTTGTTGTTACTGAAAAGGTGAAAAACAGGCATGGAGAGGAAGATGAACGTGTGCGTTGGATCGACCGCCTGTTGCGGTTTGTTTTTCCCTCTGAAAACCATTATTACCTCATTTTCCTGATTTCCATTTCACTTATTGCTATTTTAAGCTATGCTTTGGTTGAATCGGCTATTGTTATTGCCCACAACCTGAATATTCCTGAGGCAATTATTGCTTTAACCGTTTTGGCTGCCGGCACTTCTATCCCCGACCTGTTTTCGTCGGTAATAGTTGCCCGTCAGGGACGTGGCGATATGGCAGTTAGTAATGCTGTGGGCTCTAATATTTTCGATATCCTTGTCGGACTCGGGTTGCCCTATGCCATTGTCCTGCTTTTTTCGGGTGGCGTAATTAAATCGGGTGGAGATATGTTGTTTTCATCGGTTATGTTGTTTTCATCGGTCATTATGCTTTTTTTACTTATTGTTATTCAAAAGTGGAAAGTTGGCAAGTCATCAGGGATATTTCTTTTAAGTTTATATGTACTTTATGTTATTGTTGAAATCTATCGTATGTATAATGGTTAACAGCTGGGAAAGAGTATGATAAAAGCCGAAAATATAAAAAAATCTTTTGGTGCCCTGGAGGTGCTTAAAGGCATTAATATAGAAATCCCCAAAGGTAAAATTTACTCGATTGTAGGTGCCAGTGGTGCAGGTAAAACTACTTTGTTGCAAATTTTAGGCACCTTAAGTAAACCTGATAGCGGTGAAATTTACATTGATGGCAAGAGAATTTCCGCTTTTTCGGAGAAACAACTGGCCGGGTTCAGGAACCAATACATTGGCTTTGTTTTTCAGTTTCATCACCTTTTACCTGAATTTACGACTTTTGAAAATGTATGTATTCCGGCGTATATTGCAAAAAAAACCAGAAAAACAGCCGAGGCAAAAGCAAAAGAATTGTTGGGCTATCTGGGTTTAACCGACCGCATGGGCCACAAGCCATCAGCGCTTTCGGGTGGAGAAAAACAAAGGGTCGCCGTTGCCCGTGCCCTTGTTAACGACCCATCTGTTGTAATGGCCGATGAACCCTCCGGAAACCTCGATTCTGCCAACCGCGAAGAGCTTCATAAACTGCTTTTTCGCCTGCGTAATGATTTTGGGCAAACCTTTATTATTGTTACCCACGATGACCAGTTTGCAAGCCGTTCTGACAAAATTGTTCATATAAAAGATGGTGTTATAGTTGATTAAGAAAACGGGATATGAACAGTATCGACCATGCCATGCTGAAAGAGTTGCTGGAAGAAAAAACAAAACAATATAACCACCATCGTTTCATAGCAACTGACCCCATTCAGGTTCCACACCTGTTTTCCCGCAAGGAAAACATTGAGATTGCCGCCTTTCTTACTGCCACCATTGCTTGGGGAAACCGCGCAATGATTATTAAAAATGGCAGTAAGATGATGGCCATTATGGATAACCAGCCTTATGATTTTATTCTTAATGCTTCGCCAAGGGAAAAAGAGCGCCTTCAATTATTTGTGCATCGCACTTTTAATGGCCACGACCTGGGCTACTTTGTAAAATCGCTGAAAAATATTTATAGCGAACATGGCGGGTTAGAGGCCGTTTTCGAAAAAGGGTTTCGTAAAGGGGAATCCGTAAAATCAGCGTTGGCATTTTTTTATCAGCAGTTTTTTGAACTGCCGGGAGAGCGCACACGAAAGCACATTGCCAATGTAGAAAAAGGAGCATCGGTAAAAAGGTTAAATATGTTTCTGCGGTGGATGGTACGTCATGATTTAGCAGGAGTGGATTTTGGGCTGTGGAAAGGGATACCCGCATCGAAACTGATGATTCCGCTGGATGTTCATTCCGGAAAAAGCGCCCGGATGCTGGGACTGCTGAAAAGCAAGCAGAACAACTGGCAAGCTGTTGAAGAAGTTACCGCCCGGCTGCGGAAATTCGATGCCAGCGATCCTGTAAAATATGATTACGCCCTTTTCGGATTAGGTGCTTTCGAACAACAATAAATCCATTTTTATGTAGCAATTACGATGGGGCACAACAACTATTTTCAATTCAAACAATTTCTGATAAAGCAGGATAAATCGGCCATGAAAGTGGGTACCGACGGAGTACTGCTGGGCGCCTGGGCTGACGTTTCTAAAGCCAGGGCGATTTTAGATATCGGTGCCGGCACCGGATTGATAGCCATTATGTTGGCACAGCAGTCGAAAATGGCAATGGTTACCGGTGTTGAAATTGAAGCACTGGCTGCAAAAGAAGCCGCTGCAAATGCCCTAAACACACCGTGGAACGACAGGATTAAAATTGTACACCAGGCATTTCAGGATTTTTCCTGCGAATGCAATCAGAAGTTCGACGTAATCGTTTCTAATCCTCCATTCTTTTCAAATAGTATTAAAAGCCCGAAAAATGAAAAATCTATAGCACGGCATAACCATGCATTGCCATTTGACGCATTGCTGCATGGTGCCGTAAAACTACTGGAAGAAAATGGAAAACTATCTGTTATTCTGCCAGTTAATGAAGGTGAGAGATTTATTGCCTTGGCTGAAAACTACAAGCTGTACCTTACTCGACTGGTCGAGGTAAGCCCTTCGCCTCGAAGAGGCCCCAACAGGCTGTTAATCGAGTTTTCGAAGCAGAAATCAGAGTTATTATTAGAAAGGCTTGATATTTTCGACCTGGCTGGCAGTTATTCGCCTGAATATAAAAAGCTAACAGCAGAATTTTATCTTAATTTTTAAAAGATACAATTGCTATTTTCCTGTAAAATATTGCCTTGAACCTATGGGGGTAAAGTTTGAAGTTTCAACACCTGTAATATCCAGACGACATTTTTCAATTATCCTGTTTTTGTTTAAAACATATTGCCTGTTTAAGGTAATAGCTGAAACCATTTGGTTATTGTAGTCTGTTTTGAACTGGTATTTAACATGTTCGGGGTTCATTGTATTAAAAGTAGTAATAGCCAGCGACCTTCCCTGCCGGTTGTTGCGGGGCGCTGTAATTTCCCCTTCTATGGTTACAATCTGGTAATTATCATCCTGAATGGTAATTTTACCCTTAAACCCATCAGCATAATAATCTCCCGAACCCGATAGAGTAGGCTGGTCCTGACTGAAAGTAATAACCTTGCAGTTTTTACCGTTCACAACAGTCTCGCCTCCGGGCCTAAGGCTAAACCCCGGTAATAGTTTCGGATTCAGCACGGAAGCTCCTATACGAGCCCAGTCGAAACTCAGCAGGTCGTCGAGTAGTGTTGCACCTTCTGAAAACCTGTAGCTTCCTTCTTCCGAGCTACTTAAAATGCTGTAATTAATATTTTTATATCCGTTCGAAACTGATGGCGAAGCATAACCTGTTTTGTCGAAAAAGAGCACTTTGGCATTTTGGCTGATGTTGATTGTATCGTTAATAGTTTGCTCAACTGTATAAATTGCATTGAAGCTTATAGGGCCAGTAGCCATATTCTGCGGAATATTTTCAGCAGCAAGTGAAAGTATTTTAATAAGCACCTTGTTTTGTGCTACAACATCCACATCGCCAATGCTGTAATTCTGTGGCTGCAATTTGATCGTATTTAGCGTATTTTTTATGAGGTCGCCTACCTTAAGCTTTTTGTTAATATAACCAACAGCAGAAAAAAAGATGTACTTTTCGGCAAACTCTTCCGGCATTTTCAGTTCGAACAATCCGTCGGCATCGCTTGCTGTTCCGTAATAAGTTCCTTCAATTCCAATATTGGTATAAGCCACAGGCGCACCTGTAACTGCATCAACTACCTTCCCTTTTGCTGTTCCGATAATACGTGACTGCCCCTTTCCGGCCAGAGCAAACGATAACAATACAACCCAGATAAGTAACCTCTTCATACAATTAAATTTCATTAAAAATAGAAAATAAATACCATATGCTGTTTATATAACGTTATTCAGGGGAGATAATTATTGTTATATTTGTTAAATACGTGTAATATATAATCATGATTAAAAGAAAATACATCATCATCCTCGCACTGGTTTTTATCGTTTTTTCCGGTTGCGTGTCGAAAAAGAAGTTTCTGGAAATGGAAGCCGGGCGCTTAAAAGCAGAGCAACTGGCTGCACGGCTTAACAATGAAAATAACAAAAAAGCTGAACGCATTCAGGCGCTTATTGCTGATTTTGAGGAAATGAAAAATGATTTACTGGCCAGCAATGCCATAAAAGACCAGACAATAGATTCTTTAAATGGTGCCGTATTTTTGTTGAAACAGAATCTGGATAACCAAAAGGAAACGCTGCAAGAGACTAATTTTAACCTTGATTTTGAACAAAAACGGCTTAACAATGCCCTTGCGGAAAGAAACCGAAGCATTGCCAACCTGACGAAAGAAGTAGGCCGCCTGGAAAAAGAAGTAAACGAGAAAAATACGGTTATTCAACAAAAAAACTATGTGGTAGGAAAACTAAAAGACAATGCTGTTTTACTTGAACAGAAAATTCAAGCCGGCGACCAGAAACTGGCTGGCCTTCAGGCAAAATTGGAAAAAGTAAAAAATGAAATAACAAGCCTCCAGCAGCAAATGGCTGAAAAAGACGAAACCATTACACGTTTGCAGAATAACGTAAAGTTATTGAAATCGGAAATGGGGAAATAGCCGCAATAACCAACCAATATTTAAAATAAAATGAGAAAACAATTACTGGCCTGGCTTATAGCAATTGTGGTATTTTCGCTGCAATCGTGCGAAAATAGTGGGTACAAGTTGATTTTTAACGGTGAAGATTTGGATGGCTGGACCATTCACGGTACTGAGAAATGGTATGTTGAGGATGGTTTGTTGATATGCGAAAGCGGCCCTGATCAGAAGTACGGATACCTTTCCACCGATAAGTTTTATAATGATTTTGAACTGCAACTTGAATTTTTGCAGGAAGCCGATGGCAACTCAGGCGTATTTTTCCGTTCAACATTCGAACGGGTGAAAGTTCGCGGCTGGCAGGTTGAAGTTGCACCACCTAACCATGATACAGGAGGTATTTACGAATCATACGGGCGTGGATGGCTGGTACAGATTCCCGATGAAAAGGAAAATATTCTGAAAATGGGCAAATGGAACAAAATGAAGATAAAAGTGGTGGGCGGCCATGTAACTACCTGGCTAAACGGACAGCAAATGGTTGATATTAAAGATGATAAAATTGCCCAGGGCCGCGGAGCTATTGCGCTACAAATTCATTCCGGTGGCGGCATTAAGGTAAAATGGAAGAATATCGAGGTTAAAGAATTGTAAGTTAGTGACTTGTTATTTACAGAAAGACATAAAACTTCATTGTTGATTTGTGCTTTTCAGCTTTTAAAACCCTTATTTCATGGCTTTTTCAATCTTGTAATAGTTGAAATATTCTATGATGGAGGCTCGCACCTGGTATTCGGTTGACGTGTAAGGTAAAATACCCTGGGCATTAAACCATACCATAAACGAATCTGATTCCGACTCGTTCATTCCGGTAAGCATCATTACTACTTCTTTGTTATAATTTTTGGAATGCATTTCCCAGTTTTTCTCCAGGGCAATAGCTTTGCGCACTTCGCGTTTGCGTTTCTCACGTTTACTCAGGTAATATTGCCAGTAAGAAACAGGGTTAAAAAAAGCAGCCAAAATGGGTGGCGACTCATTAAAGGCATCACCCCTAAGTTCAGGTGCAATGTCTGTTGGCTTTCCCGTGTTGAGCCCCAGGTCAACCTTTCGCCTTTCACCCTGCACTTTCACTTCACTTAGGGCATAATTCACGGGTAACATTTTAAAAACCAACACATCCTGTCCGGAATAGTTATACGGAACTTTTAATACGCTTTTCATGTACCCTACCGATGTAACTACCAGCGAATCGATATTGAGCATTTCGAGTGTAAAATAACCATCGTTGTTGGTTATGGTACCACTGTGCGTTCGGTTGTTGATGATATTGGCATAAGGCACCGGCGAACTGTCGGCAGCACTCACCATACGTCCGTGAACCCTGATGAGTATCGGGTCTATTGGTTCATCTTGCGCAAACCCCTGAAAGGAAATAGCAAGAAGCACAAAAAATAATATATTGTGCAATCGCAACATTTGTTTTATCCGGCACAAAAATATTTTAAATGAGTTTACACCAGCACAAAGTAACGAAATTTAACCCTTGTTTTAACAAGATTTAAGTTGCTTGAAAATAAACAGTTGTATAATCAGCTCTCAACCTTTATCAGGTTACATTTCTTGTTGCTGATGGCAAATTCTCCTTATTTGTTCTCCCGAAACTTGTAGGGCTATGAATCACCCAAAGCTGCAATGCGTTCTTCCAGTACCTTTATTTTTGCTTCAGCATCGGCCTGTTTGTCTCTTTCTCTTGTAACTACGGCAGCTGGCGCATTGTTAACAAAGTTCTGGTTATCAAGTTTTTTCATTACTGAAGCTAAAAAGCCACGGGTGTACTTCAGCTCTTCTTTAAGTTTGCCAAGTTCTTCTTCCACATTAATTATGCCTTCCATCGGAATATAAAAGTTGGTTGAATTTACCCGGAATGAAGCTGCTCCCGGCACCTCTTCGTCAACCAGTTCAATCGATGTAAGGTTAGCCATTTTTAAAACGATGCTGTTGTATTCGGGTTCGTAGCCTTTGTCACCCTGCTGCACTTTAAGTTGCAGCATGTCTTTATTGGGAACAGCATTGTCATTGCGTATTTTACGTATTCCGGAAATTGCCTCTTTAACATTTTCAAAAGCTTTTAGCAGTCCGGTATCGTATTTTTTCGCTTGTGGCAACTGGCTTACCATAATGCTTTCACCAGGGCTTCTTTCTGCAATTAGTTGCCATATTTCTTCTGTGATAAATGGCATAAACGGATGCATCAGCCGCAACATCTGATCGAAAACAGCGATCACTTCGTTATAGGTTTTTGCATCAATAGGTTGTTGGTAAGGTGGTTTAACCATTTCCAGCAACCAGCCGGAGAATTCATCCCTAACCGAAGTGTAAACAGTCATCAGTGCTTCTGAAATACGAAACTTTTCAAATTGGTTATCAAGTGTTTCCACTACTTCGTTCAGTTTGTTTCTGAACCAGTGAAGAGCAAGTTTTGCATGTTCCGGTTGTTCAACATCAGGCGAAACTTTCCATGATTTAACCAGCCTGAAAGCGTTCCATATTTTTGTGGCAAAACCGGCGCCCTGTTGTGGCAGGCTCTCATCAAAAAGCAAGTCGCCGCCGGCGGGTGAACATAACAACATTCCCACACGCACACCATCGGCACCATAGCGGGCAATCAAGTCCAGTGGGTCGGGTGAATTACCCAGCGATTTCGACATTTTTCGCCGTTGTGCATCGCGCACCATACCAGTGAAATACACATTTTTATAAGGCATTTCATTACGGTACTCGTAGCCGGCAATGATCATCCTTGCCACCCAAAAGAAGATGATGTCGGGTGCAGTTACCAGGTCCGTGGTTGGGTAATAATATTTTATTTCATCATTTTCAGGGTGTCTGATGCCGTCAAAAATGGAAATGGGCCATAGCCAGCTTGAAAACCAGGTGTCAAGGGCATCTTCATCTTGTTGTAGCGTGAAGCTTCCTTCGGCTTCAGCAAGCACAGGGTGTTTCTGAATGACAAGTTTTCTGGCCTCTTCTTCGTTTTCTGCAACAACATAGCCGTAGTTTTTTTCCTTTACCTCCTCGGGAAGAGTTGGAGAGGGGATTATGTAATATACAGGTATCTGGTGCCCCCACCATAACTGTCGGCTTATGCACCAGTCTTTAATATTGCCCATCCAGTGGCGGTATATATTTTTGAATTTCGAAGGATGAAACCGGATGTTATCATTCATTACGTTTTCCAGTGCCGGTTTTACCAGTTCACCCATTTTCAGAAACCATTGTGCCGATAATTTGGGTTCTATCACAACATCTGTGCGTTCAGAAAAGCCTACCTTATTGGTATAATCTTCTATTTTAGCAAGGTTACCGGCTTTTTCCAATTCAGAAATTATCTTTTCACGAACAGCAAAGCGGTCTTCACCGATAAATAATTCTGCTGCATCGCTCAGGGTGCCATCGTCATTAAAAATATCGATTGAAGGCAAATTATGACGCATCCCAATTTCATAGTCGTTAATGTCGTGTGCCGGTGTGATTTTCAGGCACCCGGTACCGAACTCCATATCAACATATTCATCGGCAATAACGGGTATAGAACGGTTGATAAGAGGAACCAGTACTTTTTTTCCAATCAAATTTTTAAAACGATTGTCAGCAGGGTTTACACATACCGCTGTATCTCCCAGAATCGTCTCCGGACGGGTAGTCGCAATGGTAATGAAAGCCTCTTCCGAACCCTCTGGAGCGTCAGAGGGAGCTTCTATTTTATATTTCAGGTAATACAGTTTACCCTGCATTTCTTTGTAGATTACCTCTTCGTCTGAGAGGGCAGTTTTGGCAGCCGGATCCCAGTTTACCATTCGTACGCCCCTGTAAATCAATCCCTTTTTGTATAAATCGATAAATACTTTTATTACCGATTCGCTGCGTGCTTTGTCCATTGTAAACGCTGTACGGTTCCAGTCGCACGATGCGCCGAGCTTTTTCAACTGCTCAAGAATAATTCCACCATGTTTATCTGTCCATTCCCAGGCGTGCTTAAGAAAGTCTGCTCTCGTTAAATCATATTTGTCAATCCCTTCGGCACGCAATTTATTAACCACTTTAGCTTCCGTGGCAATGGAAGCATGGTCGGTACCCGGAACCCAACAGGCATTTTTCCCGGTCATGCGGGCACGGCGCACCAAAATATCCTGAATGGTGTTGTTCAGCATATGCCCCATGTGCAAAACACCTGTTACATTGGGTGGCGGAATTACTATTGTATAAGGCTCACGCCCATCAGGTTCAGAATGAAAAAAGCCTTCGTCCATCCAATATTGATACCACTTGTCCTCTACTGTCGCGGAATTATATTTACTCGGAATTTCCATGTTGTTTTCTACCAGAAGATTAATAAATTTTATGAGCTGCAAATGTACAAGTAAAAGTTAAGAGTATAAAGTTAAGGCGTTGCCGATGAGTTGAAATTAAACCAATTTTTGCATTTCAACACTGGTTTTAATCTTTTTTGTTCCTAAATTCTCATCAAAAGCTTTATCAAAAAGATACGCCCGTTGGAATACTGAAATATGTTACTGCTAGCTGGAAATTTATACCTTTGATAGGTTTTTCGAATAAAAATAAATAATTATAAACGAAATGAAATGTACTTTTTAAGGGTAGTTATAATTTTAGCCATATTGTTCCTGATTATTTTTATTATTTCGGGTATTTTGAGCAAGAATAGAAAAAGGTAAAGCGTTATTTATCGTTTTCAATTATTATAAATGTTTACCTTTGTAAGCAGGCGTTTTATTCAATTTAAACGTTTGAGTTTTACCAGGTCAGGAGTGGGAGTATGAACGACATCAATATCAATACCATTGAAAGAGGGGTATGCCGGAATAAAAGGGGGTGCTGTGCGAAACTCAGTGTTACAGACTGGCTGGGCGATATCCGTACAGCACAAACCGGTAAAGACATTATTGAAGTCAGGTTTAAAAACACGCGAAAAGATTACTACGAAAATGTTAATCAACTTAAACTGAAGCCTGGCGACCTGGTTGCTGTTGAAGGAAGTCCGGGACATGATATTGGCATTGTGTCGCTGAAAGGGAGCCTGGTTGGGGAGCAAATGAAAAAATATAAAGTTACCCTCAACAATGGCAATTACAGAAAAATTTACCGCATAGCCAAAAGCAACGATATAGAGAAATGGAAACAAGCCATTTCCCTTGAGCACCAGACGATGATCCGCTCCCGCCAGATTTCTGCCGAACTTAACCTCGATATGAAAATTGGCGACGTGGAATATCAGGGCGATGGTACCAAGGCTATTTTCTATTATATCGCTGACGGAAGAGTCGATTTCCGCCAACTGATAAGGGTGCTGGCCGACACCTTTCACATCAGGATTGAAATGAAACAAATAGGTGCCCGGCAGGAGGCTGGAAGAATTGGAGGCATTGGCCCCTGTGGGAGAGAAATCTGTTGCTCCTCGTGGTTAACCAGCTTTGTGTCGGTATCAACAACAGCTGCTCGGAGTCAGGAAATTTCCCTTAATCCCCAGAAATTAGCTGGACAATGTGGAAAACTTAAATGCTGCCTTAACTACGAATTGTCGTGCTACATCGATGCACAAAAAGATTTTCCGCCTTCGAACATACCACTGGAAACCCGTAATGGAACGTTTTTTTTCCTTAAAGCCGATGTTTTTAACAGCGTTTTTTTATATACCATGCAGGGCGATACACCATCGAATCAAATTGCTGTACCTGTTAAAAGAGTTAAGGAGATACAACGAATGAACCGCGAGGGCAAAAAGCCTGGAACGCTCGTTGATGCTGAACACAATACGAAATCAGTTGACAAGGAGAAGTTTCATAATGTGGTCGGGCAGGAAGATTTAACCCGTTTTGATCGCCCTAAAAGCAAAAACAGAAAGAAAGGCAGAAAATTGAATAACTATCGCCGAAACCGCAACAATAAACCAGGTAGAAAATGAGAAAGATAATGGCTTTGGCAGCAGGTGTTTGGGTTTTTGCTGCTTTTATTGTCTCTTGCGACACCAACAGAATTTTTGAAAAAAACATAAACCTCCCTGACGAAGGCTGGGACAAGGATACTGCGGTGGTCTTTGAAATACCGGTAAAAGATACGCTCCAAAGTCAGAATATGTATATTAACCTGCGCAACGATATTCGATATAAATACAGTAATCTTTGGCTTTTTATCAGTATTGTTGAGCCTGGTTCAAAAATACTTACCGATACATTTGAAATAGTATTGGCAGATCCTGCCGGGAAATGGCTGGGAGAAGGTTTGGGCGGAGTAAAAGACAGTGAGGTGATTTTTAAAAGGCACATTTATTTTCCTGTTTCAGGTACCTATGAGGTTCGTTTTCAACAGGGAATGCGCGAAGATGTGCTTACCGGTATCACCAATATCGGGTTGCGGTTGGAAAAACAGGAGTAAATTAATTGCAACAGTTCCGTCAAATTTCAATAAAAAAATAAAACACTACTTGTGAGCAAGAACAAACAAGCTAAGTTCAGGGAGATGGAGGGGTTTCAGCATGTGATACAGGCTCCCTATAAGGTACTGAAAAACACTGATTTTCATTTTAAAGGAAAATGGGCATCCCAATTCTTTCATAACAATAATCCCATTGTTCTTGAGTTGGGATGCGGAAAGGGTGAATATACTGTGCAACTGGCAGAAAAGATGCCAGAGAAAAATTATATCGGAGTTGATATTAAAGGCGCAAGGATGCATACCGGTGCTAAACAGGCATTGGATGCAGGGTTGAAAAATGTAGCTTTTATCCGGACAAATATCGAATTGATAAACAGCTTTTTTGATTTAGAGGAAGTGGACGAAATCTGGCTTACATTTCCTGATCCTCAAATGAAAAAAACGCGCAAACGGCTTACATCTTCAGTATTCTTGGAACGCTATCGTAAACTGCTGAAAAAAAATGGTATAATTCATCTTAAAACGGACAGCAATTTTCAATATACTTACACAAAAGCACTGGTTGAAATCAACGGGCTGGAAATAATTAACGACACCAAAGATTTATATCAGCATACGATTATGGGTTTGCCGACCATAAAAACATTTTATGAAAAACAGTGGCTTGCACGTGGTAAAACAATTAAGTTATTGTCTTTCAGGCTGAAACAAGGCGAATTATTAGAGCCGGATATAGAAATTGAGCGCGATGATTACCGCAGTTTCGGGCGAAGCGCTAAAGACATTCATTAAAAAGAGTTGTATGAACAATTTTTTCGCCAGTGTTTACGAAGTTGTGAAACAAATTCCTGCCGGAAGGGTAACTTCTTACGGTGCCATAGCAAGGTTCTTAGGCACATCAGGTTCGGCACGAATGGTAGGTTGGGCAATGAATGCATCGCACCATTCTCCGGAGTTTATTCCTGCGCACCGGGTGGTTAACCGTAACGGACTGCTTACAGGGAAACATCATTTCGATACTCCTATTACTATGAAAGAGTTGCTTGAAAACGAAGGACTTATTATTGATGGCGACCAAATTGTCAATTTTAAGGAAAAATTCTGGGATCCCGGAAAGGAGCTGCGATAAATCATCTTTACTGTTTATATCATTAAATTGTTGCTGCTATCTTATACTACCTATTCCCGAAAATCGGGTGAACGGCTACGGCAATATCAAGTTATAATATTTTAGGCCCGGCACTACCGGAGTCAGCATGCGAAAACACCCTTGTTTATTATTTGTAAGCGATTGGTAAAATATGCAACTTCCCAATGCCCCTTACACATTTAGTACATAACTATTTTGCGTGGAGTATTTTAACCAGAATCTCAAACTAAAACATAGCCAATATCGGTAGGTTTTATTAGTTTTGCAGTAATCCGATAAGAAATCAAAATCTTTTATAATAAAAAACATGGCAGAAATACCACGTAAGTTAATAGTTCCCAAAAATGTAACCGATGCATTAAGAACTGTAAATTACCCAGGCAGTAGTGAAGATATTGTATCACTGGATATGGTGCAGGAGATCAGGATCGCAGGTCAACGGGTGAGTTTTTCATTGGTATTTCAGAAGAGCAATGATCCTAACATTGAGTCTTTGGTGGTAGCCTCTGAAAAGGCAATAAAAAAATATGTTGGCGAAAACGTGGAAATAGAAGACAATATAGCCGTAAAATTTATTCACGACATGGAACGCCCTGTTTTGCCACTGGTAAAAAATATTGTGGCAGTGGCGTCGGGTAAAGGCGGGGTTGGCAAGTCAACTGTGGCTGTTAACCTTGCTGTAGCTTTGGCTGCCCAGGGTAAAAAAGTAGGCCTGCTTGATGCCGATATTTTTGGCCCATCAATACCTAAAATGTTTGGTGTGGAAGGCGAAAGGCCAGCCGGAATAAAAATGGATGACGGCAGAGAGATGATCAACCCCCTGGAAAAATTCGGTGTAAAATTTCTTTCCGTTGGTTTTTTTGTAGATACTGAGAGTGCTATAGTATGGCGCGGGCCAATGGCCTCTAATGCGCTTAAGCAATTGCTAAGCGAAGGAAATTGGGAAGAACTTGATTACTTGCTTATTGACCTGCCACCGGGAACCAGTGATATTCATTTAACCCTTGTGCAGTCTGTACCCGTAACCGGTGCAGTAATTGTTACTACACCGCAGGATGTGGCGCTGGCAGATGTGGTTCGTGGTACAGGCATGTTCCGTAGCAAGTCAATTGACGTACCCGTGTTGGGGCTGGTGGAAAATATGGCTTGGTTTACACCTGAAGAATTGCCCGAAAACAAGTACTATATTTTTGGTAAAGATGGAGGCAAGATACTTGCTGATAAGCTGGGGATTCCTTTTCTGGGCCAGATTCCCATTGTTCAGGGTATTCGTGAAGGCGGCGATAGCGGCAACCCGATTGCAGCCGATACAGAATCGTTGACAGGCAAGGCATTTTCCGAATTGGCAACAAATGTGATGCACCGCATTCACCTGCGCAATATTCAGTTGGCGCCTACCAAAAAAGTTGAGATTTCCCGAAAATAAATTCGATAAACTATTGTAACGCTTTCAAATAGTTGAGGTGTAATTTAATCAATTAGTAGCGTTACTCCGGATGAAAATTGTGGTTTTAACCCCTTTTTGACTTAATTTATCGATAAGAATTGTACTATTACCGGTTATTTGTCTTGTTGCTGTTTGCAATTGTCTAATTTTGCTGCCGAAAATTGAAAACAACTTCGCTGCAATTGTATGCAACGGAAAATTTTTGAAAAGCAATTAGCAATGGTACAACCATGGTTGATGATATAACCTGCCCGAGCATGACGAAAATTCTTGCCCCTGTTACCATAAAAAATAAATAATTATAAACAGATGAAAAAGAAGAAAAATATAGCAATAGTAGCCCACGACAACCGCAAAAAAGACATTATAGAGTGGGTTTCTTTCAACTGGAAAGAGCTGATACAACACGACCTTATCTGTACCGGTACTACCGGCAGAATGGTAGAAGAAACTTTAGCTGAGAAATGTATTGAAAATAATGAAGTACCTCCCACAGTTACACGGCTGAAATCGGGGCCTCTGGGTGGCGATCAGCAGTTGGGTGCCCTTATTGTTGACGGAGGTGTGGACATCCTCATATTCTTTTGGGATCCTATGGAGCCACAACCCCATGATGTGGACGTAAAAGCATTGCTGCGAATTACGGTTTTGTATAATATACCTACGGCATCTAACCGGTCAACAGCCGACTTTATTATTTCCTCCCTACTGTTTCATGAAAGCTATCAGCCACGGATGAAGGATTACTCAGGTTATATTATGCGCGACCTGAAGGCTATACAATAATCCTTTTTATTACATTTGCAGGCGATTTAAGTTATGAACTGCCCGCAGGTTCCATCACCCTGCGGTAAAAAATAAAAAAAATGCAAAATGAAATTCTATGGCTGGTAATGTTACTGGCTAACTTTTTCCTGATTATTCTGGCATACCGGCTTTTTGGTAAATGGGGTCTGATTATGTGGATACCCATTTCGGTTATTGTGGCAAATATACAGGTGATTCAAACCGTTAATTTGTTTGGAGTTGTAGCTACATTAGGGAACATTGTCTATGCCACTTCATTTTTGGTTACCGATATTTTATCGGAGAACTATGGCAAACGCGAAGCCCGAAAGGCGGTTTGGATTGGCTTTTTCAGCCTTATTTCCATGACTTTACTGATGAATATTGCGCTCTATTTTCAGCCTTTGGCTGGTGATACTTTTGCACAGGCCACTCACGAAGCAACAAGTACCATTTTTAAGTTAATGCCACGGATAGCTATTGCCAGCCTGGCGGCTTATCTTTTGTCGCAACGGCACGATGTGTGGTCGTTTCATTTTTGGAAAAAAAGGTTCCCCGATAAACGCCACCTTTGGCTGCGTAATAATCTGAGTACTACAGTATCGCAGTTTATCGATAGTGCGGTATTTGTATTGATCGCTTTTTACGGGGTTTTTGAAAACAATATGTTATGGGAAATTTTCCTGACCACTTATCTTCTGAAATGGGTAGTTGCTGCTGCCGATACTCCGTTCGTTTACTGGGCAAGGCATATTGGTAGAAAAAACAAATTTATTCTGGGTGAAGAATAGAGCTCTTTAAACGCAGACACGTACTACTAAATAAAAGATTGTAGTTTTTAGGGTTTCTGCCACCAAAAATCTATCTGTTTTTCATCTTCTTAAAGGAAAAACAACGATGAGTTTATTTCAGGTTTTCTTCAAAAATCTTAAAAATTCTTTTGTACTCATCTGTCCAGCTCGATGGTTCAATAAAACCATGTGATTCTACCGGATAAACTGCCAGTTCCCAATTCTCTTTTCCTAATTCTATCAGGCGCTGGGTGAGCCTTACAATATCCTGGAATTGAACATTATCGTCAACCATTCCATGGCACATCAACAATGCACCCTGTAATCCCTCGGCAAAATAAATGGGTGAACTTTGCACAAAAGCAATGCTGTCTTCTACCGGTGTATTGAGTATATTTGAAGTGTAGCCGTGGTTGTAGTGTGCGAAATCGGTTACCGACCGCAACGCTGCTCCGGCAGCAAAAACTTTTGGGTGATTAAACATAGCCATTAAAGTGATGAACCCGCCGTAGGAGCCGCCATAAATGCCGATTCTTTTTGGCGACACATCATACTTATTTATCAGCATTTTTACACCATCAATCTGGTCTGAGAGGTCTTTGCCACCCATATGACGGTAAATGCCGGTTCTACAGTCGCGGCCATATCCGGCACTACCCCGGTAATCGATGTCGAGTACTGTATATCCGTTGTCAGCTAAGTAGTTATGAAACTGATATTCCCTTTCGTAACTACTCCACCACCGGTGAGCATTCTGCAAATAGCCTGCGCCGTGTACAAAAATTACTGCAGGTCCCTGTTTTTCAGGCTTTTCTGGCCGATACAAGCGGGCATGAATGGTCGTTCCATCTTCAGCTTTAAATGAAACGAATTCAGGTACACGCCACGGATAACTTTCAAATTCAGTTGAAGTTGAGTGGGTAACCTGTAAGGCTTTTATGCCGGGTGAATTTTTCTGAATGTAAAGTTCCCAGGGCTGGTTGGCATAGGAAAACCGGATGGCCAGCTTCTTTTCATCCGGGGAAAGAGTTACTTTGTTATTGCCCTCCATAGATGTTATTTGTATTAATTCACCACCGGCAACAGGCATACGATAAAACTGTTTAACACCCGGATTGTTTTTATTTGCTGTAAAGTAGAAATTTTTTTTATCGGCTGAGATAAAAGCACCTGATATTTCAAAATTACCCGATGTTAACGCTTTTTTTATTCCGGTTGTTATATTTACAGTATAAAGGTGGGAATAGCCGCTTTCTTCTGATTGAAACCAAACAGACTTGTTATCGGGCATCCAGCCAATACTACCCTGTGAATAACCCCAGCCGCCGATGCCCGGCCCTCCAATCCACGCATCATCATGCTGATAGTCAAGGGTTTTCAGCTTTCCGGTTGCAGGGTCAAGTAACAATATCCAGCGATCTTTATTATCTGGCGACAAAGCTACCACCAGCGCCACATCTTTGTCGGGGTTCCAAACCGGACCCAGCAAACTAACCTCGCGGCATTTAATTTCGCTACTGTCTTTGGGTAAACGTTGAGGGTAATCCGACAGGTATGCCGGCAATGCTTTCAACCCTGGTATATCTTCTGTCCTAATGGTTATGGTACAGTTACTGTCAACATTTAAAATACCCATTTCGGCAACTGCCCGTTTGATGCCGACTTTTGGCCTGGCTTTGTGCTCTTCAGTATATCCCGACTCGGTTACAAAATGAGTAACCGATGTTGCCTTGGCTCCCTCTGGTCTTTCGTAGGTGTTGTATATTAAAAATTTACCTGTGGGGCTCAACGTAATATTATTCAAATACTTTTTCCCCAGGTAGATTTTTTCAGGAACCCTAATAGCTGTGGCTTTTTCACGGTTTTCCTGTGCTTTACGAATAGCCTCACGTTCTTTAAGTACTGAAAAAAGAGTATTTTGTTGGTTTTCAAGCCATTTATCTTGTTCAGTGACAGCACTTTCAGCCTGCTCTTTGCCAGATGAAAAATTTGTTATCTGCCGGATAAATCCCGTTTTAGGGTTTATGGTGTATAAATTATTATCCATCATAAACGAAATTTGGGTATCTCCCAATACAAAGGCCGGCGAATAGGCACGCTTAAGCCAGTTAGTAAGCTGTTTTACCTTTCCTGTTTTAACGTCTTGCAGATAAATGTTTCCGTTGCGGGTGAATACCTGGCTGCTTCTGTTTCTGTTAAAAACGGCATCATGTCCAGGAAGTTTGACTTTCTCCTTATCTGTAACTTTAAAAGTTTTGCCATTAGACAGTTTAAAGCCATATAACGAAGAAAGTGTATCTCCATCGGGATTCCAGTCAAAATAAATGATTTTACTATCGGCACTCCAAAACAGATTCTGAGGTGACATTCCTATCCACTTTTCCGGATCCTGCATGATCTGTTCAATAGTCAATGAACTCTTATTGTTTTTTTCAATTTGAGCCGAGAGGTCAGACAGGGTAATAATTAGTAGCAGAAACAGTAAAAATCTCATAATGGTTAGACAATTTTTGAAAACAACGAAAATAAATATTTTTTTTTGGTAACACCGTTATAAAATATTATGCTTTCAAAGGATTATTTTAGATTTGCTGAAATTCTTAAACAGGGTAGAATGAAGGTTTACAAATTTGGTGGCGCATCGGTTAAAGATGCAGCTGCGGTCAGGGATGTATCTCAGATTATTAAAAATGAGCCCGGAAAGCTGGTGGTAGTTATATCAGCCATGGGCAAAATGACCAATCTTCTGGAAAAACTGATCGTGGCCTATATGGAAAAATCAGCAGAGAAACTTGAAATTTTTAAAGAGTTTAAAGCCTATCATCAGCAAATTATTGACGATTTGTTTGGTACAGGGCAAACGCCGGAACGAGTGGTCGATTTGTTTACAGAACTGGAAAACAAGTTGAAAAAAACGCCATCCTTCGACTATAATTTTGAATATGACCAGATTATATGCTTTGGTGAATTGGTTTCAACCAGTATTGTGAGTTGTTATTCAGCCCTTAAGGAAATCGAAAATCAATGGGTTGATGTACGTGATTGTTTGCGTACCGATGATCATTTTCGCGATGCAGCAGTAGATTGGGAATGGACAGAAGAGCTATCCCGGGAGGTTTTTATTTTTCGTGGCCAACAAAGATATATTACCCAGGGCTTTATAGGGTCAACGGCGGCAAATCTTACAACATCACTGGGACGTGAAGGTTCCGACTTTACTGCTGCAATTCTGGGGAGTATTTTGGATGCTGAAAGTGTTACTATATGGAAAGATGTTCCGGGAGTGCTTAGCGCCGACCCCAAAAAGATGGAAGATCCCCTGAAAATTGCCGCGCTTTCCTATCGCGAAGCCGTTGAAATGGCTCATTCCGGGGCACAGGTTATCCACCCGAAAACCATGAAGCCGCTTCACAACAAAAATATTCCTTTGTATGTGAAATCTTTTATAGCTCCCAACGATCCCGGAACGGTTATCCATACCATCGACTACAAAATTCAGTTGCCGCCAATTTTTATTCAGAAGGAAAACCAGGTGCTGATTACCCTTACACCCAAAGACTTCTCGCTTATTAATATAGAAGACATGGACCGAGTGGTAAATTTCCTTGTTGAGGAGCGAATAAAAGTGACACTTATACAACAGTCTGCCATCGACTTGAACCTGGTTATAGATGCCCCCAATGTTAAGATGGACGAGATACTTGAAGCATTTTCTCCTTATTATTCAATACTTTATAATACCGGATTAACATTGTTGACCATTCGCCACTATACAGAAGAAGTATTGGATTGGATGGTAAAAGAAAAAGATATTTACCTGGAACAACATAGCCGTTTAACGGCACGAATACTGGTAAAGGCGTAAAATCTTGTATTGAATTGGCGGTTTAACTGTTTTAGTTTGTAATTTTTGATCTCCGGTGGTTACTTATGGTAAAAAAGCAGCGCAAAAATGAAGAAAAAGAAAATATTGCCCATTGTAATTGGCATTTTGGTTGTTGTAATTATTTTACTTATAGCAGGGAAAAAACTGGGTTGGTTTGGTAAAAGTTTTAACGTAAGTGTTGCTACCGAAACGGTAAAAACAAAAACTATTACAGAGTTCATCACAGCCAATGGAAAGATACAACCGGAAACAGAAGTAAAAATCAGTCCTGATGTGGCTGGTGAAATTGTGGAACTTTATGTAGAAGAAGGAGACCAGGTTAAAACGGGCGACCTTTTGTGTGTAATAAAACCGGAAATGTATATCTCTGCCCTCAACCGTGCACAGGCAACGCTTAACTCGTCAAAGGCGCGGCTGGCACAGGCACAGGCGCAGCAAATTGAGCGCGAGCTTACCTATAAACGTAGTAAACAGTTGTACGATAAAGGTACAATACCAGCATCGGATTTTGAAACAGCTAATGCAGCATATAAAGTTGCTCAAGCAGAAGTAAAAGCTGCCGAATTTTCGGTAAAAAGTGCCGATGCAAGTGTTTCTGAAGCACGGGAACAGCTTACAAAAACGAAAATATACGCCCCCTTAACGGGTACTGTTTCAGCACTTAATGTTGAAAAAGGAGAACGTGTTGTGGGAACCAGTATGATGGTGGGTACAGAAATGATGGTGGTAGCCGACCTCAACAAAATGGAAGTTCAGGTTGAAGTAAACGAAAACGATATTGTTAAAGTGGTGAAAGGTGATACGGCGCTTGTGGAAGTGGATGCTTACCTCAACCGCAAATTTAAAGGTATTGTAACTGAAATAGCCAACTCTGCAAGTACAATGGGAACCACTGCCGACCAGGTTACCAATTTCGATGTAAAAGTATTGTTGTTAAAAAAATCTTATGCCGATTTGATAGATTCTGTTGCAGGAAACAAATATCCGTTTCGCCCGGGCATGTCGGCAACAGTTGATATACTTACCCAAACCCGCAACAATGTAATCTCAGTTCCTATTTCTGCAGTTACCACAAGAGTAAAGCTGAAAGATGGTGGTACTGTTGAAGTTACCGGTGAGGAAAGCGATGACATACCGGAAGAGGTGGTTGAAAATACCAGTGGCGAACGGGATGAAAAACAAGAAGTTGTTTTTGTGGTAAAAGGCAAACGCGTGAAAAAAGTAGAAGTAGAAACCGGTATCCAGGACGATAAGAGCATAGAAATCCTCAACGGCATCAGCGAAAACGATGAAGTTGTTATTGCACCCTATAATGCTATCAATAAAATACTGAAAGATAGCATGGAGGTTAAGGTGGTTAAAGAAGAGGAGTTGTTTAAAACCGGCAAATAATAGCTTTATTTCGAATCGATTTTTTCGCCATAAGCCAAATCGCCTGCATCACCCAGTCCGGGAACAATATACGATTTGGGAGTCATGCCTTCGTCAACAGCACCTAACCACAATGTAACATTATTGCTTTTAATGTTTTCGAGTATGTAATCTACACCCTGCTGGCTGGCAATTATAGATACCAGGTGCACATGCGAAGGTGTACCTTTACTAAAAAGTGCATGGTAACCAATTTCCATGGAGCGGCCTGAGGCCAGCATCGGGTCGGAGAGTATAACCACCTTATTGTCAAGTGATGGCGAAGCCATATATTCAAATTCGATTTCGAATCTACCATCTTCGGTATATTTACGATAGGCTGAAATAAAACAGTTTTCACCACGATCGAATATTTTCAGAAGTCCGTTATGTACCGAAAGACCTGCACGTAAAATAGTTGCCAGAACGGGCTGGTTCCTTAACTGCGGAACTTTTGCCGTTCCGAGTGGTGTTGTTACGTCATTTACTTCAAAATCGAGTGTTTTACTGATTTCATAAGCAAAAATTTCGCCTATACGATACATGTTCTCCCGAAAACGTAACGGGTCTTTCTGAATGTTCTGGTCGCGAATTTCGGCCAGGTACTGATCGAGTATGGAATGGTTATTTCCTAAAAGTTTAATCTCCATGAATTTAGTAAATTATGTAAATATTAAATCACCGTCTCCGTCTTGAAAACGATAGTTTGTATGTTCTTCAATCTTAAATGAACTGTAAATTTTCTGGCCATATGCTTTACCAGGTAAAAATGGAAATTTCTGGTTTAAGCAATATTTTGCCAATTCAAAATTATAAATAGTAACCATTTCAATCCTGTTTTTTAGGGCATAATTTTTTATAAAACCTGAAATATCTTTTTCAAGCCCCGGCACAGTGTCTATAAAAAGAGTTTTCAGATGGCCGTTTTTTACTGAAAACAGGAAAAACCCTTCGAACCTTTCTTTGTTAAATATTTTCACTGTTTTGTAATGAAAATCAGAACTATAAGTTGAAAATGGATAGTTGGCAATATGGTCTTCTTTTAGATTTGTCATCCACGGGAAATTAAAAATCCAGTGAAGTTCTTTTTCACCACGCACAAAAAAAAGGCTGTTTTTGTGTGTTTCAACCCGTTGCATACAAGTGGTATCAGGCTTTTCCGCAATTTCAAAACGAATTCCGGGCGAGGGTTTAAACGTATAAAACTGTGCCCTTAGGTTGGAAAAACAATGCAGAATTGAATCTATTATGCTTGTACCAGCCTTAATGAAGAAATTGGCTTCCGGTCCGCCAAACATCTTTTTTGTATTGGGAAAGAGGTAACCACGGAAACCATAAAACTGATATATTGGTTGGAAAAGACCGGTTTTCAGGAATAGTTTTTCTGAATTGGGCGCATAATTGGTGGACATAAGTTTTCCATCCCAGTCGGTCCAGGCTTTGGCAAGGAGCTTCTCCGATAGTCCTTTTCGCCGATATGCCGGGTGTACCCAGTTTCCGCTGCACCACCCGAACCTAATGGGTGCTGAAGCGCAATTTACTTGTCCGGCAAAAAAGGTTCTGAAAGCCACCAGCTTTTCCCCATCAAACCCCATACATAGAACAACATCGTTGTTCATTGCCGCCGGGTTGTGGATATAAGAACGAACCCGCAACGGCGAAATCGGTATAGTTTCGAAATTTTTGAAGGCTTCACTTTGGGAAAACTCCTCCAAACCGGCAAGTTTTATTTTTTTAATCTTAAAATTCAATGTTTAACAGTAGCTTTTCCAATCAATTTTCTTAATTGTAAATAAACCATTTCAGATTTTAAATCAGGCAAAAAATCAACCGATTTTTCTATCGGATAGCGCTGGTAATGAAATGGCAACTCATCATATTTTATACCAGCTGTACCCAAAGAAATGTCGCATATATTCTTTTCATGCATCGTTGTTATCACTTCAGGGTCAACACCATGGTCGGAAAACGGAAATGCAAAAGCCCTAACCTTTGACCCGGTATTCTGCCTCACCCAATCTATGCTGTTAATAATTTCATCCAATTGTTGCGCGGGAGGTATCAACCAAAATTCGGGGTGGGTGTTGCTATGTGCCCCAATTGTAAATCCGTTATCTTTCAGATGAAGCAATTGGTTTAAAGTCAAGTAGGGTTTTTCTGTATGTAAAAATGCTTGAAAATCTATATTCAGTTTTTCTGCTATTTTATTAAGCTTGTCATTTTGTAAATAATTTGCAAACAGCATGTTGTCAGCTGTCAATCCACTATCTTTCAATTCGTCTAACTGCTTTTCGTTTTCCGGTTTCAGCAAAGTACGTAAAATCAGACTCGCTTTATATTTATGAAACAATGCTTTATTATCGATAAAAGCGGGGTTGACAAAAAACGTTGCGGGGATACCTTTTTTTAATAGTATGGGGGCAATAACTTCTGCACATTCTTTTAACCCGTCGTCGAATGTGAGGTGAAAAGCATTGTTTTCGTTGAAGTTACCTGTAATTAAATCTTCAAGCGAGACGGGTGTAAAATACTTCAGGAAAAAATCCAGCTCCGCTTCAAATTGTGAAATATTCCGATAAGCGTAGTTCATTACGTGCGGAAGGTTTCTGTTGCTTACCACATGATAAAAAGGGAGAAAAACCGGATGATTCATTCTAAAGAGTAAAGGTGCCGGTAGCAATTTACCTGCCTGTTTGCTCAAATAACGTGGAAATCTTCGGTTCATTCCGCTATTGTTTTATCCATTTTAGTAACCATGGTAAACTATTTATTTTCAGCTGCATATAGGTTTCCGGCAACGCACCGAACCCTTGATAAAACCGGGCAACACCCGGGAGCATTGAGCCTTCGAAGTCAAGAGTCAGGTCATTTCCTGCATTTTTTCGAATAAACTGATCCAGCAAAAAAAACATTGCGCCCAGTTTTTTCCCATTATTGTCCAGCGCAGCATTATGGTAAATAACTCTGTTTTTCCAGCGACAGAAAAACACTGCTGCACATAACTGGTTACGGCTGTCGTAAACCCCGTGTATTTCGCCAAAACCCTTGTATTGGCAAAAAGCAATAATATTTTTAAGCACAGCCAGATTCTGGCCAATTATTTTCGGGTCTGTATTGCTTTTTTTTAGATTGAGGTATTCTGCCAGGCCAATGCTGGTTGAGATCGTCAGATTATTTTTCAGTGCTTTGGCAATATTTCGCGTTGTATTATTGTTGTACTTGTCTGCAATTTTTTCATAACCAGCACCTAGCCACAAAAGGAAATTATCTCTGGGGGTAAACGATAGCGGTGCAGAATTATCGGCAGGCGGGTTGGCAGCATTCAACTGCACATCACAATACCTGAACTTTTGAGCTATTTGTTTGTACAAAAAGACCGCTGTTTCGATGCCAGGTTCCGGGAAGATGCCCAATTGCTGACAATAAGCAGGTTGATAGACGTATGAAATGCCCCATTTTTTTCGAACCGGTAAAGGCATCACATATTGATAGTCGCCAATAACTAATGCGTTCCAGTTGCTGGCAACGCGATCCAAATACCAGTGGTTAGCATAAACTCTTGAATTTTCGGAATTAACGACACAGGTATCCCACTTTTTTGTGTCAATTTGATTATGTGGGTAATAGGCTATCTGTAATTCGTTATTATTCATTGGCCCATTGAATTCCCAGTCGGTTCATTTTCTCAAAAACTTCTCGATATCCTTCCCAGGTGCCCAGGTTATTAATGGTTTCATTGTGCCAAACACTCATAAAAATGCCGTTTACCTTTTTTACTTCCAACATCAGTTTTTCAATTTCTTCAAATGCTTCTTCGGGAGGAAGTTGTAAATAATCGTGCAGGGTAACATCCATCGCCTGAAAAGGCAGGATTACCAGGTTGGTTGGTACGTCTTTCTCGAGGTCGTAAAAATTAAAAGGAGAGCAAATACCGGCCCTAAAACCTGTTTGGTTGGGGTAACCCATGGTATAATCTTCTAATATTCCTGCCTTCAATAACCTTCGGTAAGTTTTCGGGAATCGCAGCCTTAAAAAATGCTGCCTGCTTTTGATAATTTCCAGCCCTGTAATTTTTTGTAATCTCTTTACCTCTTCTTTGGTTGTTTTTGTCCCCCTTTTTTTACCTGTGTGGTATGACGGATGAACACCAATGTCATATTTTGAGGCAATTCTTTTTACAAGGTCGCGGAATGCTTTGTTTTTATAAGAAACGTTTTTATCGTATTTTCTGTAGTTGCCCAGCAGAAAGAAAAATTTTACCTTATCTGTGTTATTCTTAAAAACATTGTCAATATAGTCATAGGTATCGTAGGGGTCGGTTACTTTGCCCGACAATACATCCCGTCTTTGTTTTATCTCCTCGAATTGCCCGTTTAATGCAGCTTTACCCATGGCTGCCAATGTGCGGAACATACTCTTGTTTTTATATGCCCACGCATTGTCAATATCAATGGTGGTGAAAAAACGGAATTTCTTTTCAGGAAACTGAAAATCAGGGTAAACTTCCTCAAAAGCACGACGAATATTATCGGCCCAAATATTGACCACTGGTTTTTTCAGCAGGTTGTATTTGTGTAATATGCTTTCGTTAAAGGGGTACCTGCCAAATTTATCCCTCCTTTTTTTTTCTATGTATTCTTCGTAGCGTGTCACCACATAAAAAGAAGCAGCAAAAGGATCAAAAGGAAACAGTGAGTCTGTTGAGCTTTCGCAGAAATATTTTTCACCATCAACCCAAACAGGGTTAATATTTGGGCGGATGAGAGCTTTTAGTGTCATTAGCCGATGCGGCTTAATATAAAGCTCGTTGCCAAATTTTTGATGCGAATAGTTTATTTTTGGCAGTTCAGATTTTATAAATTCATCAGAACTATCTGTAAAAGCAATTTTTACCTGAAGTATCCTGGAAAAAATCAAACGGGTTATGTATTCAATACGAGGAGTTATTTCTTCAGTATAAAATAAGATCATAATTCCGTTTTTTATTGTTGTTAAGCGAGCATTCCCTCATCGGCGAAACTAAGATAACGGTTTTGTCCGACAATAATATGGTCTAGTACCGATATGTCCATAATTTTTGCTGCATTTTCTATTTTTTTTGTGATTTTCTGGTCGGCTTTTGATGCCTGTAATGTCCCAGAGGGGTGGTTATGGCATAAAATCATGGAACTTGCCATTTTCTCAATGGCTCTTTTCAAAATAATGCGGACATCGATAACAGTACCTGATATGCCTCCCTGACTAATCATAAAACTATCGATAATTTTGTTTCCACGGTTTAGTAACAATATCCAAAACTCTTCATGCGGAAGGTCGCCCAGCAAAGGTATAAAAAAGTCGGCAGCATCTTTACTTCCATTAATTTTATTGTTATTGAATACGTTTGCATCTTTTCGCCGCCTGCCAAGTTCCATGGCCGCAACTATGGTAATGGCTTTTGCTTCACCTATCCCATTAAAAGCTTTTAAGACATCTATGCTTTTGCGGCCCAGTTCATTAAGGTTGTTGTTTGCCGACGTAAGTATGCGGCGCGAAAGTTCTACGGCCGTTTCATTGAGGTTGCCCGAGCCGATGAGTATGGCTATAAGTTCTGCATCGGTGAGCGAGCGGGCACCATTGGTCACTAGCTTTTCCCTGGGGCGGTCTTCAGCTGCCCATTCTTTTATTTTGAGTTTTCGATATTCGCTCATTTTTCTTTTTGAGAAGGTTAAATGTAGCCAATATTGTTGAAAATGTAAGTACTTTATTTGATTCAAAGGCATAAAAAAACCCCTCCGCTACCGGAGAGGTTCTCATTTATTATAAATATATTTTCCTACAATTGATTGATTCTTATTGCAAGTTTCGATTTAAGGTTAGCGGCTTTATTCTTGTGGATCACATTATTCTTAGACAGTTTGTCAATCATTGATGCAACTTTAGGATACATCTTTTCAGCTTCTTCTTTGTTTTCAATATTACGCAGAGCTTTTAAAGCATTGCGCATGGTTTTAGCATAGTATTTATTGTGTAATCTACGCTTTTCGTTCTGCCTTATTCTTTTTAATGCCGACTTATGATGTGCCATATATTTTATTATTTGTCGTTTAAATTTTTAAAGTAGCCCGTAGGGGATTCGAACCCCTGCTACAAGAATGAAAATCTTGCGTCCTAACCCCTAGACGAACGGGCCATCCTTAATTGTTCCCAATAATTTTGGGACTGCAAAAATACTTCATTTTTAATATTCACCAAACAATCATTGATTTTTTTTCTGCTAAATGCCTCTTTCTCTATTTATAAGCGGCTATCGAAGCTCGAAGTTCTGCCCTAAATACACGCGACGTACATCTTCATCGGCTGCTAGCTCCTGGGCTGTTCCCGATTTCATAATGGAGCCTTCAAAAAGAAGATACGAACGGTCGGTTATGGATAAAGTTTCGTGAACGTTATGATCGGTTATCAACACCCCAATATTTTTTTCTTTCAGCTTTATTACAATTTGCTGAATATCTTCAACAGCTATTGGGTCAACACCGGCAAAAGGTTCGTCCAGCAGAATAAATTTTGGGTCGATGGCCAAAGCTCTGGCTATTTCGGTACGGCGTCTTTCGCCTCCGGAGAGTTGAACGCCCAGGCTCTTTCTAACATGCTGTAGGCCAAATTCTTCAATTAAAGTTTCCAGTTTCTCCTTTTGGTAGGCTTTTGTATAGTTGGTCATTTCCAATACTGCCTTTAGGTTGTCTTCAATGCTCAACTTTCTAAAAACAGAAGCTTCCTGTGCCAGGTAGCCGATACCTTTTTTTGCTCTTTTGTATACCGGAAGTCGGGTAATATTTTCTTTGTCTATAAATATTTTACCCGAAAGTGGTTGAATCAACCCTACTATCATGTAAAAAGAAGTTGTTTTTCCGGCACCATTTGGCCCTAATAAACCAACTATTTCTCCTTGCTTTACATTAAAGCTAACTCCTTTTACGACTGTGCGCTTGCGGTATTTTTTAACGATATTTTCTGCGCGTAAAATCATAAGGGCAAAAATGGTAATTTATATTTTGATTCAAATTTCATCCAACTCTTTTTCACGTTTTTTAACCACCCTACGGGAAATAACAATTCCTATTTCGTAAAGAAAAACTAAAGGAAAACAAACCAATATCTGGCTAAAGATATCGGGAGGTGTTATAATAGCAGATAAAAGCAACATGATCACATAAGCGTGCTTTCGGTATGTTTTCATGAAGCCCGGGGTAAGAAGACCTACTTTGCTCAGGAAATAGGATAAAATGGGTAATAAAAATACTACTCCTGATGCCAGCGATATAGAAGTTACTGTACCGATATACGATCGGGTGTTAATTTGGTTGGTAACTTGTTCTGATACACTGTATGTGCCGAGAAACTGTATAGATAAAGGTACGATAAGAAAATAGCCGAACATTACGCCAATCATAAAAAGTGCCGAGGTGTAAAAAACTGCTCCCGAAGCATGTTTTTTTTCCTTGTCGTAGAGTGCAGGTTTAATAAAACGCCAAAATTCGTAGAAAACAATTGGCGAAGCTATAATAAAACCGGCAATTATGGATGTCATTATGTGTATCATAAACTGATCTGCCATTTTTATGGCAATAAGGTTCAATGGCTTCTGGTTTATTAGTAACGCATCTGAACCTACCAATTCACCCAGCTTGGCAAACATCCGGTTGGTCCAGAAGTCAGGGGTCATAGGTTTCATAATTAGGGTATCGAAAATAAACCCTTTCATTATAAAAGCAACAATTGCAAATACTACTATTGCCAGCGATGCACGTATTATATGCCAACGTAATTCTTCAAGGTGGTCTAAAAAAGACATTTCTCCCTGCGGGTTTTTTCGTTTTCGATTTTTTTTCGAAGACAACTTCTCCTTTTTTTCGTCCTCACTCATACATTATGGGTTAATTCTAAAAAAACTTCACAAATATAAAACTAATTGTTATTACCGCTATTCAACGATTTCATAATTTGTTTCAATCCATTTATGTGTAGCTGAAAACCCTGTTTTTGTATAAAACTTCGTATTGGGAAGCGTAATTTCATAAAAAATTTTAATTCGTATTGACATTTTTGTTACTTTTAATAATTTAGAAATAATTTTAAACAATTGGTGTTAAGGAACAAAAACAATTATGTACAAAGATTTGGTATTATCTGAAAAACTGCAGCAATATTTTGGTTTTGACCGCTTTAAAGGTGAGCAGGAAGAAGCAGTAAGAAGTTTGCTGCAAGGGAAAAACACGTTTGTCCTAATGCCTACCGGAGGTGGCAAGTCATTGATCTATCAGTTGCCAGCCCTGCTTATGGAAGGCACAGCAATTGTAATTTCACCTTTGATCGCGCTGATGAAAAATCAGGTAGATTCCATAAGGGGTATGCATGCCGATGACAACGTAGCCCATTTTTTGAATTCCTCATTGTCAAAAACAGCCATTCAGGAAGTAAAAGACGATGTGTTAAAACAAAAAACAAAATTATTGTATGTTGCTCCCGAATCGCTTACCAAAGAGGAAAACATCGAGTTCTTGAAAAAGATCAAAATTTCTTTTTATGCCATCGACGAAGCACATTGTATATCGGAATGGGGCCACGACTTCAGACCTGAATACCGGCGCATACGCCCCATTGTAGAAGACATTGGTAAATCGCCTATTATTGCATTAACAGCTACTGCTACTGCAAAAGTTCAACACGATATTCAGAAAAACCTTAATATACTTGATGCTGAGGTATTTAAAGCATCTTTTAACCGCGAGAACCTTTACTACGAAGTTAGGCCAAAGGTTAAAGCATCTGCTCAAATCATCAGATTCATTAAACAAAATGAAGGAAAATCGGGCATTATTTATTGTCTTAGTCGCAAAAAAGTTGAACAGATAGCCGAAGTACTTCAGGTAAACGGCATTAAGGCATTACCCTACCATGCGGGGATGGATGCGGCCACCCGCTCTGCCAACCAGGATAAGTTTCTAATGGAAGAAGTGGATGTGATGGTAGCCACAATTGCCTTTGGAATGGGAATCGATAAACCTGATGTCCGTTTTGTGATCCATTACGATATACCAAAAAGCCTCGAAGGCTACTATCAGGAAACAGGCAGGGCAGGTCGTGATGGTGGAGAAGGGAAATGTATAACTTTTTACAGTTATAAGGATATTCAGAAACTGGAAAAATTTATGCACGGTAAACCTGTGGCAGAACAGGAAATAGGCAAACAGCTTTTGTTGGATACCGTTTCTTATGCCGAATCGGCAGTGTGCCGGCGTATTACCCTGTTGCACTATTTTGGAGAGAAATACGAGCCTGACAACTGTGGCAACTGTGACAACTGCCTTAACCCTAAAGAACAGATTGAAGCCAGTAAAGATGTGGTACGGGCTCTAAAGGCAATTCTCGAAGTAAATGAGCAATATAAGGCAGAACATATTGCCAATATTCTTATCGGAAACAAAACAGCAGCCATTAAATCTTTTAAACATTATAACCTGAAATGTTTTGGTAAGGGAGCCGACCACGATGATCGTTATTGGAATGCTGTATTTCGGCAAGCTATGATCGCCGGACTAATAACAAAAGATATTGAAAACTACGGTCTGCTTAAAATAACCCCCAGCGGGCACGATTTTCTGACATCACCCGTAAGTTTTATGCTGGTAAAAAACCACGATTACGAAAACCAGGAGGATGAAGAAGAAAGTGGAGGCGCACCTTCTGGCGGAGCCGGTGGCGACCCCCAACTGTTTGCTATGCTAAAAGATCTTCGAAAAAGGGTCGCTAAAAAGCAAAACCTGCCGCCATATGTTATCTTTCAGGATCCTTCCCTCGCAGATATGTCGATACAGTATCCTATTACCCTGGACGAACTGCAAAAAATACAAGGCGTAGGTCCGGGGAAAGCCCGCCGATATGGTAAAGAGTTTGTTAAACTCATATCAAAATATGTCGAAGAAAATGAAATAGAACGGCCCGATGACATGATTGTCCGCACCGTAGCCAATAAATCGAGGTTAAAAGTTTTTATAATACAAAGTATCGACAGAAAATTGTCGTTTGAAGATATTGCTAGTTCTAAGGGAGTTGAAGTAATAGATGTTATCTCCGAAGTGGAAGCTATAGTTAATTCAGGCACACGGCTGAATATCGACTACTATATTAATGATGTAATGGATAAAGATCATCAGGAAGAGGTGTTTGAGTATTTTAGGGAAACCCACGAAGATTCTGTGGAAAAAGCATTGGAAGAGTTGGGAGAAGATGAATACACCGAAGAAGATATCCGCCTGATGCGCATCAAGTTTATTTCCGATATGGGGAATTAAATCGAGCTTAAAAATGTTTAGTCCGGTTATTTATGCAGAATTTGTTAATTTTGTGCGAATTTTTATTGAGAATAATTAAGGATTAAAAGATGAGTATTGAGGTTAAAAACAGAATAGAATATAAAGTTGCTGATATTTCGTTGGCTGATTTTGGCAGAAAAGAAATTGAAATAGCAGAGAAAGAAATGCCGGGGCTAATGTCTTTAAGGCAAAAGTTAGGGGCGTCAAAACCATTGAAGGGTGCACGTATTACGGGTAGTTTGCATATGACTATTCAAACTGCGGTATTGATCGAAACGCTTGTAGAGCTTGGTGCCTCGGTACGATGGGCAAGTTGTAACATATTTTCAACGCAAGATCATGCTGCTGCGGCCATTGCAGCAGCTGGCATACCGGTTTTCGCCTGGAAAGGTGAAACCCTTGCCGAATACTGGTGGTGTACAAAACAGGCACTTGACTTTGGCAATGGCCTTGGCCCTTCATTGATCGTTGACGATGGCGGTGATGCTACCCTGATGGTGCATCGCGGGTTTGCAGCCGAAAACGACCCTTCGGTTTTGGAAGCTCACGTAGAGGGAGAAGACGAAATCGAACTCAATAAGCTTTTGAAGAAAATACTGGTTGAAACTCCAAACCGTTGGCACCGCACAGCCGTTGAAATAAAAGGTGTTTCAGAAGAAACAACAACCGGGGTACACCGTTTATATCAAATGAAGGAGGAAGATAAATTACTTTTCCCGGCCATAAATGTAAACGACTCGGTAACAAAGTCGAAGTTCGACAATTTGTACGGTTGCCGTGAATCACTGGCTGATGGTATTAAACGTGCTACCGATGTGATGATTGCAGGTAAAGTGGTTGTTGTGGCAGGCTATGGCGATGTGGGCAAAGGGTGCGCAAAATCGATGCGTGGCTATGGTGCAAGGGTTATTGTAACCGAAATAGACCCTATTTGTGCATTGCAGGCAGCCATGGAAGGATTTGAGGTGAAAACCATGGAAGATGCCATTGAGGAAGGAAACATATTTGTTACTACAACAGGGAATAAAGATGTGATTACGGCTAAAAATATGGCCGATATGAAAGACCAGGCTATTGTTTGTAACATCGGCCATTTTGATAACGAAATACAGGTGTCAAAATTGGAAAAATGGCCCGGGGTAAAAAAACTGAATATTAAACCACAGGTAGACAAATATACTTTTCCTGATGGTCATAGCATTTTTTTACTGGCTGAAGGACGACTGGTGAACCTTGGTTGTGCAACCGGCCATCCATCATTTGTTATGAGTAACTCATTTACCAACCAAACACTCGCACAAATTGATTTATGGCAGCATAGTTATGACATTGGCGTTTACCGCCTGTCAAAAAAATTGGACGAAGAAGTTGCACGCCTTCATCTTGAACAACTGGGCGTAAAACTTATGCAATTAACTGACGAACAGGCGAAATACCTCGGGATACCTAAAGAGGGGCCGTATAAGCCGGAGCACTACAGGTATTAATTGTAAACACGAAGTGTAAAACTGTTTACCTGTGTAATATAGTATTGTCTTAACGGAGCAGGCGCAGGCCCTTTTGCGGGGCTGCCGCCTCCGATAAGCATAAATTGCGATCCGCAGCAGGAACAGGTACCCAAAACGCCCTCGTTCTCAATTATACAGTTCTGATTTATTTCATAAGTACAAGTGGCATCAAAAGCATAATATGAATCTGGCATTTCGCAGTAAACAATAACACCCCCAAAACCTATTCCCGGAAAGTAAACAGAATTGCCCGGAACCGTTAATTCGTTTAAAATATTGAGGTCAATAGTAAAAGAAAATGGTACATCCGGGACTTGCGAATCCTGAATTTTTTTGCAACTGTTGACAGCCATCGATAATAGTATCAAGACTATCAAAAAAATACTGTTTTTCAGTAACAAACGGTTCATTTTTCTTATTTTTACTAAAAACTTTAAAATTAATGATTTTATTGTATTCTATACTCAAATAATATGGACGACCTCGTAGTATTTATATTGACTATTCTTGTTGCAGTGCTAGGCTTTGTTGGGCAAGCCCGAAAACGGAATAAAAATGCAGCTAAACAGCCAACAGGCAGTAAGCAGCCTGATATCTGGGACTTATTGGAAAGCCAGATAAATAAAGAGGAGCCGGAAGCACATGAAATTGAAGAAGCGGAACAGGAGGACGAAGTGCTGATTGACGAACCGGCCAGGCCGGCATATCAATTCGAAGCAGCAAATGAAGGCTCAAGCCTGATAGAAGATAAGCCCGCTGAAAAACTGTTTGAAAATAAACAGATACGCAAACAAAAAAGAAGTTTTTCTTTGCGGAAAGCAGTTGTTTATAGTGAAATATTGAAAAGAAAGTACATTTAACCCCGCTAAATGGTTCATTTATAACAATTTTTAGAGTAGAAAATTTTTAATTCCAATAAATTATATAATTTTGCCTTCGGAAGAGTTCCGGGCAACCGGGGTTCTTTCTTTTTTTAAGGCTACAGGTTTAAAGGAGGAATAGAAATGGCCAAGATAAACTACTTGACAAAAGAGGGGCTCGCTAATTTAAAAAAGGAACTGGAACACATGATGAATGTGGAACGTCCGGCCATATCAAAACAAATTGGAGAAGCCATCGAAAAAGGCGATATATCTGAAAATGCAGAATACGATGCCGCTAAAGACGCACAAGGTCTGCTTGAAGCGAAAATTGCTGCATTGCGTTTAAAAATAGCCAATGCCCGCATACTCGACGAATCGAAAATTGATACCAGTAAGGTTCAGATACTTAATGTAGTAACCATAAAAAATAAAAAGAACAATGCGGTTATGAAATATACCCTTGTTCCGGAAAGCGAAGCAGACCTCAAGAAAGGAAAGATATCAGTAAATACGCCTATAGCAAAAGGGCTTATTGGTAAAGAAGTTGGCGATGTGGTTGAAATAAAAGTTCCCTCGGGTGTTATCCCGTTCGAAATAATTGACATTTCAATTTAATAAAACAATGGCAGGCATTTTTACAAAAATTGTTAATGGCGAAATCCCCGCTTACAAAGTTGCTGAAGATGAAAACTTTCTTGCCTTTCTCGACATTTTTCCGGTTGCTAAAGGACATACGCTTGTAATTCCCAAAAAGGAGGTAGACTACCTTTTCGACCTTGACGATGCAACTTATACCGGATTACAGCTTTTTGCCAAAAAAGTAGCAGTAGCATTAAAAAAAGCCATTCCATGTCAAAAAGTTGGCGTACTGGTTCTTGGACTCGAAGTTCCCCATGCCCACATTCACCTGGTTCCTATGCAAAACGAAGGTGATATGCTTAATTTTTCAAACAAGAAAAAATTCACACCCGAAGAGTTTCAGCAGATTACACGGCAAATAGCTCAAAACTTATCAACATAGCCTGAATCAGACATCCAAATTCAGTAACTTTAGGCGTTAATATTTGCTTCATTTTACTGAAAATTTTAGATTGATGGTTCCATTTACCCACCTTCACGTACACTCGCAGTATTCTATTTTAGATGGTGCAGCCAGTGTTAATGCGTTGGTTGCCAAAGCAAAAAACAATGGCATGACAGCCCTTGCCCTTACCGACCACGGGACAATGTTCGGCATTAAGGAGTTTCATGCGGCCTGTCAAAAAGCAAAGTTGAAACCTATACTCGGTTGCGAGACATACGTGGCAGCACGTTCTATTCATAATAAAAATGATAAAATCGACCGTTCAGGGCACCATCTCATCTTGCTGGCAAAAAATAAAAAAGGCTATAGAAACCTTATAAAACTTGTTTCCATTGCCAGTACAGAAGGATTTTATTATAAACCGCGTATCGACAAAAAACTGTTAAAAAAGCACAGCGAAGGGCTTATTGTCTCATCATCGTGCCTGGGTGGAGAAGTTCCCTCACTCATTATGAATAACCGCCTGAAAGACGCTGAAGAGACCATTTTATGGTTTAAAAAGGTTTTTGGTAGCGATTATTATCTTGAGTTACAGCGCCATCCGTCGGAACTGCCACAGATGCGCATGGACGTGTACGATAAACAGGTGGAAGTAAACAAAGTTATTTTGTCGCTGGCAAAGAAGTATGGCATTAAAGTGATTGCAACCAATGATGTGCATTTTACCAATGCTGAAGATGCCGATGCCCACGACCTGCTGATATGCCTGAATACCGGAAAAGATGTTGACGATCCTAACCGTATGCGCTATACCAAGCAAGAGTGGTTTAAAACGCAGGAGGAAATGAATGAACTTTTTGCCGATGTGCCCGAATCATTGCTCAATACGGCAGAAATTGTGGAAAAAGTGGAAGATTATGAGTTAAACTCAAAACCCATAATGCCTGTTTTCCCCATTCCGGAGGAAATAGGTACCAGGGAAACATTTAGTGAAAAATTTCCTGAAAAAATCCTGATAGAAGAGTTTGGTGAAGATGAGTTTACAAGGCTGGGAGGTTATGAAGATGCACTAAGGGTAAAGATGGAATCGTCTTATTTAAAACTACTTACCTTTAAAGGAGCTAAAGAGCGTTACGGTGACCCATTGCCCGAAGAGGTAGTTACGCGCCTCGATTTTGAATTGGAAACCATTAAAAAGATGGGCTATCCGGGTTATTTCCTTATTACTCAAGACTTTATAAACAAGGCAAAAGAAATGGGTGTTTTGGTGGGGCCGGGCAGGGGGTCAGCTGCCGGGTCGGCAGTAGCTTATTGCAATAGCATTACCAATATCGACCCTCTTAAATACGATCTGCTTTTCGAAAGGTTCCTCAATCCCGACCGCATTTCCCTACCCGATGTTGACATCGATTTTGACGACGATGGACGCCAACTGGTGCTCGATTATGTTACGGAAAAATATGGAAGCGATAAAGTTGCGCACATATGTACATTTGGTACTATGGCAACGAAATTGGCTATTCGCGATGTGGCAAGGGTATTAAAGCTCCCGCTTCCTGAAGCCGACCGTCTGGCAAAAATGGTTCCCGATACCCCAAAAATGACATTTCAGAAGGCCTTTAAGGAAAATCCGGCGTTAAAAAAAGAAAAGGGTTCAGATAATAAGCTAATATCCAAAACAATAGAATTTGCAGAAACACTGGAAGGCTCTGTCCGCCAGTCGGGGGTTCATGCCTGTGGTATCCTTATCAGCCGCGACCCACTGACAGACCATATACCTTTAATGGCAACAAAAGACGAGGAAAAACTGCTTACAACACAATATGATGGCAATTTTGTGGAAAGTATAGGGTTGCTGAAAATGGATTTCCTGGGGTTAAAGACACTGTCGATTATAAAAGAAACGCTTGACAATATTAAGTTATCAAGAGGTATTACGATCGATATGGACAGTATTTCTTTTGATGACCCTGAAACGTATAAACTGTTTAGCCAGGGTGAAACAACGGCCATTTTTCAGTTTGAATCGGAGGGCATGAAAAAGCACCTCCGCGACCTGAAACCCAATCGTATGGAAGACCTGGTTGCCATGAATGCCCTTTACCGTCCGGGGCCTATGGAATATATACCCGACTATATTGCAAGGAAACACGGGCGGCAAAAAGTAGATTATGACCTTCCCATGATGGAACAATACCTGAGTGAAACCTATGGAATTACTGTTTTTCAGGAGCAGGTAATGTTGTTGTCGCGCCTGCTGGCTGGTTTTACCCGTGGCGATTCCGATTCACTGCGAAAAGCCATGGGCAAAAAAATAAAAAGCACCATGGCCAAGCTAAAAGAGAAATTTGTTTCCGGGTGCAAGGCTAATTTCAGGTTTACCGATGAATGTAAAAATACAGGTAAAAAAACCGACGATGTGATTGAAAAAATATGGAAAGACTGGGAAGCTTTTGCTTCCTACGCTTTTAATAAATCACATTCGGTGTGTTATGCTTACATTGCTTATCAAACGGGTTATTTAAAAGCGCATTACCCCGCAGAGTTTATGGCTGCCAACCTAAGCCGAAATCTGAATAACATTACCGATATTACCAAGCTGATGAAGGAGTGTAAACGTATGAAATTAAATGTGTTGGGACCCGATGTTAACGAAAGTTTCATAAAATTTACAGCTAACAGAAATGGCGATATTCGCTTTGGCATGGCTGCAATAAAAGGTGTTGGCGCCGGAGCAGTACAGGAAATTATTAACGCCCGTGAAAAGCATGGCGACTTTAAAACTATATTCGATTTTGTGGAGCAGGTAAGTTTACAAACCGTGAACAAAAAAAATCTGGAAGCACTGGCTATGTCGGGCGCTTTCGATAACCTGGACGGCATTAAACGAAGCAGCTTTTTTGCTGGCGACGATGAATTTGATTCTACTTCATTCATCGAAAAACTGATCCGCTACGGGCATAGGATACAGGAAGAAAAGCAAAGCGCCCAGCAAAGCCTTTTTGGTTCGCTGGCTACCAGCCAGGTAATTAAGAAACCCGATATACCTCCGGTGGAAGAGTGGGCAAAACTGGTTCTGCTCGAAAAGGAGCGAAACCTTATTGGCATCTATTTAACAGCGCATCCTTTAGACGACTACCGCATAGAACTAGAAAATTTTACAACTAAAGATGTGGCACTTAAAGACCTGAATAACAACATCGTTAAATACAAAGGAAGAGAATTGGCATTTGGAGGAATGGTAACGGCTGCCCGGGAAGCTACATCAAAAAACGGAAATCCCTACAGCACACTTACACTTTCTGATTATACCGATTCTTACGAATTTTTCTTTTTTTCACGTGACTACGTAAACTTTCATAAATATTGTAAAACAGGGCTTTTTATTCTTGTAAAAGGAGTGGTAAGGCAACGATTTAAAAGCGAAAGCTACGAATTTAAAATATCTCACATAGAGCTGCTTTCTGAAGTAAGGAAAAACTACATAAAAAGCATAACGTTAAATGTGCCATTAAACCTGCTGGAAGATAAGTTAATAGAAGAAATTGTGCAAATGGCAAAAAACAATAAAGGCAAGTCGTTGTTAAAATTTAATATTATTGATCCGGAAAACAACATGAGCATCCGGTTTTTTTCGAGGACAGCTAAAATAGATTTCACAGATGAGTTTACAAGCTTTTTCGAAAATGAACCGGATATTACTTATAGAATTAATTAATTTTGCGTTTATTAAAAATTAAAATAAAAGTATTATGGCGATAGAAATTACTGATGCCAATTTTGAAGAATTGGTTGTAAATGCTGAGAAACCTGTGATGATAGATTTTTGGGCTGTTTGGTGCGGGCCGTGCCGTATGATTGCTCCTATTGTTGAAGAGATGTCGGAAGAATACAAAGACAAGGCAGTTATAGGTAAAGTAGATGTGGATTCTAATCCAAATGTTGCAATGAAATATGGTATCAGAAATATTCCCACCGTATTGTTTGTAAAAGGCGGCGAAGTGGTTGACAAACAGGTAGGTGCAGCACCAAAACAAGCGTTTGTCAAAAAGCTTGACGCCCTGCTTTAATGCAAATAGTTTGAAAAACATTATTGATATAGAGCAATTCCACCAGTTCGATAACCTCGGGCTTATTGCCCGTGAAGTGGTGGAAGGCTTTATAACCGGTTTACACCGCAGCCCTTTTCACGGCTTTTCAGTGGAATTTGCCGAACATCGTCTTTACAATCAGGGCGAATCAACCAAGCATATCGACTGGAAATTGTTTGCTCGAACAGACAAATTGTTTGTTAAACAGTATGAGGAAGAGACCAACCTGCGTTGCCAACTGGTTATCGACACGTCATCTTCCATGTTGTTTCCCTACAATAAAGGGGAAAAATACCTGCAAAACAAGCTTGCTTTTTCGGTTTATACTGCTGCTGCTTTGATTTACCTGATGCGCAAACAGCGTGATGCCGTTGGGTTGACACTCTTTTCAGACGACATTGAATTTCATACCAGCCCACGTATTTCATCGGTAAATGCTGAACTGATGTTCGGAAAACTGGCGACACTTGTTCAACCCCAAAATGCCCATCTCCGAAAAAAAACCAATACCACAGGTGTCTTACATCAAATCGCAGAAAACATCCATAAACGATCGTTGGTTATTATTTTCAGCGATATGCTCGACAGTGCCGAAACAGATGCACTTTTCCAAGCACTCAGGCACCTCCGGTACAACAAACATGAAGTAATACTTTTTCATGTTACCGACCATTTGCTGGAAAGGGATTTTGAATTTGGAAACCGCCCCCATAAATTCATCGATCTGGAAACGGGGCAAAGTGTAAAACTCAATACCCGCGAAGTTAAAGAAAGTTATGTTTCAAACGTTTCTGCCTATTTCGAAAACTTGAAAGTAAAATGTGGCCAGTACCAAATAGATTTGGCCGAAGCAGACATCAATAAAGATTTTAGTCAGGTACTTCTCTCTTATCTCGTAAAGCGTAAAAGACTTTTTTGACTTTTATTCTTCAAAAGCAACTTCAGGTTGGTGAATTAACATTAATTATTATTATGTTTGGCGCATAGTCACTGAAAAATTAATAAAAATGAACTTACGTAATACTTGTCTCCTATTTTTCTTCTTGTTTTTTTTGCTCCCTTTTGAAGGTGTAACACATGTAGATCCTACTGATACCATACCAGATATTAAGGCTTTCTGTTCTGAAAGAAAAGGGTTTAACCTTACAGGAAAATTTGATGTTAATTGGAGCAACGATGGATTTCACGAAAAAGATTTTTCCGTGATACATGGCCTGGGTTTCAATTTTGTTCGTGTTCCTGTTGACTACAGAACTTACACTTTGCCGGGCAATTGGAATCATTTTGTTGAAGAATGGGTGACCCAAATCGATAAGGCCATAAATTTTGGACAAAAACATGCTATTCATGTTTGCCTCAACCTTCACCGTGCCCCGGGATATTGTGTAAACTCTGCGGAACTTCCTGCTGGCCAGGATTTAGATTTATGGACTGATACAGTGGCTCAAAACGCATTTGTAAGGCATTGGCGTTATTTTGCCGATCGTTATAAAAATGTGCCGGCAAGTATGTTAAGTTTTAATTTGGTAAACGAGCCGAGCAATGTGTCTGAAGAAGATTACGTTGCTGTTATGCAGAAGGCCATTGATGCCATTCATGCTATTTCACCAAACAGGTTGATTTTTGTGGATGGTTTAAATTATGGCCGCGATATTTTACTTTCCCTGAAAGACGAACCCAATATTGCACAGGCTATTCACAGTTACGATCCTTTTGAGTTAACGCACTATAAAGCGAGCTGGGTAGGTGGCTCCAATAATTGGCCTGTACCGGTGTGGCCAATGCTTACAATTTCTAATTATTTATACGGACCGTACAAAGGCGAATACAAAAGTCCTTTGATTTTGCAGGGTGAATTTGAGGCGGGTACCGAAATAACGGTGAACGTAAAGCAAGTTTCTATAGAATCTACATTGCGGATTAAAGCCGATAACCAAACGGTGCTATCGAAAAAATTTATATGTGGCCCTGTTGCCGGCAACGATTTTACACAGGTGATTGAAACAGAATGGGGTTATCAGAACATCTCCAATAAAGATTTTTCGTGTACCCTGACAACTGCTGCAACCTCTCTTGCATTTGATAATGCTTCCGGCGATTGGATGACAATCAATTCGATTACAATAAAAACCGGAAATGAAATCCATAACTACAAATTGTTCGATAATGAATGGGGCAAAAAACAACAGACGTATATGCTTGATTCCAATTGGAGAATAAAAAACCTTGACGGTTCTTTGCCCTTACCGTTTGAAAATTACCAGAAAAACTTTGCCCTTGCCCGGGATAACAACATACCTATAATGGTGCTGGAGTTTGGAGTTCACAATAAAACCCCACACGATGTGTCTGTTGCTTTTCTCGATGATTTAAGTGCATTTTTCAGGGAAAATGAAACAGGATGGGCATTATGGAATTTTACCGGAAGTTTTGGCATTATGAACAGTAACAGGTCAGATTGTGAGTATGAAACTTACCAGGGGTATCATCTTGACAGGGAAATGCTCGAAGCCCTTACAGAACCAGGATCGGCTAGTGCCGTAGGTGAAAAAAAAAAGATAGACTGAAAATATTCCCTAATCCGGCAACCCATTATCTTTTTTTCAATACCGATGGGTTTAACGCCAAGGTTAGTATTATGATTTTTGACGTTAATGGTAGTTGTGTAAAATCGGAACAGAAAACCCTTAATGGAAAATCACCTTGCCGATGCGATGTCTCTATGCTGAAATCCGGCATTTATTTGCTATCGGTAAGCGATGGTAATAATTTATTAACCAGTAGGTTAGTGATTTTTTAGTGATTTTGGTACTGTTGTATTAACCTTGCTTCTTTTTGTCTGTTGCCCGGTTTTTAAATTCGGTGTAAATTGTCTATTTTTAAGGTTGAATAAAAATCCCCGTTAACAATGTTAGTTAAAACCTTTGGTAGTGCTGTTTTTGGAATCGACGCCACCACTATCACCATTGAAGTAGATGTAACCACTGGAATAAAATTTATGTTGGTAGGGTTGCCCGATAGTGCGGTGAAAGAGAGTCAGCAGCGCATTGAATCGGCATTGCGATTGAATGGTTATAAATGGCCCCGCCAGAAAATAATCATCAATATGGCACCTGCCGATATCCGTAAAGAGGGATCGGCATATGACCTTCCGCTGGCAGCAGCAGTTTTGGCTGCATCGAACCAGGTTTCGGCGGAAAAACTTTCAAAATATGTACTTATGGGCGAATTATCGCTAGATGGTACACTACAACCAATAAAAGGGGTGCTGCCCATTGCCATTAATGCCCGCAAAGAGGGCTTTGAAGGATTTATACTGCCCCGGCAAAATGCCCGAGAAGCTGCTGTAGTAGACCGGCTGAAAGTATATGGCGCTGATAATATCTCCGAAGTAGTTGGTTTTTTGAATGATGAAGTTGGCCTCGAGCAGGTAGTTGTTGACACGCGTGCCGAATTTTATGCCAAAATCAACAATTCCGTCATCGACTTTGCTGATGTAAAAGGGCAGGAAAATGTGAAACGTGCCCTTGAAATAGCAGCAGCCGGAGGGCACAACATCATTCTTGTGGGGCCGCCGGGATCGGGGAAAACCATGCTGGCAAAACGTATTCCCACAATTTTACCGCCTTTTACGCTAAAAGAGGCATTGGAGACTACGAAAATTCATTCGGTAGTAGGCAAAATCGACAAAGAAACATCGTTGATGACGCAACGCCCTTTTCGTGCGCCGCACCATACGATTTCCGATGTTGCGCTTGTGGGAGGTGGCAACTATCCGCAGCCAGGTGAAATATCGCTGGCACACAATGGCGTACTGTTTCTTGATGAGTTGCCAGAGTTTAAACGTACTGTGCTTGAAGTAATGCGTCAACCTTTGGAGGACAGGAACATTACCATATCGCGGGCAAAATTTTCTGTGGAATACCCTGCGAGCTTTATGTTGGTAGCATCTATGAACCCTTGTCCGTGTGGTTACTACAATCACCCCACAAAAGAGTGCGTATGTGCTCCGGGAGTAGTACAAAAATACCTGAATAAAATTTCCGGCCCTTTGCTTGATCGTATTGATATTCACCTTGAGGTAGTCCCTGTTCCGTTTAAAAAGCTTTCGGAATTAGAAGCATCAGAAAATAGCGCTGTGGTAAGAGAACGCGTGCAGGCAGCACGAAAAATACAGGAAGAACGCTTTGCCAGCCATAAAGGTATTTATGCCAATGCACAAATGACATCGAAACTGATACGCAAATACGTTGTGTTAGACAATGAGGGTAACGAGCTGATACGTAATGCTATGGACAGGCTGGGTCTTTCTGCCCGTGCTTACGACCGTATGCTTAAAGTTGCCCGTACTATTGCTGATTTGGAAAAAGAAAAAGACGTTCAGGCGCATCACCTTTCCGAGGCAATTCACTACCGCAGCCTCGACCGGGAAAACTGGGGCGGATAATTGCCGGATAGAAGGCCAAATGCAGTTTATTTCTTAACGTTTTCCGTAACAATGAGGCAGATATCTTCACTAGAAAAGAGTACAAATCCGGAATAGTAAATTCACTGAACTATTGCACTGCCCAATAAAGTATTAATTGTATATACCTGATGTCAAATTATTTACTTGGTTTGTTGGGTCAGTTAGTCTTGTATGCTGAAAATATTCTGACCTGTTCTTTTTGTCCTTGTGCTTTGCAAATAGCAGAACAAGTTTGTCCTGGAGAATCGATGGTAGATTTCTCTAGGGTTGGAAATAAAAACCAGAAATCATCTTGTTTTAACTAACGTTCAGCATATACGGCATAATATCTGGGCGTTATCTTTCTAAGTAAAGGTCTGATGCCTATTTGCCCAGTAGGTGATGTCCATTTCTTTTTAGCTATAATTTTCCAACCGGCTTTTTCCAACAGCCAATCGAATTGCCAGTCTTCAAATTCGTGATAATGCCTGTCTCTATCGTCTGTATAGCTTCTATAGGCTTTTGCAAACCATAAACTTAGAGGAATGGTAGCGATAAGTTTCTTTCCCGGTAGGGCTTTCAGTAAAGGCAAAGGAGATACGAGATGCTCCAAAATCTCTAATGCAGTTACCACCTCTACCTGATACTCTTTAACAAAAGCATAATTTTCGTCCAGGTCTTCTCCTTGTGTATTATAAACAGTATAAGACTCTCCTTTTAAAATATCTGAAAAAGGATTACTTACTCCTAAATCCAATATAGTCTCACTCTTGTCAATATATTGCTCTATAAAGGCTAATGTTTTGGCATAACGTCGATGTGGTAGATTATTTTCGTACATAATTTTAGTTTAAATGGGTTTGATTAAGAATAAAATCGATAATACGTTGAGCAGTATGCCCATTCCAATATGTTGGGATTTGTCCTTTTTTCCATTGTCCTTGCCATATCTTATTTATCAAATCAAGTATTTTGTTGGTATCTGTACCCGCTAATTCATTAGTGCCTTCAGTAATGGTTATAGGCCTTTCCGTGTTTTTTCTCAAAGTAATACAGGGAATACCATCCACCGTAGTTTCTTCTTGAATACCGCCACTATCTGTTAAAACAAAGGTTTTAAACCAGAAACTTTTTATTTCTTATAATAATATACGATAATTTTAATACAGATACAGACAAAGAACAAATATTTTATAGGAGAAAAAATATTATATCTTCACGCCTACAAATATTATGTCATTTGTTCTTGCTTTATCAACCATAAAAGTAAAAATTAACAACATGAAAAACATAGGAATAATTGTAGATAATGATTTTAATAATGATATAAGAGTTAAAAGGGAAGCGGATATCTTAAAACAAAAAGGTTTTAATGTTGTTGTGCTGTGTTTTGCGTTTGATAATAAGGAATATGACCTTATTCCCGGCTTAACAATACACAGGATTAAAATGAAGAAAAAGATAAAAGATATTTTATTTTTTCTCTTTAATCGCTTACCATTATATGAATTGTTGTGGAAAAAAGAGGTGCGACGATTTGTTCAGAAATATACTATTGATGTAGTACATGTGCATGATTTGTATATGTCTAAAGCCGTACATGTCGCCATTAAACCTTTAGACAAGAAAATACCGATAATACTTGATTTGCATGAGAACTTTCCTTATGCTGTGCAATCTTATAATTGGACAAAAGGTACGTTAAGACGTTGGGTATCTAAGCCGCAGGCTTGGATAAAAAAAGAAGCCGAATATTTAAGCTATGCTTCAAAATGGATTGTGTTGTCCGCATCTTTTAGAGAAGAGTTATTGCAACGATACTCTTTTATTCATGAAAATGATATCTTTTTCTTTCCTAATGTGATTAATTTCAGAGAATTTGAACAATACAATATCAATCCTTCCCTAAAAAGGACTAAGCGCGTTACACTTATGTATTTTGGAGGTGTTGCCGAAAGAAGAGGTATTTTTGAAGCATTACAAGTTTTTGAAAAAGGGTTAGAAAATAATTTAAATATAGATTTGTTGATAATAGGCCCAATAGACAAAGCGGATAAAACAAAATTTTTAAATATAATCCATCAACCAAACTTGAAAAACAATATCAATTACATTCCATGGATTGACATATCTGAATTAGTCAGTTATATGCACATTAGCGATATATTCTTATCTCCTCTTATCAAAAATAAACAGCACGAGTCGGGAGTGGCTAACAAAATATTTCAATATATGTATGGCGCTAAACCTATTATTGTTTCAGATTGCAAACCCCAGCAAGAATTAATAGAATCGTGTAATTGCGGATTGTCGTACTCTACACAAGAGGAGTTTTTAGATTGCATAACTACTTTAATAGAAGATGAAGTATTGAGGCGTGAGCTTGGAGCTAATGGTTTCAAAAAATTGTATGAGAAATATGATAATAAAGAGTACGAAAACATTTTATTAGCATTATACAACTAATGCTTACAAAACTTATTTTATGACTTCCATTTCTTATTAATCATAGCAAAAAGTTTTTGAACCATTTGATTAATTTCTTCCGACACTTTTAGTTTTAATATAATGCTTATAAAGATAATCGTAAACACCGTGCTTCTTAATAAAATATCGGGTACGAGTGAGAGTGTAGGCAAGGCATAGCTAATGCCATATGCCAACAAAAACACAGCTATTATCCATACAAACGTCCAAGTAAAGGGTTGCATGCCGTACTTTTTATATAAAAACAAAAAGCGCAGCAAATTATTTACAAAAAAAGCAAAAGCGATAGAAATAGCAGCTCCCACAATGCCCCATATGGGTACAAAAGACATCAAACTAAGCACCACTACACCTATTAATAGCACTACAAACCAAAGTGCAGATCTGTAATATTTCGAATAGGCTATTATTTGCCCATTGGCACCGGTAGCCATATCAATTACATAGCCCAAACCTATAAAAAATATAACCCATCTGCCTCCGGCATATTCCGCAGGAAGAATTGTTAGAATATTATCAATATTAATCCAAATGCCCCCAAACAAGAAAAGTGCTAAAATAAACTGATTGATACAGGTTTGCTTATATAATTTGAGAATGTAGCTGGTGTCTTCGCGTTTCCATGCATCAGCAATAAGTGTTCCGGATATCTTAAGTAAAGTCCGGGAAGGAATTATCACCAATGTGCCAAAGAAGAAAGCAATGGTATATATACCTGTTTGCCCCAAGCCCAACATTTTGTTAATAATAATTTTGTCGAGTTGAAATATAAGACTGCTACCTGCTCCACTCAAAATGTTAAACAAGGCTACGCTTATCATATCACGTTTGAGTGTGGGTGTAATAAAATCTAACTGGGGTTTAAAATGCAATTCATTCCTGAATAATAAATACATAAAAATAATAAGTCCTTTGGCAGACACCCCAACCACATAGGCTAAGATAAACTGATGAAGATTTATTATATTGAAAATAAACAATATAGTAACAGAAAAAATCAACGTACGCTGCAAAAACTCTTGTAAGAAACGTCCAAAAACGGCATTATAGAGCAGCTTATTGATTTCGTCTAGAATTACAAATAGCAAAGTGAAACCAGTGAGGGGGATGAGCAACCAGATATAATCGCTCAAAAGTGCCGATTTTTCTATCTTAGAAGCTATTAAATAGGGTTTGAGTACAAAAAACAATATTAAAAACAGAGAGATGCCAAGCAACATGTTTGCAAATGCAATAAAAGTGTAGCCATTATGTTGCTTCTCGGGGTTTCTGAAGTAAGGGAATAAACGGCTGGTAATACCATTAAACCCCAAAGAAGCTATTTGGGAGAATAAGATAGAGTATGCCAACAAGACGCTAAACAGCCCAATAATATCTGCAGAGAGGTGTTTTGGAAACAGGTACGCTGTGGTAACAAAGCCTATTGCCACTCCCAGATACGACCAGATAGCCCCTTTTATACTTTGTTTTATTATAATACCCAATGGTTCAGTTTTTTAAAATTAATAATTAGCAATTAAATAGTTAGTAATTGGCTACACCGAACTTTGTTTTATTACCCATTACCTATTGCTAATGCGTAACAAGGTATTTGGCATTGTCCTGCAAGGGCCAAATAAAATAAGTAATATACTGATTATAATTATCGGCAAAAGTAATAATAAAAAGGAGTTCTTTGGCAGCTTGAAATTCAAATATTTATTCGAACAAATAACAGGTATGAAAAATATAATGTGATAAAGGCTTAATATTAAGCCTTACAGAAGAGGCAATACTGCTTTCCCTTTTATGTTTTTGGCTTTGGCTGGTTTGTTTGGTAGTATGCTCGGAAAGTAAAATATAGAAATGAAAATAAAAAAGGAACCTGTTAGTTCCTTTTTTGTGGAGATTACCGGAGTCGAACCGGTGACCTTTTGACTGCCAGTCAAACGCTCTAGCCAACTGAGCTAAACCCCCGAGTGTGGGTGCAAATATAAAAATAATTTTAATTGGCGGTACCCGTTGCTATATATTAACCCGAAAGTATTAAAAGAAAAATTCTTTGTAAATCTTCTCTTTAAAAGAAGATTGGTAAAGTTTTTGTTGTAAAATATTTTATTCTGCAGAATTATTTGCCGGCGTTCTTTGTTTTATGTCAAACTTTTAAATTATCCGGCCATGCAAAACAAAAAGTCTGAAAAAGCTGACCTCGAAAACAAAAAAGGAGTTTTTTTTCTTATCGGGTTACTCGTCTCTCTTTGCCTTGTGCTTTTAGCTTTCGAATGGAAATCACCTGCAAGGAAAGTTGTTGATTTGGGAACATCAGGTAATGTTGCGGATGAAGAATTTTTTATTCCGCCTACAAAAGTAAAAGAAGAGAAAAAACTTCCGCCCAAACCATTAACGGTTCCTATTTTCGAACTGGTTGATAACACAGCCGATATAAACGAAATACCTTTGATGTTTGAGTCTGATTTCGCAGGAGAAGCTTTACTTAACTACAACGATTATGTATTCAGGGGTAGCAACAAAGATAAGTTTGCGGCAGATGACCCCGATTTTTTTATCGTTGTTGAGGAGCGACCCGAATTCCCCGGGGGCGAAAGGGCACTACAGCACTATATTGCCAGTGCAGTAAACTACCCGGTTGTGGCACAGGAAAATGGAATAAAGGGGAAAGTACTGGTAAGTTTTATTATCGACGAATATGGCAATGTAACCAATGTGGAAATTTATCGTAGTGTACATCCTTCACTGGATAATGAAGCTTTACGCGTTATCAGAACATTGCCGAAATGGAAGCCCGGGAAACAGGGTGGAGAAGCAGTAAGAGTAAAATACTTTGTGCCAATTAATTTCGAATTAAAGTAAAAATACGATTTGGAGAAATAAATTTGAAATTGGCAAATAATTTTTTTTATCTTTAAAGCCCATTTAATATGGGCAAAATTAGAAAATTAAAAAACAATAATTAATAGCGATTATGGAATTAAAAAAATCAAAAAAAGCCGACCTGGAAAACAAAAAGAACATATTCTTTTTGACAGGGCTGGTGTTGGCTTTAGGTTTAACATTGCTGGCTTTCAACTGGAAGTCGAAAACGAGTGCCACTCAATCGCTGGGTGAAGTTCAGGCACAAACGGTAGAGGATGAGATTATTCCCATTACCCGCGAACCGGAAGTGAAACCGCCGCCACCGCCAGAGCCACCGCCAGTTGTAGAAGTGTTGCAGATTGTGGAAAACGATGTGGAAATTGAAAACGAACTTGAAATTGAAGACACAGAAGCAGATGATCAGACGGTGATAGATGTGGCTCCGGTTATAGTTGCTGAAAAGGAAGAAGAAGAAGAAGAAGACCAACAGGTATTCCTTATCGTTGAAGATATGCCCGAGTTCCCCGGTGGTCCAAAAGCTCTTCTTAGCTGGATTGCCAATGCAGTAAAATATCCGGTTATTGCTCAGGAAAACGGAATACAAGGGAAAGTTTATGTTAACTTTGTTGTCGGCAAAAACGGCAGCGTAAGTAATGCTACCGTTGCCAGGAGTGTTGACCCGTCACTTGACCAAGAAGCATTGCGCGTTATTAACTCTATGCCGAAATGGAACCCCGGAAAACAACGTGGTAAGCCGGTGAATGTTTCTTATACGGTTCCCATTAATTTTGTATTGCAGTAAGAAAATAAAAATAATATTTTCACGCTCCTGGTCCTTTCTTCGGGTCAGGAGTTTTTTTTATTAAAAAGCCATGTTAAATGATAGAAACATCACCCTATATTGAAAAAGTAGCCCTGGTAGGTTTGATTAACAGCGAGCAGAATGAGAAACAGGCGATGGAATACCTTGATGAACTGGAATTTCTTGCTGATACTGCCGGTGCAGAGGTGTTAAAAAAGTTCACCCAAAAACTTGATATACCTAATACTGCTACTTTTGTTGGGAAAGGAAAACTGAAGGAGATAGCTGCTTACGTAAAAATGGTGGAAGCAGATACCGTTATTTTTGACGATGAGCTCACGGCCACGCAACTTCGTAACCTTGAACGGGTACTGGAGTGTAAAGTGCTTGACCGGACCAGTCTCATTCTCGATATTTTTGCAAAAAGGGCGAAAACAGCTCATGCAAAAACACAGGTGGAACTGGCTCAATACCAATATCTTTTGCCACGTTTGACACGCATGTGGACCCACCTCGAGAGGCAGCGTGGTGGTATTGGTATGCGCGGCCCCGGTGAAACACAAATAGAAACCGACCGCAGAATTATTCTTGATAAAATTGCCCGGCTGAAAGAGCAACTGGTGAAGATTGACAAACAGAAAGCCACACAACGTAAAAACCGGGGGAAGCTGGTACGCGTGGCATTGGTCGGCTATACCAACGTTGGTAAATCAACCATTATGAATATGATGGCTAAATCGGATGTTTTTGCTGAGAACAAACTTTTTGCAACGCTCGATACTACAGTAAGAAAGGTGGTTATAGAAAATATTCCCTTTTTACTTGCCGATACGGTAGGGTTTATACGTAAATTGCCACATGGGTTGGTCGAATCCTTTAAATCTACACTCGATGAGGTGCGCGAAGCCGATATTTTACTGCACGTGGTCGATATTTCGCATCCCGGCTTCGAAGAGCAGATAGAAACAGTGAGCAATACTTTGCTGGAAATAAAAGCAGGAGATAAACCGACTATTTATATGTTCAATAAGATTGATGCGTTCAGTTATGTAAAAAAGGATGAAGATGATTTAAGTCCGCGCACAAAAGAAAACCTTACGCTAAAGGAATGGGAAAACTCCTGGATGGGCAAGACCAATACACCCTCTGTTTTTGTGTCGGCAAAGAATAAGGAAAATATAGAACAGTTTAGGAGTATGCTATACAACGAAGTGAAAAAGATCCACTCCCAACGTTTTCCGTTTAACGACTATTTGTATGAAATGCCTTATGGTAGCGACGATACATCCACTGAATAGTTATATCTGCGCTCTTTTTGTCGGAAAATTGGATAAAGGTTAGTTTTCTGGCTGCACAGTTGCGAATATTGCTAAGTGTGTTCAGTTTATTTAGATTCGGATCAGCATCTTGGCTGTTGCTTATATTGTGATACCATTAGCCGGAATTGAAAAATTGCTGCGGTGCCGTGCCATTCGGAATAGGCTGCCAATATCAACTCTTTATAACATAATTGTCGTAACTCAACAGTAGCAAAATGCCGGAGTAATAGCCCAAAAAAAAGTCTGGCAAGCCAGACTTTTAAACTATAAAATATGTTCGTTCCTACGGTTTATTTCACTTCGCCATTTTTAATCAGCCACTCAGCAATTTGAACAGCATTTAGCGCAGCGCCTTTCTTAATTTGGTCGCCTACGCACCAAAAAGTTATTCCGTTGGGGTTACTTATGTCTTTTCTTATCCTGCCAACATAAACATCATTTTTGCCTGATACAAAAAGCGGCATCGGGTACTGTTTTTCAGAAGGATTATCGATAACAGTCAATCCTTCAAAATTATTGAAAGCAGTTTTTACCTCTTCTGCCGAAAGTGGTTCTTCTGTTTCCACCCAAATGGCTTCGGAATGTGCACGTGCTACCGGAATGCGAACACATGTTGCGCTTACCTCTGCATCGGTATGCATTATCTTTTTGGTTTCCCAGTTCATCTTCATTTCTTCCTTGGTATAATCGTTTTCAAGGAACACATCTATATGCGGAATAATGTTCATGGCCAGTTGATACTGGAACTTACTTATTGTAACCTCTTTCCCATCAGCTATCTCTTTTACCTGCTGTTCTAGTTCGGCAATACCCTGTGCACCGGCACCACTGGCAGCTTGGTAAGTAGCAACGTGCAGCCTTCTTATTGGCGAAAGGTTGTTGATCGGTTTCAATGCTACCACCATTTGTATGGTAGAACAATTGGGGTTGGCAATAATATTCCTGGGACGGTTACGTGCATCTTCAGGGTTTACTTCCGGAACCACCAGAGGCACGTCGTTATCGTACCGAAAGGCACTGGAATTGTCAATCATTATTGCACCGTGTTTGGTAATGGTTTCTGCATATTCTTTTGATACAGAAGCACCGGCCGAAGTAAGCGCAATGTCAATATCCTTGAAATCATCGCCATGCTTTAACTCTTTTACGGTAAGCTGTTTACCTTTAAATTCATAGGTGCGTCCGGCGCTTCTCGCCGACCCGAATAATACCAATTCGTCCATTGGGAAATTTCGTTCATGTAATACGCGTAAGAACTCTTGTCCTACGGCACCACTTATACCAATAACTGCCACTTTCATATCGTCAAAAATTATGAAATTTATACTATATTTACACTAACCTGAAAAATTTATTAATTTTTCACACATTATGTTAGTTGCTGAAAATCAATGATATATGTATTATCTTTGTGATTTTCAATGTAAAGGCTAACTCTGGCAAGAAATTGAATATCAATTATTTTGTCAGCCCGGAGGGTGATCAGTTCATTTACATGAATTAATCAAGTTAAGCTGGGTAAAGGTAGTGTTTTGCATTAAATGATAATGAAAATGTCCTTCCATATTCTCAAAATATTAACATTCATACTATTATTTTTTATTACAACTGTAGATGGTCAGGAGATATGGAGTGAACATTTTTCTGTACCCGAAAAAGGGATTTGGGGAGATGAAAACGGCGAATTAGTAAGCGACTTTTCCGGAATAGAAAGCTGGTCGATAGAAAACATTGATGTTGAACTTGCCAATACCAATGATTATGCGAAAACAGTTACCACATCAGGTGGCAGGTTCGAAGTGCGCGATATAAATGGCTCTGTTACCTGGAAAACTGAGCTTATAGATATTTCTACTTTCGAAAAAGTGAATATTACACTTAAAGCAGCCGAAACCGGAAGCGGTAAGAATGAAAACACGAAATACCTGAAAGCTTATTACATTATTGATAATGGTGAAAAAACGCTTCTGGAAACCAACGGCGAAAATGCAGGCAATTGGGGTTCGGCAATAGCCGGGCAAAAAAGCCTGGCAGGCCACTTGTTGCAGATTGTGGTGGAAATAGCCAACCATTATGCTTCCGATAAGGTAATTTTGGATGAAGTGGTGGTTTATGCCGAAGAAAAGGAATATCCGCCTGCACAGCCCGGTGATATTGTGATTAACGAATTGTTGTTTAATCCTTTTCCCGATGGAGCCGATTTTGTAGAAATCTACAATAATTCAGATAAGGAATTTCCACTGAAAGACCTTTTTCTGGCTTCACGCGATAAAAATGGAGAAATAACGCAGGTCTATTCACTTGCAGGAAGCATTTACCTTATTCAACCACAAAGCTTCATCGCACTTACTGCCGATACCGGAGGCATTTTCCCTTTTTACAAAGTGCAATGCAGGAAATGTTTTCAACAGGTAGCTAAAATGCCTTCGTATAATAACGACTTTGATTTTGTGGTTTTATTGAATAAAAACAATGAAATTATTGATGAACTGGATTACGATGAAAATATGCACCATCCGCTGCTGGCTGATGTAGAAGGTGTTTCGTTGGAACGGATAAATGTCGAAGGGTTGACAAACGACCCTGAAAACTGGCATTCGGCCTCATCGGAAGCCGGATACGCAACGCCAGGTTATGTAAACTCGCAGTTGCTGCAAAATGATGTAGGCCAACCTGTGGTTACTTTCAATGTTGAATCATTTTCGCCCAATGCCGATGGTTACAACGACGACTACCGCATTAAATACCAAGTCGAAAAACCAGGCTATGTTGGTAACGTACGTATTTTTGATGCATCAGGAAGCATGGTTGTTCAACTGGCACAAAACGAAATACTCGGAACGTCGGGAGAGATAATATGGAATGGAACCGATGAAACCGGACAACGACAGCATCTGGGTGTGTATATTGCTCTGGTTGAAATTTTTGATAACAACGGAAACATTTACCGATTTAAGGATGGTGTAGTACTGACAGATCAATTGGAGTGAGGCAACGGCTCATCAGGTGTCGAAAAAAGGCGAAGATAAAAAGCACAAGGCAGTATAAACAGCAGGTAGGTGTTACTGAGTTATGAACCTGCTTGTGGTATAGCTTTATCTGAGTGTATTGTATTCAGTTTATAATGAGTTGTTTAAGTCTGTATTGAAGCAGAGGGGTGGCTTTGACGATTCAGGTATTGCCGTTACACTATTTTTCAAATGGAATGCAGGGCGAGTTTTTATTTTTTAGCAAAAGTGAAGCATTTTTTTACCTTTGCGTTCTCATTTCAATAAACGTATTATGGCACTCATCAACGAAAATTATCTGAAACTAAAAGCTGGTTACCTTTTCCCTGAGATAGGGCGGCGGGTAAATGAATTTATAGCTGCTAATCCCGATAAAAAAGTGATAAAAATGGGCATTGGCGACGTTACCCGGCCATTGGTCCCTTCAGTTATTAAAGCTTTTCACGAAGGGGTGGAAGAGATGGCGAAGGCTGAAACTTTTAGGGGCTATGGCCCTGAGCAGGGCTATGCTTTTTTGCGTGAGGCCATTGCCAAAAATTCTTATCACAACAGGGGCTTAAATGTTTCTGCAGATGAAATTTTTATTTCCGATGGGTCGAAATGCGATACAGGCAATATTCAGGAGATTTTTGGCCATGACAACAAAATTGCCATTTGCGACCCGGTGTATCCGGTGTATGCTGATACCACAGTAATGAGTGGCAAAACAGGAACCTGTCAAGCCAATGGCTACTATAGCGGTATTATTTATATGCCTTGTACCAAAGAAAACGGGTTTATTCCGGTGTTGCCTAAAGAAACGCCCGATTTAATTTTTCTTTGCTACCCCAATAATCCTACAGGGACTGTAGCCAGTAAGGAAGAGTTGAAAAAATGGGTGGATTATGCCATCGAAAAAAAGGCCATTATTTTATACGATGCTGCATATGAAGCTTTTATTCAGGATGAAAAGATACCCCGTTCGATTTATGAAATTGAAGGAGCTAAGAAAGTGGCCATCGAATTCCGAAGTTTATCGAAAACGGCAGGTTTCACGGGAACCCGATTGGCATTTACCGTAATCCCGAACGAATTGGTAGCTTATGATTCTGAAGGGAAAGAATATCCGGTGAAACAGCTTTGGAATCGCAGGCAAGCCACTAAGTTCAATGGTGTTTCTTACCCGGTACAGAGAGCTGCTGCTGCTGTTTTTACTGAAGAAGGCAAAAAGGAAGTTGCTGATGTAATTGCCTACTACATGGAAAATGCCCGAATTATGAAAGAAAGCCTGAGCGAAGCCGGATACGAAGTATTTGGTGGCGAAAATGCACCATACATTTGGGTGAAAACAAAAAATGGTATGAGCTCCTGGGATTTTTTTGATAAAGTGCTGAATGAAGCCAACGTGGTAGGCACCCCCGGTTCGGGTTTCGGTCCTTCTGGCGAAGGATATTTCCGTTTTTCAGCATTTGCTGATCGCAAAAATGTATTGGAAGCAATGGAACGGATTAAAGGTATTTAGCTTTTTTGTTAAAAAGCACCATAGGCATTTACCTCCAACCGATTTTTCCTACTATAAAATTGGTTTGCTTTTGTAGCCGGTAATAATTCTATTAATTGGGCGATAGTGGCATGTCTCAGCCGGCAGAAAATATACAAGATGAAATCATCGTTTGGAAAATCCCGAAAAATTGCAAGTGGCAGCAAAGCCTATTTGAGGTTCAGAAGAATACGCCGACTTTTCAGGTTTGATTGATGTGGAAACTTATTTTGCAACGCTTTCTGTAAAGAGAATTAACTAATTAGTAAAATGTTGCAGAGACAATATTTATGCCTACTGATTTTTTTTAATTTGTGCATAAAGTTTATTGGCAAAAATAAAATCGTCGAGTTTTTTGTTGCCCGAGTTCAGTATTTCTTCTTTGGTACCTTCCCACTCTTTTTCGCCTTTGGATATAAACAGCACTTTTTCGCCAATTTCTATCACAGAGTTCATATCATGGGTATTGATAATGGTTGTCATTTGAAACTCTTTTGTAAGGGCCTGTATAAGTTTATCAATAACGGTTGAAGTTTCTGGGTCGAGGCCCGAGTTGGGTTCATCGCAAAAGAGGTATTTAGGGTTAAGGGCTACAGCACGGGCTATGGCAACACGTTTTTGCATTCCACCACTAATTTCACTGGGAAACAGATTGTATGCTTTTTTGTCGATATTAACATGCGAAAGGCAAAATTCCACCCTTTCTTGTTTTTCGTGGAAAGATTTATTGGTAAACATATCCAATGGAAAACGCACGTTACTTTCTACGCTCATACTATCGAATAGTGCTCCACCCTGAAAGACCATGCCGATCTCCTGGCGCATTTTTTTTCGGGTTTTACGGTCTGTTTTTGTGAAATTACGGTCGTCGTACCAAATCTCTCCTTCATCTATATCGTACAGGCCAATGATAGATTTTAGTAATACGGTTTTCCCCGATCCACTGGTACCTATAATGAGGTTAGTCTTCCCTTTTTCAAAAACAGTGGATATACCATTTAAAACTTCGTTGCCATCGAACGATTTGTGTATATTTTTTATAGTGATCATGTGAGCAGTAACCGGGTTAAGATGAGGTCAAAAAATAAAATCTGAATATTGGTGTTTACAACTGCTTTGGTACTTGCTTTACCTACTTCGAGTGCCCCGCCCTGTACAAAATAACCGAAATAAGCAGGTATGGTAGCTACCAGGAAACCAAAAACCAGCGATTTGATAATAGAAAAGAAAACGTAGTATGGAGTGAACTGCCATTGAATACCATCAATGTACTCCGGAATGGTAATTACCCCAACCAGTGGGCCGGTAACCAGTCCGCCCAGCAACCCGAAAAATACGCTAAGGATGTAAAGGAAAGGAAAGATAAGAACTACGGCTATAATCTTTGGCAAAATAAGGTAACTGGCGGGGTTAACTCCCATAATCTCCAGCGAGTCAATTTGCTCGGTAACCCGCATGGTGCCAATCTCAGAAGTAATATTTGAGCCTACTTTTCCAGCCATAATTAGTGCTAGCATAGTTGAAGAGAACTCCAGCAAAAGAGTGTCGCGGGTACCCAGCCCCACGAGTTCGGTAGGATAAAGAGGGTTCGACATAGAATAGGCAAACTGTATGGTCATAATTCCACCTATAAAAATGGAAATAATAATAACAATGCCTACTGAGTTGACGCCGAGGTTGTCTATTTCGTTGAAAAGCTGTTTTATATACATTTTGTGTCGTTCGGGCTTTGCGAAAACCCTGGACAGTAATGTAAAATACCTGCCTACATGATAAAAAAGTTTCATCTTATTGTCAGTTTTTAAGCCATTGTATTTCCGTTACGATGGTTAAAATTAACAATAATAACTACAAACAGCACGTTTTCAGGAACAGGTGTGTATAAAAAGAGGTTTTACTATCAATTTTGTGGAAAAATGGATGTTGTGGTAAGAAGCTGGAAATTAAGAAGTCAAAGGCCATGGGAGTCATTGCGTTGAACTCTATGTTTTAATCTTCCAATTTTAAACCTATTACAAAGTCAATATTTTAAAGTATTTCTCGTTAACTTTCCACTAAATATGCAGTAGTAACCAAAAAGATATAATATTGTGCTCCAGTTCATTTTAAATTTGGTATTTTTATAAAAACTAAAGTATATCGATGAATGATACCTTTTGTATAATTATGGCCGGTGGTGCCGGTACCCGTTTTTGGCCGCTTAGCAGTTACAATCGCCCAAAGCAGTTTATGGATATATTGGGTACTGGCCGGACATTCCTGCAACAAACTTTTGACCGCTTCTCAGGTTTTATCCCGGTGGAGAATTTTCTGGTGGTGACGAATATAATGTATAAGGAATTGGTTCTGGAACAGATACCGGAATTGAAAGCAGAACAAGTGCTTGCGGAGCCTATACGCAGAAATACAGCGCCATGCCTGGCATATGCTATCAACAAAATTAACAAGAAAACAGTTAGCGCTAATTTGGTAGTAGCTCCTTCAGACCATTTAATACTTAAAGAAGAAGAGTTTGTCAGGCAGATTAAAAAAGGGCTGAGCTTTGTAAACGATAACAATGCACTGCTTACGCTGGGCCTAAAACCCAACCGTGCAGAAACTTCATATGGTTACATTCAGGTGATGAAAAAAGGTGAACCTATGGGTTTGGAAAACCTTTGGAAAGTAAAAACATTTACCGAGAAACCGGATGCACAAATGGCGCAGGTTTTTATCGATAGTGGCGAATTTTACTGGAATTCGGGGATATTTATGTGGAATTTAGATGCCATTTTTGAAGCTATGCAGACCCATCTGCCCGAAATTTCAGCGCTTTTTGAAAAAGGGCAGAAGTTTTATGATACCCCCGATGAAGTTCATTTTATAAATAAAACTTACTCTGAGTGTTCGGCCATATCTATCGACTATGGAATAATGGAGAAAGCACAGAATGTTTTTGTATTAACTGCAGATTTTGGTTGGAATGATATGGGCAGTTGGAACACCCTTTACGAAAGCATGCCCAAAGATAGTAGCAATAATGTAATTACGGGCGACAACATTTTAATTTACGACTCGAAGAATTGCATAGTAGATATTCCTGCCGATAAAATTACTGTTATTCAGGGACTTGATGGCTATATTATTGCAGAATCTAACGAAACATTGATGATCTGTCATCGCAATGAAGAGCATCAGATTAAAAAATTCGTTACCGATGCTCGCATAAAAAAGGGTGATTCACTGCTTTAAACGGCCTGTAAGGCAACAGCAAACCACCCTTTTTACCAGTGGCACGAGATTATAATCTACTGATTAAAGACAAATCAATATTTTAGCAATACTTTCACCCGTTAATTGCACCTTGCCCAGTAGCAGTATCTAATTTATTTTCATTGGGTAAAGTTCCAGTCCATTTTCGTACCCTGTAAGTCAGTCTTATGGTTAGCATGTACATCACCGGCGAAACCAACAGAGTAAGGAAAGTAGCAAAAGTTAATCCGAAAATAACCGTCCACGACATAGGGCCCCAGAATGCTACACTTTCTCCACCAATTGAAATTTTCGGGTCGAAATGGGTATATAGGCTGTAAAAGTCGAAGTTAAGGCCTAGTGCTAACGGTACAAGTCCGAGTACGGTGGTGACCGCCGTAAGCAATACGGGCCGCAAACGTGTCTTTCCTGCCTGTACAAGGGCATCTATTTGCAGGTTGTGCGGAAGAAAAGCATCGTTGGGCAAGCCCAGCTCTTCGCGTTTCCTTTGTCGTGTCAAATCGATATAGTCAACAAGCACAATACCATTGTTAACGACAATGCCTGCCAGCGAAATAATGCCGATGCCGGTCATAATTATTACAAATTCCATTTGGAAAATTCCAAGGCCAAGGAATACGCCGATGGTACTGAAAATTACCGTTGCGATAATAATTAATGGCCTTATAAACGAGTTAAACTGTGTAACCATAATCGTCATGATAAGCGCAACAGCTACCAGCAGGGCAAATAACAAAAACTGGCTGCTTTCAGCCTGCTCCTTTTGTTCGCCGGTAAAGGCATAGGTGTAACCGTTGGGCATGTCGTAATCGAGCAGCAATTGCCGTATGCGTTTGTTAATCTGATTGGCATTATAACCCTCAACAACATTAGACGAAATCGTTATTACCCGTTTATTGTCGATGCGGCTTACCTTATCGTAGGTTGTAGAATATTTAAAAGTAGCAACCGATGATATAGGTATTTTATTGCCATTTACTACCAAATTCCGGTTCATTAGTGTAGAAACATCATTCCGGTATTTTTCATCGAGCCTGATAAAAATATCGTATTCATCTTCGCCGTCTTTAAATTTGCCGGCTTCGTAGCCATACAATGCGTTTTTGAAAGCCATGGCCACTTCCTGTGTCGAAAGTTCGTTTAGGCGGGCTTTTTTACGGTCAATTTGCACAAGCATTTCCGGTTGGTTGGTATTGATGTTCAGTTTCAGCTCGGCAATTCCCGGAATATGGTCGTCTTCGATTATATGTAAGAAGTCGTATGTTATGGCAATCAGTTTATCATACTCGTCACCCGAAATATCTATATTGATAGGGGCACCTGTGGGAGGCCCGGTTTCATCTTTTTCAATATAAATTTGTGCTCCCACATAGTTTTTAAAATGCTCGGTAATTTCACGCATAATTTTGGAGGTGCTAATGCCGTTTCGGTATTTATATTCAACAAACGAAATGGAAGTTAGCGATTTATTGGGACTCGAAGCGCTTTCGAACATGCCGCCTTTTCCAACGCCTACAGTTGTCGTTACCGACTTAACGATGCTTTTTACAGGGTCGATAATTTCTTTGATATTATTTTCAACGTCATAAGACATTTGGTTGGTTTTATCGATGGAGGTACCCAGCGGAAGCTCCATCGTTACATATATGGTTTGTGGGTCGGTATCCGGAAAGAAAACTACCTTGGGGTTGTTGCTAAAATAAAAAAAGGCGGAGAAGACAAGCATCAGAATAGTTCCGAAGAAATAAATATATGGCCATTTACCTGTAAGTGCATGGCGCAATTGCCGGGTGTAAATGTTTTCGAGCCAAACTAAGAATTTAGTCTGGAACCAACGTGCCATTGGTCTGAATATAAATAAGTTAAGTATGTATAATAAGGCGATTGTCAGAAGCAGGTTGGCTAACAGATATATTTTTAAAAGGTAGAATGGCAGTGATATCAGGGCGAAGATTGCTGCCATTTTAAACGACTTTTTACTGTTGATTTTGTTTCGAATATCGTCCAATTTCATATAATTGGCCATAAAAGGCGGATTGATAATCAGGGCAACAAAAAGCGATGATGCCAGCACTATAATGAGTGTTTTGGGCAGGATGCTCATAAAATCGCCGGTGACGCCTTCCCACATCAACAATGGAAAGAATGCTGCCAGTGTAGTAAGCGTTGAGGATATTATAGGGAACGCTATTTCACTTACCCCTTTTTTTGTTGCTGCCAGGCGAGAATAGCCGCCGGAGAAAAGGCGATATACGTTTTCCATTACAACAATGCCGTTATCAACAAGCATTCCAAGCGCTAGGATTAATGAATATAAAACCATTGAATTGAGCGTAATACCACTTTGTTGCAATACAATGAATGATAAAAACATTGACAGTGGTATAGCTATACCCGAGAACAGTGCGTTGCGGAATCCCATGAAAAGGAATAGTACAAAAATCACCAGTATCATGGCCAAAATGATACTATTTTCCAGATTCGAAATGGTATTTTCAATATAGGGTGTAAGGTCATCGGTAATAGTAACTTCCAGCATCTTGGATATATAACCTTTATCCTGTTGTTCTTTAATTACGCTTTTTATTTTCTCAGATGCGGCTATAATATTTTCGCCCGATTTTTTTGTGATAGATAGCGTTACTACCGGCTTGTCGTTAAGTCTTGCCACTGTCGAACGTTCTTTGTAGCCATCGACTACAGTAGCCACATCACGTATGTAAACGGGTTTCCCCTGGTTAACCTTAATAATAGTGTTGGATATCTGATCGGTGTTTTTATAGTCGGCAACGGTACGGATAACACGCCGTGTTTGGTCTGCCGTAAATTCGCCACCTCCCATCGTAATATTCTCTGCCTGTACGGCGAAGGCGATGTCCTGAAAGGTTAACCCTACGGCATCGAGCTTATACGGGTCAACATTGATCTGTATTTCACGTTCTTCTACTCCGCGTATTTTTGCTTCTGAAACTTCACGGAGGCTTTCAAATTCATCTTGTAATATTTCAGCATATTCTTTCAGGTTACGCATACTGAAGTCGCCCGAAATGTTTATGTTCATAATGGGATATTCCGATAGGTCGAAGTCGGTTACCATCGGGTCAGAAGGCAAATCATCAGGCAATTCAGACTGGGCTTTGTCTACCCTGTCTTTTGTGTCCTGAAGTGCCTGTTTAATTGTTACATTGGTGTTGAATTCAACAATAATTGTACTCACATCCTGGGACGATGCCGATGATATTTTCTTTATCCCCTTTAGTCCTTTCAGTTCCTTTTCGATGGGGCGGGTCAGGAGGTTTTCAATATCAACCGGTGAGTTTCCCGGGTATACAGTATGAACAAAAATGTAGGGAACTACTATCTCCGGCATAGCTTCGCGGGGCATCAGGTTGTATGAGTAGATGCCGAACAAAATCAGTAGTGCCGTAAAAACATATACGGTGGTACTGTTTTTTAACGCGAGATAGGTGGGTTTAAATTTGCGATGAATACCTTGCGCATTAGATTTTTTTTCTTTCACCATTTTCAATTTTTTTTTGCGTCAATCAATACTGAACTATACTTCCGTCAGCGATCTGGTTAAATCCTTCGGAGATAATTTTGTCACCCGGTTGCAGCCCTTTGGTTATTTCTGTCATGTTATTGTCGGTAACTCCGGTGGTGACATAAACCCGTTTTGCTACTGATTTACCATTTTCTTTATCAATAATATAGGTGTAGTTACCTTTAAAATTTTGCTTAATAAGCAATGAGGGCACAACAATGGCATTTTCTGCTTTATAATCACGTATACGAATAACAGCTATAAGGTTGGGCTTGATCAACCTGTCTGGATTGTTTATGTTCAGCCTTATTCTGAACGTTCTGTTGTTGGGGTCGATGGTATTGCCTATTTGGCGAATGGTGGCTTCCATTTTACGGTCAATGGCAGGAAAACTTACAATTACCTTATCGCCGGTATGCACTTTGGTAAGATACGATTCTGATACGTTGCCATAAATCTTAAGTTGCTTCAGGTTAACCACTTTGGCAAAAGGTACTTGTGGGCTGGCAATATTTCCCTTTTCCTGGTATACATCGTCAACTATACCACTTATAGGCGATTTAATTTTGGCCATTGCTATTTGCGACTGAAGGCTTTCTATTTTCTTCTCCAACGACTCTTTGTTGTTTTTAGCCTGTAGAAGTTGCATTTCCGATCCAATATTCTGCTCCCATAATGTTTTCAGCCTTTTATAGTTGGTAGTGGCCAGGCTAAGTTGTATCTCTATTTCTTCGATAGAACGTTGTAAAACATCGGTGTTCAGTTTTGCCATTAGTGCACCACTGTTTACCCATTGGCCCTCGGTAACATATATTTCCTTAATTATGCCACTCGCTTCCGGGCTTACATCTACATTATTCTCTGCTTCCACTTCGCCATTAACTTCAACAAAGTGTTCAAACGTTATGGGTTGAAGGTTGGTTACTTTTACATTTACAACTTTTGCTTCTTCCGATCCTTTAATTTCGGATTCAAGGGCTTTAATCTTTTCGTTAAGATTGTGCACCTGCTGTTTATACTTCTGCAATTGGTTGCGTTTTACTTCTACATCATCTTTTTGGTTTTGGCATGATACAATTACCAGTGCCACTAAAATTATTGTTATTAAGTATTTCATTTTATAAATTGTTTTTCTGTTTGACTAAAGTTTACCAATTGCTTTTTTCAGGTTTATATCGGCTTGAAGAAGTTGTAGCATTGAAGCCACAAGCGCCTGGTATGCATTGAGGTACTGCGTTTCTATTTGCGCCAGTTCGGTACTACTGACTATTCCGTTATCGAATTTAATTTTTGTTTTTGTTTTTATTTTTTCTGCAAGATCGCGGTTGGCATTGTTGTTCTGGTAACTTTCCAGTGCATTTTCCATATTGGCTACTGCTGTAAGGTATTCTTTTTCAAGTGTGGTTTCTGTCAGTCGCTGTTGGTTTTGTGCACTCTCAAGGTCTATTTTGGCTTGTTGTACTTTAGCCCGTTTCATTCCCGAGCTAAAGATATTCATGCTAAGTTTAAGCCCCACAATTGAGGAAGGGTACCATTTTGTGCTTGATTTCCATAAGTTGAAATCTTTGCCATAAGCGCTTTTAGTATAACTGTAAAAACCACTTAGTTGAGGAAGATAAGCTGCCTTTTGCAATTTTAACAGCTTTTCAGAAACCTGTAAATTAGTGGCAGATATCTGATAGTCGATGTGTTCTTTGAAGTTGAAATTAATTGTGTTTTGTTTTTGTACCAATGGTGCTATAAATCTTTCAAGCTGGTCGGTAAGAACAATATTATTATTCATTTCATAGCCCATGGCAAATTTCAATACAACTTTGGCAATTTTTAATTCGCGTTCAGCCTTTAGCATAGCATTTTTGGCATTGCGCAGCAAAAGGTCTATTTGTTCCACATCCTGTTCTTCCCTGAACCCGTTTTCATACAAGATTTTGGTTTCGTTGTATATGTTTTCTTCATTTTCCAGATTTTCTTTCATTATTACCATGTTGCGGTTGCTAATAAGTGCCATATAGTAGGCTTGTGTTACCGCTTCGCGAATATCGATTTGCGTTTTTTCGTGGCTTTGTTTGGCCAGGTTAAGGTAAATTTGCGACGAGCTGACACCTACAATGTAAGAACCATCGAATATCAGTTGTGAAACAGAAAGGCCAAAATCTGAATTAAAATCCTGTCCGGATTTTATGGAGATATACGTTCCTTTTTCACCGCCAAAATACTCACCCGGAACAAGCATGACAGGCAATTCGAGAAAAGCGTTGTAATTTGCTGAACCACTTACCTGTGGCAATCCTGTTGTGATTGTTTCCCATACTTTTTTTTGAGCTTTTTCCACTTCATTCGAAGTATTTTGAAGTACATAAGAATGTTTCATGGCGTATTGTATGGCTTGCTCAAGCGAAAAGGAGTCGGAATTTTGTCCCTTTGCAAGGTTTAACCCAAATACAAAAGGCAAAACCAGTAAAATAGTTCTAATTTTTAATATCATTTTTAATCTTGTTTAATTGTTCGGTATAATATTTTAAACCTTTTTCGGTACAAACCGAATACATAAAAAGTTCGGTTACTTTATCAAAAACTTCGATGTTCATCATGTCCTGCTCCGAAAATATTTCATATTCAGGATTAAATACATAAAACATTTTGCCCAGTTGCAGTTTTGCCACAATTTCAGCATCTAGGCCAGGGCGGTACCAACCTTCTTGAATGCCTTCTGTAATGTTTTCGAGGGTAGAAGTGTAAATACGATTCCTTTTATCGTCGTGAAAACGTTTATACAACCGGGGATATAATTTTTTTAAATCATATTCTATGTTGTTGTTAATATATTTCATTACGTTAAGCAGGTGGTCACGCAGTGCAAAATGCCGATCGATTACATTTCCCAGTTCTTTATCATTGAGATTAAAAGCACAGGTTTTTACAACATGTTCCATAACCTGATTTACCAGGTCTTCTTTACCTTTAAAATACTGATAAACTGTTTTTTTGGAGATGCCAAATTCCGCAGCTACATCATCCATGGTGATGCTTTTTATGCCGTATTTTAGATAAAGTTCGCTTAAATGCTTTAATATGTATGCCTTTTTTTCTTCCATATAGCGCACAAATGTAGCAAAAAAACCATAGAAACTATTTTGGTTCTCAGAGTTTACAAAAGATTAACATTTTATTGTTAAAATTGAAATCAGTAACATTGCTAAAGGTAAGTATACCTAAAATAAAGAGTGGTTGTTAAATCGGCCAATAAGAGACAAAAACTTCTAAATAAACCTAATTTATCGGTGAGTAAGTATTGCTTTGGCAAATAGCAAGTCGGCAGGATAGGTTATTTTTATATTTTCCCGGTTTCCGTCTACCATACGAATAATTTCACCCGACTGTTCTAATACTGTTGCATCGTCAGTAAAATTATTTGTATTAATTTGGTTATAAGCTTCTTTAATAGTGGAAATGCGAAATGTTTGCGGTGTTTGAACCAGGAAAAGTTTTGAGCGGTCAACTGCATGGGTTTTTTTATTCTCCTCCATACGTACCGATTCTGTTACGGGAAGTACCGGGATGGCATTGCCGTTTTTTTGAGCCATTACAAAACAATTCTTGAGTGTTTGTTGTGCCACCAGAGGTCTCACGCCATCGTGTATAAAAACAATGCCATTGCCTTTTAGCTTTTGTAGTCCGTTAAACACCGATTGAAATCGGGTTTCACCACCAGGTACCAGTGAGTGGTTTATCGTAACATTATATTTTATGCATATTTCCTGCCATTTTGCAAATTGGTTTTCAGGAAGAACAAGAATGATATTTATGTCGTTGTCAAACTGAAAAAAGGCTTCGAGTGTATGTAAAATAACCGGTTTGCCACACAAATCAAGAAACTGCTTCGGAGTTGTAGTTCCCATACGACTGCCACTTCCTCCGGCTACTATTATTGCATAATTTTTTGCCACGTTATCGAATCGTTACTTATTTTTACAGGTAAATAAATGAAAAAAATACCGTTATGCAAAAGGTTATGGAATTTCTTGAGGAGCTGGCGAAAAATAACAACAGGGATTGGTTCCAGCAACATAGAGCTTGGTATGAGGAGAGCCGGGAAAAATTTCTTTTTGTCACCGATGTGTTGATTCATGAAATCATGAAGTTTGATCCGGAAATTCTCCCGTTGGAGCCTAAAGATTGCATGTTTCGTATATTCCGCGATGTACGGTTCTCCAAAGATAAACGGCCATATAAAACCAACTTTGGGAGTTATATTGCAAAGGGTGGACGTAAAAGCTCGTTTGCTGGTTATTATATCCACCTGGATCCTTTTGAGAGTTTTGTTGGCGGTGGTTTGTACATGCCTCCATCGGCACCTTTAAAAGCAATAAGAAGTTATATTGCAGAAAATGGAGAAGCGCTGGAAGAGATACTTCGCCAGCCCTTGTTTAAAAAGGTTTATCCGCATTTGATGGACGACCGGTTAAAAACAGCACCAAAGGGTTACGATGTTAATCATCGTTTTATCGGCCTGTTGAGATATAAATCATTTGCAGTGACTCATAAATTGAATAAGAAGGAATTTTTTTCAGAGAGATTTATTGAAAATACGGTGCTGAATTTGAAGTGTTTACAGCCTTTCGTTCAATATTTAAATAATGGAATAGAAAAAAATATGTAAAAAAATTATAGAAACAGGGTTACCTTTTTGCAATAAACAGAATATATATAATATAAGACCCATATTTTTATCTTCCCGATTTCAAAAAAATACACCCTGGTTTTCCTGACTGGGGTTTCTTTTTTTTAGGTTTTATCAGCTGTATTAGCCTGTTCATGGTATCATATTATTTGCAATATACTTTCTAGCACAATGGCCGTAAGGTTAATACTCCCACCTTTTACAACATATGAGAGCGATTTCTGTCGATATAGTAAGTATTAAGTTCTTATATTAAAGAGTGAATATTTTTTAAAAGACCCTGCTGTTTCAAAAAAAACGGCTACTTCTTATGGTAGTCGAGCAGTGCCGGTTTTACAAACATTTTTTGCCCGGTTTCTTCGGGCTCGATGTTTTCTGTCATCTTCATATCCGTTAACAAATGCAAGCCAGAACACTCTCGTACCTGTACTGCCAGGCTATAAGTACTATTCTTTATAAAGTTTTTCTTCGTTAATTTATAGTGATTTTTTTAAGAATATTGTAATATACACATAAGGTTTTTTTAAATTTGAGAATTAATCATTTTTAAATTCAAATTTATGAAAAGAGTTTTCCTTTTTTGGGCCGTGCTTTGCATATCGGCTTACGTTTCCGCTCAGAATGTTCAGCTGCATTACGACCTTGGTGAAGGCCGAAAGTTTTTAACCTCAACGGTTGAGATGTTTAAGCCGGACAAGTATGGATCTACCTTCTTTTTTATTGATATGGATTACAGTTCGGATGTCCGGAATATTGATGACGGTATATCGTTGGCCTATTGGGAGATTGCCCGTGCATTTAAGTGGAATGAAAATCAGCAAGTGATGCCACGGGTGGAATATAATGGTGGTGTTTTTAAGCTTGACGGCGCAGGCGCATCTTTTATTCCTATTAATAATTGTTGGTTGGTAGGGTTAGAGAAAACTTGGGCATCGGCCGATTTCTCAAAAATATTTACCCTTCAGGGGAACTATAAGTATATTAAAAACAAAGAAGATGCTTCTTTTCAGATTACTGCCGTTTGGGTTGTTCAGCTATTGGAAGGGAAGCTTACTTTTACCGGTTTTGCTGATTTCTGGAAAGAGAAGATGGATTTTTGGGGTACTAACTACCGGTTTTTGAGTGAGCCGCAGTTGTGGTACAATGTCTGTCCGCATTTTTCGGCAGGTGGCGAAATAGAACTGAGTAATAATTTTGTCGGAGATAAGTTTTTTGTGAGTCCTACCCTGGGGGTAAAATATACTTTCTAACGCTAAAACTGAAATTATGCTGGAGAAATTTTTCAAACTAAAAGAAAACAAGACAACTGTAAAAACGGAATTGCTGGCTGGTATAACAACGTTTATGACCATGGCCTATATTCTTGCAGTGAACCCGGATATTTTGAGCGCAACAGGCATGGATAAAAATGCAGTTTTTACGGCTACTGCTTTATCGGCGTTAATTGCAACGCTTGTGATGGCACTGGTAGCGCGTTTGCCTTTCGCGTTGGCTCCGGGCATGGGATTAAATGCTTTTTTTGCTTTTACTGTAGTGCTTACCATGGGCTACTCCTGGCAGTTTGCGCTGACAGCCGTGTTTCTCGAAGGTATTATTTTCCTAATACTTACTCTTTTTAATATCAGGGAGCTGATTGTCAATGCTATACCTCTATCGCTTAAACATGCTGTATCTGCCGGTATTGGCCTTTTTATTGCTTTCATCGGATTACAGAGTGCCGGTATTATTGTAAACAACGATGCCACGCTTGTAGGATTGGGAGATATGGCTTCTCCGGGAGTGTGGATTGCACTGGGAGGTGTTATCTTTACTGCTGTGCTTTTAATTTTACGTGTAAAAGGTGCGTTGCTCATCGGAATATTTGTTGCTACTGTTGTGGGTATTCCTTTGCATGTTACCCATTTACCCGAGGGGTCACTGGTTGACCTTCCCCCTTCGTTGGAGCCAACATTTTTTAAAATGAAATTTGAGCACATTTTTACGCTCGACATGGCCATTGTGCTTTTTACCTTCCTGTTTGTTGATATGTTCGATACAGTAGGTACCTTGGTGGGTGTATCTTCAAAAGCCGGAATGCTGGATAAAGATGGAAATGTGCCAAGGGTAAAACAAGCACTTTTGGCAGATTCAATAGGTACATTTTTAGGAGCAATTCTTGGTACGAGTACAGTAACTACTTATGTTGAAAGTGCTGCCGGCGTTTCTGAAGGCGGACGCACAGGGCTTACCTCAATGGCTACAGCAGTCCTCTTTTTTATTGCCCTCTTTTTTGCACCCATATTTACAATGGTACCCGGCGCTGCTACAGCACCCGCGCTTATTTTGGTGGGATTCTTTATGATGTCGCCCATTTTAAAAGTAGATTTCAATGATTTTTCCGAAGCAATACCAGTATTTATTACGATTTTGGTTATGCCGTTAACCTACAGCATTGCTGAAGGAATTGTTTTTGGCATGTTAGCGTATGTTTTGTTGAAAGTGCTCACAGGAAAATTCAAAGATATTTCTTTAGTAATGGTCATTCTGGCAGCGCTTTTTATATTCAAATTTTTTATTTGATAATTGATTAAACAGGGATGTTATCTTTTCAAAAGATGACATCCCCGTTTTACATGTCTTGTTTTAAAACAGGGGATTGAAACAGTTGCTGCATTTAGTAATACATTAAAATACATTTATTGTAGCATCATTTTTTTACTTTTTTTATTTTTGTAACTCACGGGACATTAACTCAGTTGGTTTAGAGTGTTACCTTGACAGGGTAGAAGTCACTGGTTCGAATCCAGTATGTCCCACACAGCCTGTTCTGTTTTATTTTTCCTTTGGTTGTTATTGGACGAAATGTCAATCCACTTTGGTTTTATGTAGTGATTGAATGGAATAAGTCGATTTTCACTAAGCCATTGAATCGAAGTGCAAGTAAATATGCCAATAAAATAAGAAAGCCGACAGGAGGAAACAAATTACAAAACATTTGGATATTTTTGTCCCTTAATTTTGAGGAACTAATGGCTACTATCCTGCATATCGAAACATCAACCGAAGTTTGTTCGGTTGCACTGGCCCAAAATGGTAAATTAATTGCACTTAAAGAGAGCACCCAGGGATTGAAACATGCCGAACTGCTGACGGTTTTTGTAGAAACTGTTTTTAGTGAATGTGGTATTCCTGTTTCTGCACTCGATGCAGTTGCTGTGAGCAAAGGCCCGGGGTCCTACACCGGTTTGCGCATAGGCGTTTCGGTGGCGAAAGGCTTGTGTTATGCCCTCGATATACCATTAATAGCTGTTAGCTCGCTGGACATACTTGGTACTTATACAGCAAAAAATACAGCAAAATTTGACATTGTGGATAATAAATCCAACCTTTTTTGCCCATTGATTGATGCCCGGCGAATGGAAGTTTACACAGCACTATATAATATCGATGGAATTCAGGTTAGGCCGGTTACTGCCGAAATTGTTGATGGGGATTCTTTTCGGGAGTTTCTGGACAAGCAACCGGTAATATTTTTTGGAAATGGCGCCGAAAAATGCCGTTCGGTACTCACCCATAAAAATGCTTTTTTTGGTGGGCCCTATGCAACTTCGGCACAGTTTATGATCTCTATTGTATATGAAAAATACAAAAGTGATAAAACTGAAAACGTTGCTTATTTCGAACCCTTTTATTTAAAGGACTTTATAGCAACCATACCAAAAAATAAAATAATATGATCAGACAGATAATACTTATTGTTACAATACTAATTAGTACACTTTCAGTATCGGCCCAAAAAGCAAAGCTCGTTTTCGATATGAAATATGGTTTTGTAAAAGGAGGTAGAGCCATTATTGAAATTAGCGAAACGAAATATAAAAATATTCCGGCCATACGTTACTCAATAGTAGGAAGGACAACAGGGCTTACAGACAAGCTTTTCGGTATCAACGATGTATATGAGACAGTGGTTGATGCACAAACTGATCTGCCTTTGAAATCTATTCGGAATATTAAGGAGAAAAAATACAGATGGTATAACGAAACACTATATTTTCAGGACTTTGACTCTATATACAGCCAACGTTCGGGAGGACGTAAAGTGTCCCACAACCTGGTTGATATTGTTTCGGTATTTTTTTATTTTGTGAACAATCACCTGGATGATAATATTCAAAACGGGTTTGATATTACGCTGCCAACTTTCCATGCCGATAAAATTTCGAACGTGACCATTCGCTACTTAGGAGAAGAGACCATTAAAACAGCATTGGGTAATGTAGAAACACTTGTTTTGGCACCATTGGTAGATAAAGGAAAGTTATTAAATCGCTCCGATGGGCTAAGAATTTATATATCGAAAAAGGAAAGAATGCCTGTTTTGCTTGAATTTGATACACGTTTTGGTTCGTTAAAAGCACTGTTGAGGAGTTATCAAGTGGATGGTGTTGAGCAGATTAACAGGTAGTTATAGGCGAAATTTGGCAAATTTTAATTAGAAAGGCTTGGTTTATAACTGATTTGTGTATTTTTGCGATGGAAAAAATCAGAAAAATTTTATTTAATGGCTTCAACATCAGATTTTAAGAATGGCATGTGTTTCATGTTTAAAGGTGAGATTTACTCAATTGTGAGTTTCCTACATGTTAAACCAGGTAAAGGGCCGGCTTTTGTAAGGACAAAATTGAAAAATGTTAAAACCGGGCGGGTAATAGAAAATACGTTTAATTCGGGTGTAAAAGTTGATGATGTTAGGGTAGAACGCCGCCAATATCAATATTTGTATAAAGACGATTTGGGTTTGGTTGTTATGAACCTTGAAACGTTTGAGCAGGTTACCATACCAGAGTCAATGGTTGAAAATTCCGACTTAATGAAAGAAGGCCAGGTAATTGAGATCAATTTTCATGCGGAGGAAGAAACACCGTTGACTGCCGAGATGCCTCCACTTGTTGAATTACAGGTTACTGATACCATAGAAGGGGAGAAGGGGAATACAGCAAGCTCAACAGCGCTGAAACCGGCAACCGTTGAAACCGGTGCCGAGATAATGGTTCCGATGTTTATTAATCAGGGAGATATTATAAAAGTTGATACCCGTGATAGATCGTATAGTGAACGGGTAAAAAACTAAAAAGAAACGAACACTTAATTCATTGTCCGGGCTGAAAAATCAGTCCGGATTTTTTATTTTCGACGGTTTTTCGGGAGTAAATGTCAATAGCCACAATCATGGCAGTAAACCCCCAAAATGGCGCAGAAAGTTTGTCTGTATCCAGAAAGTTGTTCAGGAAGCCATGAACAAAGTAAGTGACCAATGATATCAATGCTGTTAGCGTAAATGAACGCAACATGCTGTTTGTCAGGCGTGAGTAAGTACTAACCCCTGAGTAAATTACCGTACCAATGATAAGCAGGAAAGTAATAAGGCCTAACACTCCCGATTCAGACAATGGCCCCAGGTATTCGCTGTGAGAATTTCCGCCGTCACCCGAATTCGTACTTATGATAGTCCTGTCTTTGTTCAATTGGTAAGGGGCATATTTAAACATATAGGTTCCAGGCCCATAGCCAAAGATAGGCTTGTCACGGAACATCCTTAGGGCACAACTCCACCTGTTGATGCGCTCCAGGTTTGACGCATCGGTAGTAATATTAGAGATAGATGAAATATGTGTCGTAAAATTTGCTGACGATTGCTGCGAGTTTTGTTCCAGTTTCATAAAAATACTTTGTTGAAAAAGGATCAACAGAACAAGAACTGAAATAAAGGTCAGTGCCAGGGTTTTAAACTTAATTTTTAGTTTAATGACAGCAAAAACCACTACTGCAACTACAAGGCTAAGCCATGCTGCTCTACTGTATGACAAAACAAAACCCAGCAGCAAAACAGCAAGTATCCCTAATGCGACCAGCCGCATCTTCGCAGAGAAGGATTTATTAAAGGAAAAAAGTACTCCAAAAGGAATGTACATGGCTAATACGGCACCATAAGAGGTATGGTCGTTATAAAATGGCGAAACCACAAAATGGGCAGCCTGCTTGTCCCACAAGCCATAACCCAGGTGTCGGTATGTTGAATAGAACACCACAACTATAAGCGGTATGGCATATAGCAAAACGTACTTTTCGAGGTTTTTACCCTGGCTGAAAAGTTTGGCGGCCAATAAATAGAAACCTACGATAAACCAAATTCGCGATAATAAAAATTTAAACGAAACCAATGGCATAGTACTCGTTATGGACGTGATAAGTATCCATAAAAGGTTAAGATAAATGGCAAGGGAAACAGGGTGTAATAGTATTTTCCGGTCGAAACTCCTTTCGAAAAGGACTTTTATAAAAAACAGAACGAGCAGTCCGAATAGCAAAGGCTCTGTTGGCAAATACATATCGAACCCAAAGCCGGGCATTATTTCGTGCAATGGAATAGACAGGGGTGTAAAAAAAACAATTAGGTAAATTATTTTATCGAAAGAAAATATAGCGAGCAAGAAAATGGCCAGCAGAAATGGCAATGCATTGATTACCATCAGATCTTTTTTCACCACAAACCAAAGGTTGAGCATAATAAATCCGATGGAAATCAGGTAAAAAAGCGATGTTTTTATGGTTGCAAACCTGACCACTTGCTAAGCTTCTTCTTTACGATAATCGAGTACTAAAAATATTATTAATGCAAGAAATACAGCAGAGAATGTGGTAACTGCGGCAATCAGCCAACGCACAGGATATGATTTTTTATCGGCTGGTACAGGGTATTGAACAACGTGGCAATAGGAAATATTTTTGTTGTACTCGCTCAGGTTTACTTCATGAACGGTGGCTAATGAGTCAATTTCTTCTACAAGTCGTTTCATATGGTTTTCAAGAATAAAAGCTTCAGAACCTTTTGCAAGCATCTCATTGTACAATTTTTTTATTTCGCGGGTATCCGATGTAGCACCTCTTCCTGCCGACAGAGCTTCCATTAATCCGCGTGTTACTTCCGGCACCTGGGAGTTAAAATCGATTATCCCTGTTTCTTTGCGCACTTTGTTTAAAACAACAGAAAAAGAATCTATTTCTGCATTCTTTTTCTCAAGAAGACTACCCGATATCTCTACCATTTCCAGGTTTTTGGCTTTATGCATAGCACCCACTTTGCGGTTGTAAAAATGAATAACAGAGTCGCACATATTACAGGCACGGTTGGGGTCTTCATCCATAACACTTATTTCCACTGTCTCAAATTCTGTTTTTACAGCTTTAAAGTTTTTGCTGTAAATATCCATCATATATGAAAGGTAGTGGGGGTCATCGCGGTTTATTTTGTAAACATCGGCCAGGTTAAAAGCATCAAACATTTTTATTTTAATGTCGTTGGAATTAACTACTTCCAACATCTGTTCTGTTTCCGATTCGTTACTCAGCACCCAGATGTTTGTGGGATAAATACGAGCCGTTGATTTAAATTTTGGTTTAATAAACGTTGGCCCTGAAAATATAGCCGCCATAATGAAGGCAATAGTTCCCACGACTATAAAATGGTACTTCCGCCTCCAGATAAGCAACAGAATACGCTGGTTGTCAAAAAAATTGTTCATAGATTATGGTTTCAGTTTGATCGCATTTTTTCAACGAAACAGAAGGCTTTTTATTATCCTGAAACAGTTATTTTTCTGTATCAAACAGCAATTATTACGAAATAGTTCTTTTTTCCTTTTTGCGCCAAAATGTATTTGCCGGCAATTAGAAATGAAGTATCAATTGTCAGCCCCATATCAGAAACTTTTTCTTTGTTGATACTTAATCCGTTACCGCTAATAGTGCGTCGTAATTCTCCTTTTGAAGGGAAAACCGGTGTTTTGTCTGCCAGAAGATCCATAATATTTACGCCGTTGTTCAAGTCGTTTTTTGATATGGTAAACTGCGGTACACCTTCAAAAACATCGAGAAATGTGGTTCCCTTCATTTTTCGTAATTGTTCGGCCGTGCCTTTCCCAAACAATATTTGTGAAGCTTCAACTGCCATTTCGTATTCTTCTTGCGAATGGACTACAGTGGTCAACTCTTCCGCTATTGTTTTTTGTAAAAGGCGCTTATGCGGCGCAGCACGGTGTTGGTCAATCAGTGATGTAATTTCTGTTGCCGGCAGTAAAGTAAATACCTTTATATATTTTTCTGCATCTTCATCGGAGGTATTCAGCCAAAACTGATAAAACTGATAGGGAGAGGTTTTTTCAGGGTCTAACCAAACGTTTCCGTGTTCTGTTTTACCAAATTTTCCGCCGTCGGCTTTGGTTATTAGTGGAATAGTAAGCGCATAAGCTTCACCTCCGTTTGTTCTCCGAATAAGTTCTGTTCCTGTTGTGATGTTGCCCCATTGGTCGCTACCACCCATTTGCAGCTTGCAATTCATGTTTTCATACAACCATAAGAAATCGTATCCCTGTACTAACTGGTAGGTAAATTCTGTGAATGACATACCTGTTTTCGACTCGGAGCCCAGCCGTTTTTTAACCGAGTCTTTAGCCATCATGTAATTTACGGTGATATGTTTTCCTATGTCGCGGATGAAATCCAGAAAAGTAAAATTTTTCATCCAGTCATAATTGTTTACCAAAACAGCTGCGTTGGCTTCACCTGAATCAAAGTCAAGAAATTTAGATAGCTGTGTTTTTATGCCTTTCATATTTTTATTCAGGGTATCTTCGTTGAGTAGGTTTCGCTCCTGCGATTTTTCCGAAGGATCGCCTATCATTCCTGTAGCACCACCAACAAGTACAACTGGTTTATGTCCTGCCAACTGAAAACGTTTAAGTAACATTATCTGGGCAAAACTGCCTACATGAAGCGAGTCTGATGTAGGGTCGAAACCAATATAGGCAGCGGTCATTTCTTTCTGTAATTGCTCTTCTGTTCCGGGTGTTACATCGTGTAACATTTCCCGCCATTTCAGATCTTCAACAAAATTCATGAAAAGTGATTTAAAAAATTTTTGCAAAGATATAAAATGATGGAAGTTATCTGGTTTGTAAGCCAATAAAATAATAAGCTGTATGATATCTAATGTGCTAACAAGTATATATCCTGTAATAATATAGCAAAAGGCATTGTAAAGAAAAGCAACTACTGGATGCTCCAGTGTAATATTTTCATGCCGGACTTTATTTTTCGATTTTCTTCTTCAGATTATACCACTTGCCCTTCCGTATCGGGTACAAGCTCTTTTTTATCGAAAAAATCGATGAAAGGGAGTAAAGTTGGTGCAAAATCGCGAAGGGGAGCATACATTTTAGATTCTGTTTTTGCCTGCTCAGGGATAAAGTGCATTTTATTGTCAAAGTGATCCAAAACAACCAATACCACACTTAGGATTAGCGCCGATTTTAAAACACCGAAAACAAGTCCTGCCAGCTTATTTAAAAATCCCATCATTATTACATTAATAAGCTTATTTGCCACAGAACCAATTAAATGCACAACAATAACTATAACAATTAAAGTGGCAATAAATGAAATGATTTCAATATGTTGTGATTTAAAATTAAGAGTGTTGGTAAGAAAATCTGTAGTAACATATGAAAATTTAATGGCACCCCAAACACCAAGTATCAACGCTGCCAGCGATGCAATTTCGGCAATAAAACCGTTTTTAAACCCGCTAATGGCAGCAAAAAAGAGCAGCAGGGCAAGAACGATATCGATATAATTCATCCAATTTAATTAAGGAGCTGCAAAATAAAAAAATAGGGCTGAAATAAAAAAAGTATTTGGCGGCCATTTTATTTTTCTATTCCTGTAAACTTTTCAAAACGTTAATCACAGCAATAAAAACCCTGAAAAATTTGCCTCCCCATATTTTTACCATCTTTTTTTCGTGTAGTTACGTTTCAGGTTTCTTCGGTAGTTTTTGGGAATCGACTCACCAATTTTTAAGGGTAAAGCAACAGTAATAAATACTCAGAATGGTGAAAAAAAATAAGCGCATAGTATTTTTCAAAAAGTTTGGTTGCCGAATATACAGGTTATCCAGGGATTTGTCAATCAATAGATATTTAAACAAGACTAAACGGATACTTTGCATCTAAACTTCTACCTTTGCCATCTGTAAATTGAATAAGACAGACATTATAAAAAGCTATTCAATACAAGTATAATGCATGCCTTACACAGGGCATAATTTATGTAGGGCACATAGTTAATCTGCTTAAAATGAGAAGAATAAATAATAATAAGTCAGTAAAAGTTATACCTGTATCTGCCGGTTATTTTCATTGCGATGGAGGTGCATTGTTCAGTGTAATTCCCAAAAAACTATGGAGTAAAGTATATCCGGCTGATAAAGATAATTTTACGCGGTTGGCGCTCCGTTGTCTATATGTTGAAACCGGAAAACATAAAATAATTATTGAATCTGGTATAGGCAATCATTTTTCGGACAAACATTATAAAAACAATGGTTATACCCCGGGAAACTATCTTTTAAATTCACTGGCAGCGTTGAACATTTGCACAAATGATATTACCGATGTGGTTTTCACCCATTTGCATTGGGATCATTGTACAGGCGCAGTTGTAAATGAAGGTGGTAGTTACAGGCTGCTCTTTCCAAATGCTAATCATTGGTGCAGTAAAACACAGTGGAATCATTCCTTTACATCCAACGCACGCGAAAAAGTGGCATTTCATAAAAAAGTACTCGATTTTTTAAATAACTCCGGGAAATTACATTTGGTAGAAAAAGAAGGAGAGTTGTTTCCTGCAATCAATATTCGTTTTTTCAACGGGCATACGCCCGGCCAGATTATCCCTTTTATAAAAGTTGAAAACTTTACCGTTGTTTATACTTCTGATCTGATACCAACAGCAGCTAATATTCCTTTGTTGTGGCTGGCATCTTATGATCTTTATCCGGTTGAAGCGCTGGAAGAAAAAGAAAAATTCCTCGATGAAGCTTCTGCCAATAGTTATGTTCTTTTATTTGAGCACGATTATTTTACTGAATGTGCTACCGTTAAAAAAGATGAAAAAGGTTTTCGGGCAGCTCAGTTATTTAACTGGAGTGCACTTTTTGCACGATAGTACCGTTTACGATAGTACTGTTTGTTATATTTTTAGATAGGAATTATAAATAAACAGTGCTGTAATTTTCTTAAACTTACATGTTTTTCTATTTTTACACGCTTAATTTTTGAAAGATGCAATTTGATTTAAAAGCAAAAATATTTTCTGATTTCGATTCCTTTAAAAAAACACTGTCGGAATGGCGTAGCCAGGGCGAACAAATTGTTTTTACCAACGGTTGTTTCGATATCATTCATCATGGCCATGTAGATTCATTACAAAAATCGGCTGAATTGGGTTCCAAACTCATTGTAGGGCTTAATGCCGACCAGTCGGTGGAGTTGCTTAAGGGGAAGAACCGACCGATATTCAAAGTAGAAGCAAGAGCAATTATTTTGGCGGCTTTTGGCTTTGTAGATGCGGTAATTATTTTTTGTGAGGATACACCTGCCCGTTTAATCGAACAGATAATACCAGATGTTCTGGTGAAAGGTAACCAATATAAAATATGCGAAATAGTTGGCCACGACACAGTGTTGGCGCATGGTGGTAAAGTGATAGCGCTTGATATGGTAGATGAAGTTTCAACCAGCGAGATTATCTATAAAATAAAGCAGCTTGAGTAATGGCACAAACAAAAAGTATTTACACCTGCCAAAATTGTGGAACCCAGGTGCCAAAGTGGATGGGTAGGTGCCCATCGTGCAATGAGTGGAATACTTTTGTGGAAGAAGTAGTTGCTAAAAAACAGAAATCGGGGAAGCTTTTAGCACAAATATTGGGTAACCAGCCGGTTACACTTGAAAATATTCAATCATCGAAAAATAATCGAATACCCACAACTATAACCGAATTCAACCGGGTGTTGGGTGGTGGCATTGTTCCCGGATCGCTATTATTACTCGGTGGCGACCCCGGAATTGGGAAATCGACCCTTGCATTGCAAATGGCACTGCAACTTACCGAACGGAAAGTGTTCTATGCATCAGGCGAGGAGAGCCTTCAACAAATTAAATTCCGTGCCGAGAGGCTCAAATTGTCTAATAGTAACTGCTATTTTTTAAGCGAAACATCGCTGGAAAACCTTATAGCACAAACCGAGCAGGTTCAGCCCGAATTACTTATTATCGATTCCATACAAACCCTTTCATCCGAACTTCTTGAATCGCCAGCTGGTTCGGTATCGCAGGTGAGGCAATGTGCTTCTACGATTATGAAACTGGCAAAAAGAACCGGTATAGCTGTTATACTAATTGGCCACATTACCAAAGACGGGAGCCTGGCAGGGCCCAAAGTACTGGAGCATATGGTTGATACTGTTTTGCAGTTTGAAGGTGATACCAACTACATGTACCGGATTCTGCGGTCGGGGAAAAACCGGTTTGGCTCAACCAGCGAACTGGGGATATTTGAAATGACAGGGACAGGGTTGTGTGAGGTAGCCAATCCTTCAGAGCAGTTAATTTCAAAAATGAGCGACCACGTTAGTGGTACTTCTATTGCATCTACAGTTGAGGGCATTCGTCCGTTTCTTATCGAAATTCAGGCACTCGTTAGTTCGGCAGCGTATGGAACTCCTCAACGCTCTGCTACCGGTTTCGACCTGCGTCGCCTGAACATGTTACTGGCGGTTCTCGAAAAACGTGCCGGATTTAAACTCATTCAGAAAGATGTTTTTCTGAATATTGCCGGAGGGCTTAAAATCAGCGATCCAGCTACAGACCTGGCGGTGATAACTTCTATTCTGTCCTCTAATATCGACGTACCCATCGACCATAAAAACTGTTTTGCCGGCGAAGTAGGCCTGACTGGCGAGATCAGGGCGGTAAGCCGTATTGAACAACGCATTGCCGAAGCACAGAAAATGGGGTTTGAGAAGATTTATATCCCGGGGAATAATAAAGGCTTCGATTCATCTAAATTCCATATTAAACTGGTGCCTGCTAACCGTGTTGAAGAAGTTTTTAAATCTGCTTTTGGTTAAACGATTCTTCCAGCTACTATTATTTTTTAACATCTTTTGCTTTGAATTGTAACGGAACAGTCTTTATTTTGGTAAACTATTGTGTTGAAAAAATACATGACCGAAAATGTTTTCAGTTTTAAATAGCGGAAGTTTTTTGTAACATATTATGGTAAATTACCTTAAAATATATCAATCGGTGAGAAATATAAGACAAAAAGGAAAGTACGTTTTTCTATTTTTTTTGCTTTTAACGATAATACTGGCAGCATGTGAAAAATCGGCATTTGATAAACCGAAGGAACTGGTCAAAAAAAACAAAATGATTGATATGCTGGTGGATATCCATATTGCTGAAGCTACTTTTGACCAATTGCAACATGAGTCTATTCTTAAAAATACTTCTTCATCTGTATTTTATTATTCTGTTCTCGAAAAATACGAGGTGCCTGACTCCGTTTTTGAAAAATCTTTTGTTTACTATGCCAGCAGGCCAAAAGAATTTGAAAGGATGTACCGTGAAGTAATGAATAAGCTTAGTGAAAAAGAGCAGGAATTTTCGGATCGGAGAAACAAAGAGATCGAATTTGAAGAATCATCCAAAGCAAAGTGAGAAAGATTGCTGCATCATATCTGTTGACGCCTGATAATGATATTGTTAAAAATGGCGTAGTAACTTGTGATGACGATGGAACCATTGTTGAAGCAGAATGGGGAGCAAAATTTTCCAAAGAAGAGGCGGGAGTGGAGTTTTACAGCGGCTTACTTACTCCGGGGTTTGTCAATGCACATTGCCATCTTGAGCTTTCGTACATGAAAGGGAAGATAGATGAGAAAACAGGAATTGGCGGATTTATCGGGCAGGTAAACCGTATTCGAAATAACAGGCCAGGAAATGTTCAAAAATACTTTCAACAGGCCGACCGAAAAATGTGGGTAAACGGAATTGCTGCCGTTGGCGATATTTCTAACAGTAGCGAAACAGTTGAAGTAAAGCGGCAAAGTAAAATATTCTATCATACTTTTATTGAGGCGTTTGGCTTTCACCCTTCGCGTGCAGAGCGGGCTTTTGCATTGGCAAAGGAGGCAAAACAGCAATTTGAAGCTAATGGGCTGGCCTGTTCGATCGTACCACATTCCCCGTATTCAGTTTCCGATCCGCTTTTTCAGATGATTAAAACGGAAGCTAAAGAGTCGAAATCGATATTGTCTATACACAACCAGGAGAGCAATGGAGAAAATCAGTTTTTTCTTACAGGCGATGGCCCTATTGCCGATCATCTTAGTAATAACCTGAATATAGATATATCACATTGGAAACCAACAGGCAGGCACTCTTTGGAATCGGTTATCGGTTATTTTCCGGCGGAAAATATATTACTGCTTGTACACAACACATTTACACAAAATGAAGATTTAGTGGCTCTTGAAAAAAAGCGAATGCCACAGAACAATTATTTCGTGTTGTGCCCCAACTCCAATCTTTATATTGAAAACAGCCTTTCACCGGTAAGCCTTTTAAAAGATAAAAAATTAAATATATGCATTGGAACTGATAGTCTGGCATCGAACCAGGGGCTTTCTATTCTTAGCGAACTGGTTACGTTGCAGCATCATTTTCCGTCTGTAAGGTTGGAAGAACTGTTCACCTGGTCGTGCATTAATGGAGCTAAAGCACTTGGGATTTCAGAAGTTTTCGGGAGTTTGGAGATAGGGAAAAAACCGGGTATCAATATTATTTCCGGCATCGACTTTTTAAATATGAAATTAAATGCTTCGGCACGCGTGCAAAGGCTTTGCTGAAATCGAAAATCAAATAGTACATTTGTTATTTTTAAAAATGCATGGCTACATTTCTTTTTGATAAGATAATTTTCGGCCCGGTTGCCAGCAGAAGGCTTGGTTTGTCGCTGGGTGTTAACCTGTTGCCTGTTGATACAAAAGTTTGTTCTTTCGATTGTATTTATTGCGAATGTGGTTGGACACCCCGAAAATATGGTAAAAAGGTTATTTTACCAGGCCGAAGGGAAGTGCAGGCGAAGCTACATGAAAAGTTAAAGGAAATGGCAGGCAATGGGCAACTGCCTGATGTAATTACTTTTGCTGGCAACGGAGAACCCACTTTACATCCTGAATTTGCAGCTATAATTGATGACACGATTGAATTGCGGTCGCAGCTTGCTCCCAATGCCCGTATTGCAGTGCTTTCTAATGCTACCATGCTCCATAAAGACGCTGTATTTAATGCACTCTTGAAAGTTGACGATAACATTCAGAAACTTGACTCTGCTTTTTCGGAAACAATAAAAATTCTGGATTGTCCCAGAGTACCTTTTGAACTTGCAACGATAGTTGAACAGCTTAAGAATTTCAATGGAAAAGTAACGATACAAACTTTGTTTGTCAAAGGTATCTTCAATGGAGAAATTGTTGATAATACAACTGAATCCGAGCTGGATGCCTGGATAGCCTTGTTGAAAAAAATACGACCTGCGCAGGTTATGATCTATACCATTGCAAGGGATACACCGCTCAAAACATTAGAACGAATTCCTTTAACAAAGCTGAAGTCTATTGCCACCAGGGTAGAGAATGCGGGGATAGCTACTCAGGTTTCAGCATAAATCAGGTGGCAACTATTTCACCCTTTCCCATTCGGTACTGCGGCCCAATAAACGTATGCCGGCAATAAAACCTTTTAGCTTTAGCACATTTTTATCATCGAGCCATGCATAGCAATCGTAGGTGTTGCCTGAGTTTGGATCGTAGATTGTTCCGTCCTTCCACTCTTTCTTTTTACTGTTGTAAACAAATCCTTTCAAAATCTGTAAGCCCAGCAAAGAGCGGTCGCGAAGCAATTCATCAGGGTTGTTTTTATCTTTGGGTGGGTGGCCGTTTTTATATCTTTCGGGTATAATGTACACAATAGTGCCAATGTATTTCCCGTCTTTCTTTATAATCTCAATCTTTGATGTTTTTTCATTGTTCCACCAAATACCGGTAATAATATCCGCTTCCTGTGCAACGCTTGTAAGTGCGTAAAATGTCAGTGCCAAAAAGAGTGTTATTGTTTTCATTATTAAATGGGTTTTACAAAATTATCGGAAAATATTAATGAAACTTTTCCAAAGATGATATTAAACAAATTTTTTATTATGTCTAAATGTAGCCAATTATTTATTTTGTTCCAGGCATTTTGCCTACTTCCTTATGAATTCAGAGTAGGGCTACCGGTTATTTATTCAGGGTTTCATCAGCCTGTTGTAAAAGCAGAAGAATCCATTCTGGCAACGGGTGTCCCTTGGGTAAAGATAATCGTTGATATTAAAACGTTTCGCGAAAATACTTTACTGTTCCCACTTTTAGTTCCATAGTAGCATCTTCGTCGCAGACAATCGTTCCCTGCGGGTGATTCTGTAGCGCTGAAAGTGTCCACATGTGGTTAATGCCCTCTTCAACAACATGTTGTAATGCTCTTGCCTTTTTGTAGCCGTTAACCACTATTACCACTTCGCGGGCATCGAGTACAGTTTGAACGCCCACTGTAAGTGCCTGTTTTGGAACGAGTGAGAGGTTGTTGTCAAAAAAACGAGAGTTAGCAACAATGGTGTCGTAGTTTAGGTTAACCAGTCGAGTGCGCGATCCCAGAGAAGATCCCGGAACATTAAAAGCCAGGTGACCATCAGCACCCATTCCTCCCAAAAAGAGCTCAATACCCCCCATTGATTTTATTTTTTCTTCATAATCAGCACATTCTTTCTCGGGGTTTTCAGCATTGCCATCTAAAATATTGATGTTGCTTTTTTTAATATCGATATGGTTAAAAAAATTGTCAAACATAAAAGTATGATAGCTCTCGGGATGATTCTCAGGCAACCCAACATACTCGTCCATGTTAAACGTAACCACATTTTTAAAGGAAACCTCTCCGGCGGCGCACATTTCAATTAGTTTTTTGTAAGTACCAAGTGGCGACGATCCGGTTGGCAGCCCCAAAACAAATGGGCGATTCTCTGCAGGTGCAAACGCATTAATTCTTTTTGCAATATAGTTAGCAGTCCAATTGCTAGCTTCTTCGTAGTTTTTTTTAATTACCAGTTTCATTCTGTTTTGTATTAGGTTGTATATTTAATCCAGGCCTACCATAGTTTTTTCGAGCTTAAAAGCTTCTTCAAGAAAGTCTTTAACATTCATTTCGCGGTGAAAAATCATGCCATGGGTTGCACGGAGTAGCGGTGATTCATTTTGATAAAAGAAATTCTTACCCAAAAGCAACTCTATTTGTTTATGTTGTTCAAACCAAACCCTTTGGGTGAGTTCGCTAAACTTACCATCGAGTTGATAGCTGGGGAAAGAGGCATTTACCTGTGTCACATAACATTCTTCAAAAGATTTTTCAAGCGTTGCAAGGGCATTGAGCGAAACAGGTACGAGTACTTCTGCATCCCATGGATTGTAACGGAACCACACATTGCGATAGCCGACAATTCTGAGGTTACTAAGGTCTTCTTCTTTGTTCCATGCTTCTACTGCTTTTGCTATGGCCTGCAACACTTTGTAATGGGTGTCCGGGCCACTGCCCTGAGGATCCATGGCCAGGCTGATTACCGTAGGCTTGTATTTCCTGAAATCTTCGAGAATAGGAATAACGTCGCGCTCGAAATCGGGTTTGCCTCCTCCCTGGTAAAATCCGAGGCGCAGGTGGTGAACATTTTTTACCATAATACCATAGTGAGCCCACACCAGTTCTTCTTCGAACTCCCTGATCATGCCTTTCAGCTTTTGTATTTTGGGTGGATTTTTGCTGCCGTCGTAGCTGTTTTTCAGTGAAGAAAGAATTTCGAAAATTACTTCCTTGAGTTCGTCACTGTTTTTTACGTTCCATATCGAAACCAATGCTCTTACTGTGCGGTGGCAAACACCCCTTCTTTTTTCTTCTACATTTTGTGCTGCAATATTATCAAGGTAATGGTAAATATCTTTGTCCCATTTATACTTATAACCATCTTTGAAAAAGTCCGGAAAATCTACCATTTCAATTTTACCAGCATTCAAAAGTTCTTTTGTGTCCAGCAAAAGATCGTAAAGGAAAGTATTTGTAACTGCTGTAAATCCTGATGTTAGTACAGAAAAGTGAAGTTCGTTACTGGCTTCGCGTGATTGTCGGTTGGTTTCGGGCATAATACCCAGCATAATATCATCGTGGTGGGGACCGGTATGGTAAAAAATTTGGTTCTTTTCTTTTTCCATTCCCCGGTGCAATTTCTTTAATATCGAATCGATTACCGTCTGTACCGTCTGCTCATTCAGGTCAGGGATCATCCGGCAGTACTTGTCTGCTTTCAGGTCATTCAGCTCGAGCTTATGCCCGAATTTATTAATTTTTTTGCACAATTCTATAACAGCTCTTTCCGTTTTTTGATGGGTCCACTCTCCCGATTGGTAATAATGGTCAATGCTGTCTTCCAGTTTTACGGCAGCGCCTTCGGTGAGATAAAAACGGGCATTTTTTAGTTTTTGAAGTGCAGTTGCCGGAGCCGAAACTGCTGGCTTATTTTCGATATTTGTTTTAATGGTGTCGGCAATAGCTTCGCCTGCTGCGTAAATAATGGCTTTATTATTGGGATTGTAGGTTATTGTGCCCAAGCCGATAGTTATTACCAAACGGTTCTTCGAAACCTCTATTCCCCCTAAGTCAACGGCCAAAACTGCCTGTGTTTCAAAATTGGTTTGGGTTAGCCGGGTAGAAGAGTAATGATCGGTGCCACGGGTGTTGAATGCTATGTGCCCGTCAGGGCCAATGCCACCCAGAAAAAAACCTATTCCTCCTTTTTCTCTGATCTTGGCTTCGTAAGCGGTACACCAGTTATCAATATTAAAAATTGATTTTTGCTGTATTAACTCCATAGGTGTTTTTGCTTCCCGAAACCGCAGTGTAAGGTCGATGGATGAGTCTGGAAAAACCTCTGTAGAACTTTTGTTTTCAAATAGTTTAATGTCCTCTGTTTTTATAAGCAGAGCATTTTCTTTGCTCATTCCGAACCCTTCAATATAGTTTTTAAGAACAAAATGGTAAAGGCTGTTGTGTTGCTCGGAGTTAATGGGATAAAACCCTCCCATTTGCACAAAATGCAACCTTTTCATGTCTGGCCTTTTTATTCCTTTCAGATTATGTCTTTCTAACAAATCCTGGGTTTTTTTATCGTTCCAGTTTTCAAGAATGTGTTTGGTAAACTGGATAAAATGTTGTGCTGTTTTACCCGTTGGCAAGCTCACTACGCCATCAGGGTTTTTGTTTACCCATTCCAGAAAGCTCAGTGCCGAAAGTAACCCGAGTTTGGGAAAGCTTTCAACTGTTAGGTAGGGTATAGGTGTTGTGATTTTTTTTATTGGAGCTTCGTTATAAAAAGCTTTTTCTACATTTGAGAATTCAAAGTTCATAGTTGTTCAATTTGCGTATGATAATTTTTCGAGGGCATAAGCGGCAATTCCCATCGTACCAGCTTTAGCGCCCAGTTCAGAAAATTTAATAACAGTATTGTTGCTAATGTCGCGGTTGCAAAATGTGTTAATAGCCTGTTGAATAGGAGCCATAATAAACTGGCTTGCTTCGGCAACCTTGCCTCCAATTATAATTAGTTCAGGGTCGAAAATCTGAATGAGATAACCAATTCCACGACCCAGACAGTGGCCGGCATTGGTGAACAGCGATATAGCAAACTGGTCGCCACGGTTGGCAGCCTGAATAACAGCGTTAATATCTATTTTTGTTAAATCATTGTTTACCAATTCACTGATTAATGATGCATTGCCTTTTTCGATTCCTTCTTTTGCTGCGCGGGCAATGGCAACTGCTGATACAACGGTTTCTAAGCATCCTTTTTTGCCACAGCTGCACAATACACCGTTTTTTACTATTGGAAGGTGTCCGAACTCCCCTGAAAAACCAGATTTGCCTGAATATAGTTTTCCGTTGATAATAATTCCAAGCCCCAGACCCCAATCGGCTTGTATAGAAAGCACATTTTTTTTGTTTTTTGCCTGGCCAAAATAGTGTTCGGCAAATGCCCTGATCTTGGCATCGTGATTAAAAAATACCGGAATACCGAATATCTTTTTTAACTCTTCAAAAAGGTTGTTAACGTTTGGGAAATAGGTTTTATTAACCCCTTTTTTTAGGTCAATAAGCCCCGGAAGTTCTATGCCGGCAACCAGAATTTTATTAGAATCCATTTTGCATTTTACGATCACCTCTTCCAGTTTTTCGTTAACCCGGTTAAAAATAGTTATGTCCGACTCCATTTTTATTGGAAACGAACATGGCTCGCATACCTCTTGGTTGTTTGCGTTAAAAATAGAAATAATGGTGCGGTTAATGTTTATGGTTATACCCACAACAAAAAAACCATCGGGTACAAGGCCATATATACTGGGGCGTCTTCCACCACTGGAGTTTCCCCGGCCAAGGTCGACTACCAGCCCGTCATCAATGAGTTCAATAAGCAAACTACTGATCTTGGGAGTACTCAACCTTATAATCTTTGACAAATCAGCATTAGACAATGGGCCGTTAAAATATATGGCACGTAAAATCTGTTTCTTCTGTGAAATCTTTTTTGACTCCACTACAAAACTCTGATTTCCGTTATTTTTAAAAAGTTTTTCCATTGCTAAGGGTTTACAAAGATCAAAAAAAATAAAACATGCACAATAACCCTTTTTAAAATATTTAATAAGAGTGGAATTATTTTTGTAAAAATAATACAAAGCTTATAGAATGAAAAATAGTTCGGGATAAAAACGTTCTATTTTTATTAAAGATGGATTTCTTACATCAAAGTTGTTGACTGCTATTTCTGGAGATGTGATATTTGTATTGTTTTTGGCAGAAGAATTACCATTATTTGAAAATACTGGAAAAATTGCCTGAAACCGATTATTTAATTTGTGGACAAGCTCATATAGTTGTAGGTGTAAGTGGTTTTCTGATTGAAAAGGCGTAACTTTTTACCATATATTTTCGAAAATATATGTTTAAATGCTTTCTTTTCTGAATTGAATTTTTACTTTTAGCGGCAGTAACAATTATAAATTTTAATCTGATGAAGAAAGCATTCTTTTTTACCATTGTAATGGCGATTGTAACCTTTGCAGGAACTGTACAGGCACAGTCGCTGAATGAAATACTTAGCAAACACTTTAAAGTTATTGGTCAGGATAAATTAAAAGATGCTGAAAGTATATACATGCGTGCAAAAGTTAACCAGATGGGTATGGATTTGCCCATGGAAATGAAAATTAAGCATCCCAACAAGTTTTTTGTTACCATTGAAATGCAGGGACAGAAAATGATACAGGTTTTTGATGGCGAAACCGGATGGGTTTTAGCTCCCTGGGTAAGTTCTGAACCTCAGGAGTTGAAAGGTGATGCACTTGCACAGGCTATGCAACAGACCAATTTGGAAGGTGAACTTTATAATTACGACAAAAAGGGGAGCACGGCAGAATTTCTTGGCAAAGTAAATGTTGAAGGGAAAGATGTATACCGAATTAAGTTAACGACCAGTGACGGTAATTCAAAAAATTATTTTATTGATGTCGATACTTATCTTATAACTAAGGAAGTAGCAAAAGTTGATGTTAACGGACAGACCGTAAATGTGGAACAGAAAATGCTGGACTATAAGGATTTCGATGGCGTTAAAATGGCTACTAAAATTGAGCAGAAGACTCCAATGGGTATAGCTACCATTACCATCGAAGATGTCAAGTTTAATGTTGATTTTGACGACACAATTTTTACAAAACCTAACTAATCTACAATTTTAAAAACTGTATGCTCTGTGACATGTCAGTAAACTGGCTGAAATGAATTTTCCCGGGTAAAGAAATGCAGTAGCCTTTTGTAAGGGGATATTGTGCAATGTTTTTTACCTGTAAAAAGGCAAAATTCCAAAGATATATAGGTATAACGCTATACACTGAAAGTCAATTCGAATATGGTAAAAACTCCAGTGTTGTGGCGATAAAGGGAAGGTTTGTGCAAGAATAAACCAGCGTATTTAGTCTTTTTTGGCACCATAGTTGTTTTGTAGTAATAAAAAATATAGACAAACAATAAATTTATAACTATGAAAACACTTAAAACCATTTTATTAGTAGTTGCAGTAATAATTTTTACTGCATGTGAAGGCCCCATGGGCCCCGAAGGTGCACCGGGATTAAATGGCAAATCGTTTTTAGGCTCGGTATTTGAAGTTGAAGGAGACTTTACGGCCAATAACAATTATGCATTTTCTTTCGACTTCCCATCAAATTTCGAAATTTACAATACGGATATGGTGTTGGTTTACATTTTGTGGGAACAGGCTAACGGAAGCGATGTGTGGAGGCTTTTGCCCCAAACAGTTGTATTAAAAACCATTAACAATAGTTATTCTGAAACCGATGTTCTTCAGTATAATTTTGACTATACCGTTAATGATGTCCGGATATTCCTTGAAGGCACAATGGATATGAATACGCTTTTACCCGCCGAAACCGATAACCAGGTTTTCAGGATTGTTGTGCTTCCGGCAGATTTTCTGGCAAAAAAATCGGTTGATATCAACGACCTGAACAAGTTGATAGAAATGCCGGAGTTGAAAATTGGTGCCATAGAAAAAGTTGTGCCCACTATACATTAAACAAACTATTTCCGTTTAAATATTCCGCTGGTTTTGTAAAAAGCCAGCGGTTTTTTTGTGCCTCAAAACGTTTTCATTATCAGGTTCCAGTATACACCCTCTGAGAAACGCTATCAATAAAGCCACCAAAACAGGATTTACCTTTTATTTGTTATGTGTCAGTCTGAAATAAAAAAACGGCACATTACAAAAGCTGAAACAGGTATCAGTAGGTCAATAAAATCAAATTCGCTTCAGACAATATTGAATCTCTGAGCCATCTCAAAAGCTTATATCAGCTTAAAGAAAAAATTAATCCAAAGAACACATACCTGATTTAAGGTTCAGGCTTCGACTTGGTGCAATTCTTGGGAGTATAGAAAGCAATATAAAAACCTTTGAAATTACATATTTATTGAATTTTTACCGGCCTTTAGCAGCTGTATACGACCTTTCCATTTAAAAACGGTTTCCATTTTTTCCGGAATAAAAATTTCTCCTTTAACCGATTTATCTTTAAACCTAAGGTTGAGTGATATTTCACCGTTCGGATGCGACAATTTAGAGACAATGTGTTTCAGGTCTCCCGGATGTGGAGAAATAGTAACTTTTTTAAATCCTTCCTCCACCGGGTGAATGCCGCATACCGTTCTGAAAAAATGAATATTCGGGCTGCAACTCCATGGGTGGCAGTCGGAACGTTGTGAGCGTGTGCCGGTAAGTGCCACTTCTGTAAAAGTAGTAAGGTGGTTTTCCCTCATCTCTTTCCATCCTTCAAGTTGTTGGAAAAAAGCTTCATCCATTCCTGCAAGGTTAAACGCTTCGAAAAGATAATGATGAAAATACAAGCCTACCTGTGATAAGGTTTTGTTATCCAAAATACGGGATAAAATATTTCTGGCTTCTTTATCTTTTGTTGCACCTGCCAAAACAGCAAAAATGTTCGTGTGCATCGAATAAAATTTCATCTCAGGTGTATCAGAGTAGATGCCCTTTTCTTTATCAAAACATAGTTTGTTTACGGCATCAACCACAGCATAGGCACGTTGGTCACAAATATCGGCAAGGTGGTCTTCTCCGGTGAAGCGATAGATTTTAGCAGCATTTTGTAAAGTGTAAGCATAGTGAAGAGAAAACAATGCCGAATTTCCCGTTTTGCCACCGGGAGGCACCCCGCTTTGCCAGTCGACACACCAGTCGGCATAAGCCCACCAGTCAATGGGGCCCATCAGCCCGTTTGGTTGTAGCCTGCTATTAAACCACTCCAGAACAGAATAGATTCCCGGATGGAACTGAGTGGTAAAATCTTTGTCGCCTGCCCACATCATATGGTCGTAAATAATATCGATCCAGGCCAGTGAGTATATTGGTATTACGAGATTGAACCCATCGGGATAGCAGGCGTGGGTAAGTCCTTCGGGAACCCTGGACCAATTGCCCTGCATAATTACCTGTCGTACGAGGTCATCGTTGCCGGAAAGATAGGTAATAGCTTCTCCGTGTATCCTGGCATCGCCGATGTACTGCATTTGTTCGTAATAGGCATCACTAAGCAAAAAGTCCTGCGCACACAACGAAGCTGTACGCCATCCGGTTTCCATGAGCCAGTCCCAGAAAGGGTTGTCGGTTTCGGCTTGTGCATTCATCTCCAAAGGGTAGGCAGATTTCATATTGTAATAGTCAATTATTTCAAGTGGCTCATCTTTTGTGCTTATTTCAAGCTGTATAAATCTAAAAGAGCGAAACCAGTTGGGACGAAAAATGCGATTTTGGCCGCCATCGGGCATAAAAATATCTGAAATGCCAATTATCTGATTGCCTTCTATTTTGTTACGGTCATCTTTTCCTATCCTGTCATTGTGGAAAAGTGTTTCGGCATAAGTTGCTTTTATATGGCTCCCGTTGCCGCCGTTTACCCAAAGTTCAGGATATCCAAGTGTCATAACATTGTTATCAATTAGAATTACCAACTTGCTATTGGCAGGAACAATATGGTTTTTTATAGTTGCCAATGTTATTAAACCTGGCAATTTGTAGAAGGTAGCCAGTTGTTCTTTTTTTTCTATTTGGTTTTTTATCGGGCGTTCATACAGCAGCCAGCCTTGAGGATAAAATATTCCGGAAGCATTGTTGTACCTGAAAGCTGAAATATCGAGATATTTAGCAGGCTTCCACGATGAATCGTCAAAGTCTGTAGTTTGCCAGCCCCATAAATAGTTTTTGCCAACAATACTGTCGGTTGGGTTAGCTACGTATAGCCCCTGGGTAATGTCAATTCGGTCTTGCCAGCGAACAATACGTTCGAAGAAAGCGTTGTTTTTTGAAGCTTTCCATCCGTTATTGCCTGTATTTATTACGCTTTCAGCATTCGTTTCGCCTTCCACAAATAACGCGGTGAGGTGCGATTGTTGTCCGGCACCACGTCGTGGACCAAAGTTTATAACTTCAACAGCGAATACATTTTTGCCGGGTTGAAGATAAGCAGCAAGGTCAACAGTTTGGTAGTACCAATGCTCCAAATCACTTCTGCCGGGCCCCGTACAAACGTAATTTCCGTTCACAAACAGCCGATACTTATTGTCAGCAGAAATTTTTACCCGAAATTTCTCCGGAACCTTTGACAGGTCTAACGTTTTTCGAAAATGGATAACATTGTGGGCATTGAGTTCGATACCTTGTGCAGAAATCCAACTGGCATCATAAGAAACCTCTTGTGCACCAATTAAGAAAGCTTCCGCGAGCAGCAATAAGAATAAGGCTATAGTTTTCATAGTAATTAATTTACAGTATTACAGATTTTTCTGATTTTAAGAATGCAATAATATTCTTTTCAGAAGTATTGTCCTGAATATTTTGTTCCGGAGCTATTATATAGCTTCCATTGCCTCCAAAAATTGATATTTTCCGAAGTACCTCTTTATTAACTGTTGTAACTGATTGATTGGGCAGCAGGTACTGAATACATATTCTCCCCAGAAAAATTACCTGGCTGCCAAATTCTTTTTTTAGCGATTTAGTTTCTATGCCAGTCGACAACGGTTGCAAGGGATTTGTAATATCTGGCCCGATTTCCAAAGAGTCGGGCATAAAAGTAGCGATAATAGGAGACCTGTCTGTTTTATTCCCCGGCAAAGCATTAAAATTTTTTTCCTTCGGATTTACTAACATAGTATTTATGTAGAACCCGTTAAAAATAATTTATTTATCGAGATCACAATTGTCTAAATTGCCAAAATCGTTATAATTCTTATAATTTTGTGTTCTAATTGAATCAATGAGGCTTTTTCTCCGACAATTTTACCTAAAGGCAAAGTATGGCTTTTCTAATTTCATTTAAATCAAATACAGGTGCAGCAATGCGTAAAAAAGCAAAATATATTTTTGTCTTTTCATTCTTAACTATTTGTAATAAAGTTGCTTATGGTCAGAATGAAATTGGCCCTGATGGTGATAAACTAATAGCGCTTCTGCTTATTATTTTGGTAGTTGGTGCAATAATTATTTTTTTACGCCGCAGGCAGCAACTGCGTAGTAATAAAAATAGAGAACCGTTATTTAAAATGCGAAAGGTTATAATAGCACTGGAGAAAGATCGAAAGTATTATCCTGATATGCTGACATTGAATGTAAAGAATACAGGTAATATAGCTATCGACATTGATTGTCCGTTACTTATTTTCAGCCGCTTTTGGCTAGACCGGAAATTCAGGATAAAAGGAAAAGACAACTATAAATTTTACCCTTTATACCTTGAAAAAGGTGAATCTCATACACTCGATATTGATTTAAACCGTTTTTACCGGCACGATAAACAACTAAAAAAATATCCGAAAATAAAGGTGAAGTTAAACGATGTAAAAAAGCGCAATTTGGGAAGCTGTAGCATCTTTGTTCGGAAAACATTATTCAGGTTTTAATGAGAAATTGGAAATTTAATACGGACGATTTTTTGAACTACCCGGTTTACGAAGGGATAGACTTGGGCGTTTTTTGGTCGCCCGAAAAAATTAAAATAAAGATTTGGGCACCAACGGCCAAAATAGTAGAATTTCGGCTTTACAAAGATGGCGAAACAGGAGAACCATTTCTTAAAACTACGCTTCAGCCCTCGGGAAACGGAACCTGGTCGGGTATATTAAATGGTGATTACGAAGGTAAATTTTATACCCTGCGCATTAATGATGGTGATTGGCTGGCGGAAGTACCCGATATATATGCCCGGTGTGTTGGGATAAACGGTTTGCGTGGGGTAATTTTTAATCGGGCAAAAACCAATCCGGAGGGGTGGGAAAACGACCGGCGACCTCATTTGAAGCACCCAACAGATGCTATAATTTATGAATTACATGTGCGCGATTTTTCCATATCGTCCGATTCGGGAATGGTAAATAAAGGTAAGTTTCTTGCTTTCACAGAATCAGAGACAAAAACAGATGATGGAATCTATACAGGCCTATCGCATTTAAAAGAGCTGGGAATAACACATGTGCATCTGCTTCCGGTGAACGACTTCTTTACAGTTGATGAGGGCAAACCGGACGAAAAGTACAACTGGGGCTACAACCCGCTGCATTTTAACGCCCTTGAAGGCATGTATTCAACCAACCCCTACGATGGGGCATTGCGGATAAAAGAATTTAAGGCGCTTGTGCAGGCACTTCATTCAGAAGGGATTGGCGTTATTCTCGATGTAGTTTACAACCACACCTATTTTGCTAAGGAATCGGTTCTTAATCAAACAGTACCAGGCTATTTTTACCGCCAGAAAAGCGATGGCAGTTTTTCCAACGCTTCCGGCTGTGGAAACGAAATAGCTACAGAGCGTGAAATGGTAAGAAAATATATTGTCGATTCACTAAGCTATTGGTTGGAAGAGTTTCATGTTGACGGATTTCGCTTCGATCTGATGGGTATTTACGACCTGGAAACAATGAAAATAATTCAGAGCGACCTAAATAAAAAAGTTAAAGGCTTGATTCTTTATGGCGAAGGATGGGCAGCCGATCAAAGTCCTCTTCCGGAGCATGACAGGGCGGTGAAATACAACATTGGACAATTGCCTGGCATAGCTACGTTTAACGACGATTTTAGGGATGCATTAAAAGGCAACCATGGCGTTAAAAAAAGTAAAGGGTTCGTAAGTGGACGTCAACTGGGAGAAGAAACAGTAAAGTTTGGCATTATTGCTGCTACGCAGCACCCACAAATTGTTTATGACTACGTTGAACCATCAAAACTTAGTTGGGCCAGATCGCCGGAGCAGTGTGTAAATTATGTGTCATGCCACGATAATTACACCCTCTGGGATAAACTGAAATTCAGTTTTTCTAACGTTGCTGATGAGGACATGCGTAAAATGGTGAAACTGGCCGGTGCTTTGTTACTTACCTCTCAGGGTATTCCTTTTTTGCATGGTGGCGTTGACTTCTGTCGCACAAAAGGCGGAAACGGTAATTCTTACAAATCGCCCGATGCGGTTAACCAAATCGACTGGTCCAGGAAAAAGCAATATTATGATGTTTTTGAATACTACAAAAAACTAATTGCCTTGAGGAAAGCACACCCGGCTTTGCGATTGACATCAACCGAAGCTATAAGTAACTATTTGAAATTCTGCATAAACTATCAGTTGGGGGTGGTTTCATATTGTATCGATGGCAAAGAAGTTGGCGATTCCTGGCAAAGAACAGTAATTGTATTTAATGGCAAACGAGAAACGGTGACTGTTGAACTCGCAGAAGGTAACTATCGTGTTATTGCTAAAGGCGATCAAATAGAAGAATGCGGCACAGGAGAAACTGTTAGTGGCCATTTGAACGTAGAACCCATTTCAATGTCGGTACTTGCATTGATAGACGAATAATTACATGCAAAGCTATCGGGGATAAAACCAACTAAATAAAAACGATTTTTTTGTTTAAAAATCCAGAAAAGTGAATCCTTGAGTTTTTGAATATTTTTTAAAGTATTTGTTATTTTTGACAAAAATCTGAAATTTTTTGGAACGCGATTTATTTCGAAATATTTTTTAAATAAAACCACAATGAATAAAAAAATCCATACTTCAAGAAGAAATTTTCTGAAAAGTACGTTGGTTGTGGGTGCCGGTTTTACCATTGTTCCACGCCATGTATTGGGTGGAAACGGGTTTGTCGCACCATCTGATCAACTTACTAAAGCTATTATTGGTGTAGGTAGCATGGGTAGGCACCATATTCCTTATGAAGGCACGCGTGTAGTTGCTATCTGTGATGTTGATAAACTTCATCTCGATCGGGCCGAAAAACTTATCGACTATCCGGTAAAACGTTTTCATGATTTCAGGGAAGTGTGTCAGTTGCCAGAGGTAGATATTGTTCACATTGCCACACCACCTCACTGGCATGGGCTGATGGCAGTAGAAGCGGCCAAAGCAGGGAAAGACATCTGGTGTGAGAAACCTATGACTCGTACTATTGGAGAAGGGAAAAAAGTTGTAGAAGCTGTAAATGCCTATGGTAGTATGTTCAGGTTAAACACCTGGTTTAGGTTTAAGAATACTTTTTATGGTTTAGGTACTGATGTAAAACCTTTGAAAAAAATAATTGAAAGTGGTATTCTGGGTTGGCCGCTTAAAGTTACGGTGAGCGGTATAACCGGCTATAACTGGAAATTTTACTGGAGCGGCGAAACCAACCTTAAACCTGTGCCTGTTCCGGAGAATCTCGATTACGATTTTTGGCTTGGGCCTGCGCCTTATAAACCTTACAATCCGGCAAGGGTACATGCTAAATTTCGTGGCTACTGGGACTACGACGGAGGTGGCTTGGGCGACATGGGGCAGCATTACCTCGACCCGGTACAGTATCTTCTTGGTAAAGATGATACCAGTCCTGTTAAAATTGAAGTGGATGCACCACAACAACATTATGATGCCGTGGGTTCGTGGCGCCGTATTGAATATACTTATGCTGACGGGTGCCAGATAATTCTTGATGGCGAAAACCGAGATAAAGATGCCGCTTATATTGAAGGACCGAACGGGAAAATTTACCGGGGGTTTAAATCGGATATTCCTGACCTTGAAAAATTTCTCGACACATTGCCAGAGCCGGCACCACAAATTGACACTTTTACAGAATCGGTAAAAACAAGGAAAAAATTTGCGCTAAATGAAACCAATGGTTTCCGGTCTTGTACACTGGTTAACCTTGGCATTACAGCACTTAGACTTGGAAGGTCTCTCCATTTCGACCCCGATAAATTGGAATTTATTGATGACGATGGAGCTAACAAACTGATTGATCAGCCAATGCGAGCGCCGTGGATAATTTGAAACTGTAAACATAAAAGAATTTAAAATGAGAATAATATTTAAAAACAGGAACTTCATAACCTTGTTAATACTCGCATTGTTGAGTACCCAGTTATTGGCGCAGGATAAGCGTACCATCGACACGAAAGTTGCAGACCTGCTTGCACAAATGCCAACAAAAGACCTGCAATACCGCGATCGCCTTATGAGAGAGATGATTCAGCTGGGGCCGGATGTTTTTCAGAAGATTGCCGGTCAGCTTTTTGCACCCGGTACAGGCGACGATACAGCTCCGCGTTATGCCATTAATAGTTTAGCGCGCTATGCCAGTGAATTTGGTAAAGAAGCTGAGCGTGATTTTGTTGAAAGGAATATCCTTGAAGCAATCGAACATCAGCAGAATGAAGATGTAAAGGCATTTTTGATTCATCAACTGAATTTTGTTGCCGGCAACCAGTCGGTGGCAGTCTTGAGAAAGTATCTTGTAAATAATAGGCTTTCGGAGCCGGCTACCCAGGTATTGCTTCAATTGGGTGGGCCTCAGGTAGCATTGGAATTGAATGAGGCTTTAGCGGCATCAGATGGAAAAGTAAAAGTTACACTTGTAAGAGCACTTGGCGAACTGAAATGTAAAAAAGCTGTTCCACAGATTACGTCTCTTTTAAAAAGTAGCGATCCGGTGATGCAAAAAGCGGCTTTGGCAGCGCTTGCAAATATTGGCGACCCGATTTCTTACAAAATATTGTATAATGCTGCAGCAAAGAAAGGATTTGCTTATGATGCTTCCAACGCTGCAGAAGCTTTTTTGAACTACACGGCGCGGTTGGCCGAAGAGGATGAAATAGACCTTTGTAAAAAAGCATGTAAAGCTGTTTTTAAAGCAACAGAAGATGAAAAACTATGGCCCAGCTATTCAAGAGCATTGGCTATTTATACAAAAAACTTTGGTTACGAAGCCATGCCGTTGTTGCTAGAAGCTGTTGACAGCAAAAACAAGGCATTGCGTGCGTCAGCCTTAAACCTGGCTGCTGATATGGGAGGTGTGGCTGCAACACGCCAGTGGATCGAGAAAGCAAAGTTGGTAAACCCCGATATAAAAGCGGAAATTTTATATATGCTTGGGCAGAAAGGTGACCCGGTTGCATTGAATTTTGTAAAAGCAAACCTCGATGATGCCAG
>PDWI01000528.1_pt1 | contig 102365 bp, 79 predicted proteins | sample 1430891 | NCBI WGS metagenome assembly PDWI01 (sample SAMN01162508, study PRJNA174530) | Oral metagenome, whole genome shotgun sequencing project. | biome: Marine environment; feature: Marine mammal; material: Swab sample of the gingival sulcus; isolation source: swab sample of gingival sulcus... | reverse complement strand
GGTCAGCCTTGCTTCAGAGCTTCCCCACTTACCAAAAGATATGGATGGGGTGTTCACAGTAATGAAAATGGGAAGGTTGCGATTTATGGAGCGGATACTAAAGAATATCAGAATTTTGTTGCTGACGAAACGATTAGAAAAGTAAAAGCGATGAAATCAAAAAGATAATAAAATAGAATTTGGATTTTCTGAATTAAACTAGCTTGGAATTTCAAATTTGAAATCGCCTACTTTTCATATACTAACCGATATCGTTGTAGGTGTTCCTAATATTTCCCATCCCTAACTTCAAAGTGGGTTGGTTTATCTAATAATTTCCTGTCTTCCTGTATCCAGTAGGCTATCCATTCAATTATTTTACTTACTGGTACTTTTGGAGAGCCATATAAGCCGAATGCTTTTTGTGAATTGCTTAGCAAAGCTGTTTGAGCTTCTTCGCCAACTAGTATAGGTTCTACTCCAAAGAGTTTTCCAAATTCCTGTGCTGTTTCGCGTACTGTAAGGATTTCGGATCCTGTGATATTAATTACCCAGGCCGGACTCGCCGTATGTTCTAAAGCGCGCAGCACCATATTGTTGGCATCGCCCTGCCATATCACATTAAAATAACCCATAGCCAAATCAATAGGTTGTTTGTTTTTTACTTTTGTGGCAATATCCACAAGCACGCCATACCGGGGTTCAACAGCATAGTTTAACCGAATAAGTGCCACAGGGGTTTCATTTTTTTTACTACCATACTCGAACATCCGTTCGCGGCCAAGGCACGACTGTGCGTATTCGCCAACCGGCTCTGGTGTATCTGTTTCCAACGAGCCACCTGATTCAACCGAAACAAGCTGATAAACACACCCTGTAGAATAAGCGACAATCCTCGAGTCCTTGAAATGTTCCACCACCAAGGCCGGCAAATAAGAGTTCATTGCCCAGGTTAGTGAAAGGTTATCTTCGGAACCAAACTTCATCCCGGCCAAAAAGAAAACATTTTTTACTTTTGGCAAACTCTCCAGAAACTCCCGGTTGAGCAGATCACCTTCAATGGTTTCGATCCCAAAACTTTCAATCAGTTTTTTCTCTTTTTGATTTCTGAACCTGGATACACCTAGAATCCTCTTTTTTACTCCTGCTTTGTCGCAGGCTCGTTTGGCCATATTAGCCAACGAAGGGCCGATTTTTCCTGCAATCCCCAAAAAAATAATATCGCCATCTAAATTTCTGAAGAACTCAATTGTTTCTGTTGAGGGTCTGGACAAAAGTTCTTCCAGTTTGCTTTCATTTTTTATCTTTTCGGGATATTTATTCATCTTAATTTTCTCCATTTAATAAAATATTCTTATAAATCTTGACTGCATGTTTAAGGTTTTTTGTATAACAAAATTCATCAGTTTGGTGGGCTTTTTCAGGTTGCCCGGGGCCTAAGATTATTGTTGGCGCATTATTATATGCCCGTTGAAGTACAGCACCATCTGTAAGATAGGGTAGCGAATGCGGAAATCCGCATGTTCCTGAAGAAATACCACATACCCCATATATTATTTGAACAAAAGGGTCTCTTTCATCACTGAAAACCGGAGGTAAATCAACCAATGTTTCAATGAAGATTTCACTGCCCAGTTCTTCTTTCAAACGTTTCAATAATTCTTTGTGGCTTACTTTTGTTGTAGACCTTATATCAATAGTAAAAGTGGCATGGTCGGGCACTGAGTTGATGTTCATACCCCCAAAAATTGTTCCAACATTAATCGTTGGGAATTTAAGTAAGGGGTCTGCCTCGACATTAAAATCAAACTTTTCAATTTTTGTAATTGCCCGGGCAGCTTTGTAAATCGCGTTATCTCCGAAATGGGGCATTGATGAATGCGCTGTTTTCCCTTTTGTTGTAAGGTTTAGATATAAACCACCCCTGTGCCCGATAGCTGGAATATTGGCGGTTGGCTCACCAATAATAATGCCTTTTGCCCGACCTAAATCTTTATGTGTAGCTACCAGATGTAAGGCTCCCTGACACCCCAGCTCCTCGCCTGAGGTTAATATTAGACGTACACCTCCAGAAAAACCTTCTTCGTAAGCCAAGATGGCAGCAACGACCATGGCTGCCAGCCCACCTTTCATATCGCTGGAGCCACGACCAAAGAGCTTTCCATCCTTTATTTCACCCGCAAATGGACTGTAATTCCATTCTTTTGCTCCAAGAGGCACTGTGTCGATATGTCCTGAGAAAACAACCGGAGTAATATCTTTTTGACATCCTTTTTCAGCAATAACATGCAACCTGTTTTTTTCAAAAGGAATATATTCAACATTAAACCCACTTTCAGAAAGTAAATTACCCAAGAATCTTGCTGCATCGCTTTCATTTCCTGGTGGATTAACCGTATTGAAAGCAATCAATTCACGGGTCAGAGCTATGACGTCTTCCTTTTTCATTTCTGATTTATGAAGTTCTGACGGTATTTCTTAAAATGCCAATCTGATCTATTTCAACCTCAATAATATACCTGTCTTTAAGCTACCCCTGTAAAAATGTGTGAGTGTATCCCCTTATTTCTTATAACGATAACAACAGGGGAGTTGCTTCCTTTTTTCTTATAGCTTGTGTTTAGTTTTATAGACACTGTTGCCATTTTTGTGTCGTTTTTGTGTCGTTTTTTGTTTCAAAAATAGGAATAAAACGGCAAATAACGGAATGAAATATTTTGGGTGTGAAAAATAAAAAGGCCCGCTATAAGTTTTAATTAGCAGGCCTTTAGGGTGTTTTGTTGTTTGTCGGGATGACAAGATTTGAACTTGCGACCCCTCGCCCCCCAGACGAGTACGCTACCAGACTGCGCCACATCCCGATTAGAAATCTTCTAATTTCGTGCCTGCAAATGTAATAGTTGATTCTTCAATTACAAAACTTTTTTTCTCTTCAAATCTACATATCAAGTAAGCTTATAGTTTTAGTCTATTCTGGTTTCATTTTCATCGATTAGATTTATGGTGCCTTGTTACATATGTTTTATAATTTTGCACAGAAAATATTATAATATGCCCGTTGTGCAATTTAACTCGCCAGGGCGTATTTAAAGGTTTACAGTTCTTTAAATTAATTTATTGTAACAAAGTTACCGACAGTAACTTTTGTAAGTATTGGGTTATCGGTGACATGAAACTTCCTGTGGGAGAGCGTCAAACACGGGCACCACATCTTCCTTTGTAATACCGAAAGTCCATTGCAATCTTCAGGTTTGTTTGGACCGGTGGAAATATTATCATTAAACTATTAATATGAGACGACTAGTTATATCACTATTGTACTTTCTTTATGTATTAAACCTTGGTGCTCAAAATCCAATAGTACCACCAGGTGTTTACATTGCCGACCCATCGGCACACGTCTGGGAAGATGGAAAAATATATGTGTATGGTTCCACTGACGAAAGTACCGATTATTATTGCTCTTACAGGCTCGATGTGTTGGTGTCTGACGATTTGGTTCAATGGGAACTGATTCCGAATATTTTTAGTTCAAAAGGAAAAGACGACAAGGTAGCCTACAACGATACCTACTTGTATGCACCCGACTGTCAATATAAAAATGGCAAATATTATCTCTATTATTGTCAGCCTGATGGTAATACTGCAGAAGGTGTCGCCATTGGAGAATCGCCGATAGGATCCTTTACTGAAGGGAAAAAGATGGAACTCAACGGGGTAGAACAAATCGATCCCGCTGTTTTTATCGACGATGACGGACAAGCCTACTATATCTGGGGGCAATTTACGGCAAAAATGGCCAAGCTAAAACCCAATATGACAGAGATTGATAAAAGCACTATTACCGAGAATGTGGTAACTGAAAACAAACATTTCTTTCACGAAGGTGGATATGTGGTAAAACGAAATGGTATTTACTATTTTGTTTATGCCCATATGGGGAGGGGAGGAAGACCTACCTGTATTGGCTATGCCACAAGCACATCACCCATGGGGCCTTACAAATATGGTGGAGTAATTATCGACAATAATTATTCCGACCCTGCCGCCTGGAATAACCACGGCTCTATTGTTGAATTTAAAAATAAATGGTATGTGTTTTACCATCGTCCTACACATGGCTCGGTAATGATGCGCAAAGCATGTATTGAGCCCATTACTTTTAACGTTGATGGGAGTATTAATGAAGTGGAGATGACTACTCAAGGTATAGGCGGACCTATGAATCCGTTGGACAAGATGGATGCCGCAAGGGCTTGCCTGTTATATGGAAATGTAAGAATTGAGGCTAATGCTGCTGATAATGAAGTGCTTACCAAGATACAAAATGGCGATGCTGCGGCATACAAATACTTCGATTTTAATACCAAAACCAAGACAATAACTATAAGAGTGGCTCCCGGAAAAAATCCCGGTAAAATTGATATCGCCCTTGATAATACATGGAGTCCTTCAATCGGTACTGTTGATGTTCCAGGAAACGGCGATGGCAAAACATGGATAGACCTTTCAGTAGATGTAAGTGATATCAAAGGTGTTCATGCCCTGTGGTTGAAATTTAGTGGAGAAGAGGAAGAACTTTTTGAGGTGGATAGCTTTATATTCACGGAATAAGAAGGAGAGTAAATTGCTTATGTTTAGAAAATGACAATGAAAAAAAATATTTTAATTCTGATAGCATCAGTATCAATTAGTTTTGTATTGAAAGCCCAATCCGAAATACAAGCTGTATGCAGCGATTAATAAACTGACACTTATGTACCTAGACGTGAAGTTTGTGATTACAGTATAGCAGGGGATAAGAAAAAAGACAAGTTTATTGCGATGTTTTACTGGACCTGGCATCAGGATGGCCCGGGTAATCAGGAACCACACAATCTTACCGAATTATTGGCCCGATACAATACTTTTGGAGGTATGGAGCCAGGCCAGAGCGGATGGGGGGGAAAACGCCACATTCCGATTAGAAATTTTCTAATTTCGTGCCTGCAACTGTAATAGTTGATTTTTCAATTACAAAACTTTTTTTCTTTTGAAATCTACATATTAAGCAAGCTTATAGTTTTAGTCTATTCTGGCTTCATTTTTATCGATTAGATTTATGGTGCCTTATTACATATGTTTTATAATTTTGTACAAAAAATATAATAATATGTTTAAATCATTAGATTTTGACGATGCCACGGAAAAAAACAACACTGCCGTGGAAACAGAAAAAGTAAAGTGTTTGATTATCGGATCAGGGCCGGCAGGCTATACTGCTGCAATATATGCAGCCAGGGCTAATTTGAACCCGGTAATGTACGAAGGACTTCAACCTGGAGGCCAGTTAACCACAACTACCGATGTGGAAAATTATCCTGGTTATCCTGAAGGAGTAACAGGCCCTGTTATGATGGAAGACTTCAAAAAGCAGGCGCAGCGCTTTGGTACAGATGTTCGGTGGGGAATGGCTATAAAAGCAGATTTCTCTGGTAATGTTCATAAAATTTGGACCGATGATGATAAATTAATAGAAGCTGAAACGGTTATTATAGCAACCGGAGCAACGGCTAAATACCTTGGCCTCGAAGATGAAAAGAAATATGCTGGCGGAGGCGTTTCGGCATGTGCCACCTGCGATGGCTTTTTTTACCGTGGCAAAAATGTAGCAGTAGTTGGCGGTGGTGATACAGCTGCCGAAGAAGCTATTTACCTGGCTGGCTTGGCCAAAAAAGTGTATTTAATTGTTCGTCGCGATGAGTTGCGGGCATCCAACATAATGGCAGAAAGAGTGACCAAAACCCCCAATATTGAAATTTTGTGGAAACACCAGACAAAAGGGTTGTTTGGCGAAAACGGTGTGGTAGAAGGTGCAACACTTGTAAAAAATATGGGCGAAGAAAACGAAGAAGAGGTGAAGATAAAGATAGACGGGTTCTTCCTGGCTATTGGACACAAGCCCAATTCAGATATTTTCAAAGATTTTCTTGAAACAGACACCGTAGGATACATTAAAACAATACCGGGAACATCAAAAACCAATACACCGGGTGTTTTTGCCTGTGGTGACGTACAAGACCCTGTCTACCGGCAGGCAGTTACCGCAGCAGGGTCGGGCTGCATGGCAGCCATAGACGCTGAACGATATTTATCAGAAAAATAGAAATGAAAAAAGGGAGCTTACAACTCCCTTTTATTTATCAGTATTTTTTTTACATGTCAACTTTTACATGTGCCATTTCGGTTTTTGAATAACCGCCGGCTTCAAGTTTTTTTCGTACCTCCTTAAAGGCTTTAAGCGTATATTCAACATCCTCAAGCGAGTGCATTGCCGTAGGTATAAGTCTCAATATCAGTTCGCCCCGAGGTATAACAGGATAGACTACCATAGAACAGAAAATGCCATAATTCTCGCGTAAATCGTAAACCAGGTTTGTAGCTTCCGCTTCGCCTCCTTTCATATACACAGGCGTTACCGGTGTATTCGTTTTTCCCAGGTCGAATCCTTCGGCTTTCAGCCCTTTCTGCAAAGCATTAACAATTTTCCAAAGTTTTTCCCTCAGTTCAGGCATGGTGCGTATCATATCCAGACGTTTTAATGCACCCAATACCATTGGCATAGGCAACGATTTCGCAAAAGTCTGCGACCGCATGTTATACCTTAAATAATAACAAACATCCGTTTCACCGGCAACAAAACCGCCAATTCCTGCCATAGCTTTAGCAAAAGTGCCAAAGTGCAGGTCAATACCATCTTGAACACCAAAGAATTCAGGTGCGCCGGCACCGGTTTTCCCCATTACACCAAAGCCATGGGCATCGTCAACGAGGAGGCGAAAACTGAATTTGTCTTTTAACTTAACAATTTCGTCTAGCTTGCCCAAATCTCCTGACATGCCAAAAACACCCTCTGTAATCACTAAAATGCCACCTTTCTGCTTTTCAGCAAGTTTAGTTGCCCTTTCAAGTTGTTTCTTGAGGTTTTCAATATCATTGTGCGGATAGACAAACCGTTTACCCATATGCAGGCGCACTCCATCAAGAATACAAGCATGAGATTCCGAATCATAAACAATTACATCGTTTCTGCCACATATGGCATCAATAACCGAAACCATTCCCTGATAGCCATAGTTCAGCAAAAAAGCATCCTGCTTTCCAACAAACGATGCCAATTCCCTTTCTAACTGCTCGTGTTTCGATGTTTGTCCCGACATCATACGGGCACCCATGGGGTAGGCAAGACCGTATGCTTTGGCAGCTTCGGCATCCGTTTTTCTAACTTCCGGATGGTTTCCCAACCCCAAATAGTTGTTTAAACTCCAGGTTAACACTTCTTTACCCCTGAATTTCATTCTGGCGCTAATTTCACCTTCCAGTTTTGGGAAAGCAAAATATCCATGGATCTGATCCATGTACTTACCAATATTACCCTTGTTGGTTCTGAATTTTGCAAATATATCCACACTCAAAGATTTTAAGATTATTGTAGTGCAAATGTAAACTTTTTTAAATTGCAGACAAATGAGTTAAATTATTCTAATTCTTTTGTGGTGCTAATACTTTTCAGTCTAAATTTGCGTAGTTTTTTTTATGTTGAATATTGTTTACTGAACTAAGAATGAACCGGGTATTCTTTATAAGATAAACGAATTTTCAGTTGAAAATTAACCAAATATATAGTTTCAGGAAAGTAAAAAAAGTATATTTTTGCGCCATGTTAATGAAAATGAGAATTTTTGGTCTGGGCATACTGCTTGCTGCTGTACTTTTAAGTTCGTGCGGCGACTATAATAAAATTTTAAAAAGTACTGATTATGAATTTAAGTACAAGAAAGCAGTTGAATATTATAACGAGGGAGAATATGTAAGGGCAGGCACATTGTTTCAGGAATTGGTCAATATCTTCAGGGGTACTACCCGTGCCGATAAAGTTTATTACTACTTTGCCAAAAGTATGATGGGGCAAAAGGATTACTTGATGGCAGGCCATTATTTCAAAACCCTTATTAAGGAATTTCCAACCAGCGATTATGCCGAAGAAGCCTATTTTATGGTAGGATATTGTTCTTATTTATTGTCACCCAAAGCACGACTCGACCAAATGGTTACCAACGAAGCAATTGATGCCCTTCAGTTATATATCAACCTTTACCCCTATGGCGATAAAGTTGACGAGGCAAACCGATTGATTGATGAATTGAACGATAAACTGGTATATAAGTCATACCTGAATGCAAAGTTGTATTACGATTTCGACAATTACAAAGCAGCTGTGGTAGCATTAAATAACAGTCTGAACAAATTTCCAGACAGTCAATACCGCGAGGAATTGATGTATATGTTATTGAAATCGAAATATTTACTGGCAATGCAAAGTGTATTATCGAAGCAACAGGAGCGGCTTTCAAGTGCCCTCGACGAGTATTTTACTTTTGTCGATGAATATCCGGAAAGTAAATACCGGAAAGAAGCCGATAAATTCTATAAAACCACATCGGAATTATTAAATTATAAAACGAACGAAGAAACAATTATAAATTAAAATATGGACTATAAGAAAACAAAAGCAGCGCAAAGTACTATTCCGCGCGATCTGGAAGTGCTTACCCATGAAACAGGGAATATATACGAAACTGTTATGATCCTTGCCAAAAGAGCCAACCAGATATCTTCTGAACTGAAAGAAGAGCTCAACCAGAAACTACAGGAATTTGCTTCATATACCGATAACCTTGAAGAGATTTTTGAAAACCGTGAGCAAATTGAAATCTCGAAATTTTACGAACGTCTTCCAAAACCAACATTAATTGCTTTTGAAGAATTAAAAGACGGTGAAATTTATCACCGCAACCCTAATCGGGAAAGTAAACAACGCATATAATATTAAAGCCCATGCGGCTTAAAGGAAAAAAAATAATATTGGGAGTTACGGGAAGCATAGCCGCTTACAAATCGGCTGTGCTTTTGCGTTTATTAGTAAAAGAAGGTGCTGATGTACAGGTAGTTATTACCGATGCCGGCAAGCAGTTTATTACACCCGTAACCCTTTCTGCATTATCAGGAAAACCTGTTGTGGGTACTTTCTTTGCCCATGAAGATGGAACCTGGCATAGCCATGTTGACCTTGGGCTGTGGGCTGATATAATGCTTATTGCACCGCTTACTGCTTCAACATTGGGGAAAATAGCCAACGGAATAGCTGATAATATGCTGGTAACAACCTACTTGTCGGCAAAGTGCCCTGTTTTTTTGGCTCCCGCCATGGATCTCGACATGTACCGACATCCATCAACCCAAAAGAATATTTCAACGGTAAAGTCATACGGAAATATTATTATTGAACCAACCGAAGGTGAACTGGCCAGTGGTTTAGAGGGCAAAGGGCGCATGGAAGAGCCTGAAAACATCGTTGAAACCATTGTAGAGCATTTCAACCGAAAAAAAAAACTTGCAAATAAAAGATTTCTCGTAACAGCCGGCCCGACCTATGAGAAAATAGACCCGGTAAGATTTATAGGTAACTATTCCTCCGGTAAAATGGGATATGCCATTGCTGAAGAACTGGCAGAGCAGGGGGCTGATGTTATTCTCATTTCAGGGCCTGTTTCAGTTTACACAAAAAAGAAAAATATACAATTGGTAAGGGTAGAATCAGCTAAGGAAATGCTTGAGAATTGTTTAACTTTTTTCCCGGATACAGATGGTGCGGTAATGTGTGCTGCGGTAGCCGATTTTACACCAAAACATGTGGAAAAACAGAAAACGAAGCGAAAAAAAGCCGATTGGGAAATTATTTTAAACCCTACGACAGATATTGCGAAAACACTTGGCGAAGAAAAAAAGACAGGCCAGTTGCTAATAGGCTTCGCACTTGAAACTGAGAATGAATTGGAAAATGCTGCAAGAAAGTTAAAAGAAAAAAAGCTAGACTTCATAGTTTTGAACTCGTTGAACGAAAAAGGAGCAGGCTTTGGCACTGATACCAATAAAATTTCAATATTGGACAAAGACAATAAACGGGAAGATTTTGAGTTAAAATCTAAAAGGGAAGTGGCAGAGGATATTGTGCAAAAAATTATTTCTTTGTATAAATAAAACTTCTCTTACAAGTTGTATTAAAATAGGTAAATGAGATTCTTAATCATAATAATACTGGCAACACTGCTTTTGGGTAATATGTCCGTGGCACAGGAGCTACGTTGTAATGTGTCTATATCGGCTCAAGCAATCCAGGGAGCCAACCAAACCATGTTTCAAACCATGCGTTCGGATATCTACGAGTTTATGAACAACCGAAAATGGACCGACCATGTTTATGGCTACGACGAGCGCATACGCTGTAACATTATGATTCGGCTGGAAAAACAGATTTCCGCTGACGAATTTCAGGGATCAATTCATGTGCAGTTAAAACGTCCGGTTTTTAATTCGAGTTACGAAACAACAGTGCTTAACATTAAAGACAACGATTTCCGGTGCCGTTATATCGAAGACCAACCTCTGGAATTTAACGAAACCTCTAACCGCGATAACCTTACCAATATTCTGGCTTATTATGCTTATATAATTTTAGGATTCGATTACGACACTTTTTCTCCTGAAGGAGGAACACCTTATTTTGAGCGTGCCCAATCCATTGTTAACCAGTCACAAAACCAGGTCGGCACAGGATGGAAATCTTTCGAAAGCGAAAGAAACCGCTATTGGTTGGTGGAAAATGTTTTAAATAAATCTTATTCAGATTTTCGTAAATGCATATACAACTACCATCGTAAGGGGCTGGATATCATGCCCGAAAGGGTGGAAGAGGGAAGAGCAAATATAGCAGAGTCATTGCGCGACCTGCAGAAGGTATTTCGCCGAAGGCCTTCAGTTTATATATTGCAAATGTTTTTTGATGCCAAATCTAATGAATTGGTGAATGTATTTTCAAAATCGTATCCCGATGAACAAAACAGGGTGCTTACAATACTGAACGAAATAGACCCATCTAACGGCAACAAATACAAAAAAATATCCGAAAGCAACCAAATGGAAAGTACTTCGCAAATGTAGTGATTGTGACGTATGCTAATTTTTGTATCAGCATCTTCCTTAGCACAGGCTTTAGAAATAATTACCAAATAAGATTTTTCATAGTCCGAAATTTGATTTGTGAGAATTTTAAACGATTTTAGCGGTAATTATTTTTTCAAAGAAAAAAACATTCATGCTAATCCGACTATCTGTTTCTAATTATGCGATAATCGATCGGTTAAAGGTTGATTTTGATGCAGGATTAAACACGGTTACTGGTGAAACTGGCGCCGGGAAATCCATACTTATGGGTGCACTTGGACTTATTCTTGGCAACCGTGCTGATATGTCGGTTTTAAAAGATAAAGAAAAAAAGTGTATAGTTGAAGGTTTATTCGGAATTACCAACTACAACCTGAAAGCTTTCTTTAAAGAAAATAATGTTGATTACGAGGCAGTTACAATACTTAGGCGTGAGATTACTCCTTCGGGAAAGTCGAGGGCATTTATTAACGACACTCCGGTAAACCTTAAAACCATGCTTGAACTTGGACGCCGGCTGATCGATATTCATTCACAGCACCAAAATCTTGAACTCTCAAACCACAAGTTTCAGTTAGGAATGATTGATACCGTGTCGGGGGCTGAAGAGCTTCTTGAATCCTATCGTGATAGCTATCATGAACACAGGAGAATAAAGGAAAAGCTGGAGGAATTGCGTCAAAAATCAGAGAAATCGAATGCAGATCTCGATTATTTTCAGTTTCAATTTAACCAACTGGAAGAAGCCGGCCTTGAAAAAGGAGAGCAGGAGGTTCTGGAAGAGGAACTGGAAGTTTTGGTTCATGCCGAAGAAATAAAAACAGCCCTTACGCATATAATAAATTTACTTTATAATGAGCAATTTTCGGTTATAAAAAACGTAAAAGACAGCCAGAAACACCTTGAGAAGATAAGCGATTATGTTGTATCGGCACCCGGACTTGCTGAACGGTTGCAAAGTGCATGGCTCGAAATAAACGATATTTTAAATGAGATTGAGTCGCAATCGGAAAAAGTGGTATATAATCCTGAAAGGATAGAATGGATTAATGGTCGTTTAGACCTGATATACAGCTTACAACAAAAACACCATGTTGATACGGTAGATGAATTGCTTGTGCTAAAAAATTCATTCGAAGAGCAAATTTTGAAAGTGGAGAGTTTCGGGGATGAAATAAAAAGGTTGGAAAAAATGTGCGACGAAGCGTTGGCTCATATGGCAGAAACAGCCGCCGTTTTAAGCAAAACCCGAAAGAAAGTTTTTGCTGCAATAGAGGAAGCTATTCTTGCTGATTTAAAACAGCTGGGAATGGAAAAATCAAAATTTGAAATACAACATACCGAATTGCAGGAGTTTTCGCCTGACGGGAAAGATGTTGTTTCATTCCTATTTACAGCCAATAGCGATGTGCCTCCGGCAGAAATCTCAAAAATTGCATCGGGAGGGGAGATGTCGCGACTAATGTTGGCCATAAAAAACCTGCTGAGGAGATCAAGTGCCTTGCCTACGGTTATTTTTGATGAGATTGACGCAGGAGTATCCGGAGAAATTGCCATAAAAATGGGGGCGATAATTGAGTCGTTTGCTAAAACTACCCAAATTATCAATATTACCCACCTGCCACAAATAGCAGCCAGGGGAAAATCTCATTTTGTAGTTTATAAACTTGAAGAACAAGGAAAAACTACTACTACCATAAAGAAACTTAGTAAAGCTGAACGCGAAAAAGAACTGGCTAAAATGGTTGGTGGAGATAATGTTACTGAAACTACACTCAAAACAGCAAAGGAACTGCTGAAACGTTAATACAAAAATTTTGGCAATAAAAAAGGCCTCTGTTTGAGGCCTTTTCAGCATTATAAATTTGCCTTATTCTCGATTCTTATACATTATACAAAGCCAAACGCTATTTTGTCAACTCCTTTTTTCCGGTTAATATGCGCATTTTCAGCTTTTGGTTCTTTTTATCGAGACCCACTGAAATAGTGTCACCTTCTGTTATGGAAGCTTTTATGATAATTTCAGCCATTTCATCTTCAAGGTATTTCTGAATGGCACGTTTTAGCGGACGGGCACCAAACTGCGGGTCAAAACCTTTTTCTGCAATAAAATCTTTGGCAGCAGGTGAAATCTTCAGCTTGTAATTTAGCGACTCTACACGTTTGTAAAGGTCTTTAATTTCTATATCTATAATTTTATGTATGTGTTTCTTATGCAGTTGGTTAAACATTATCACATCATCAATTCTATTTAAAAACTCAGGGGCAAATGCTTTTTTTAACGCTTTCTGGATAATGTACTTCGCCTGCTCATTTTCATCTTCCGGAGTTTTGCGGGTATTAAACCCAACACCACCTCCAAAATCTTTCAGTTGCCTTGACCCGATGTTGGATGTCATAATAATAATTGTATTCCTGAAATCAACATTTCTGCCCAAACTGTCGGTTAACCGACCTTCGTCAAGCAGTTGCAATAGCAGATGGAAAACATCGGGATGCGCCTTCTCAATTTCATCGAGTAATACCACCGAATATGGTTTGCGACGAACTTTTTCTGTTAGCTGTCCTCCTTCTTCGTAACCAACATATCCGGGAGGTGCACCTACAATTCGCGAAACGGAGAATTTTTCCATGTACTCACTCATATCAATTCTTATCAATGAGTCCAGGCTATCGAACAAATAAGTTGTCAGCACTTTTGCCAATTGGGTTTTGCCAACGCCTGTAGGCCCCAGAAAGATGAAAGAACCTATAGGGCGGTTCGGGTCTTTAAGCCCGGCGCGGTTTCGCTGAATGGCTTTCACTACTTTTTCAATGGCTTCATTCTGGCCTATTACTTTGCCTTTCAGATCTTTGCCCATATTCATCAGCCTTTTTCCTTCGGCTTGTGCAATGCGTTGCACCGGTATACCCGACATCATTGCCACCACTTCGGCTACCTTATGCTCATCCACCATTTCGCGGTGGTTTACCAGCTCTTTTTCCCATTTTTCCTTCTCATTTTCAAGAAGTTGAAGGTAGTTCTTTTCCTTATCTCTGAAATTGGCTGCCAATTCAAATTTTTGGCTTTTTACAGCATTTATCTTGTCTTCTTTTATCTTCTCTATCTTCTCTTCCAGCTTTAAGATATTCTCCGGCACGTTAATATTGGAAATATGCACACGCGAACCCACTTCATCTAAGGCATCAATAGCCTTGTCTGGTAAATAGCGGTCGGTAATATACCTTGCCGTCAATTTCACGCATGCTTCAATAGCTTTGGGTATATATTCTACGTTGTGGTGATCTTCATACCTTCCCTTTATGTTGTTTAAAATTTCAATGGTTTCGTCAATAGAGGTCGGGTCAACCATTACTTTCTGGAATCGTCTTTCCAAAGCTCCATCTTTTTCAATATGCTGGCGGTACTCGTCGAGGGTAGTAGCTCCAATACATTGTATGTCGCCACGTGCCAGAGCAGGTTTAAGCATGTTAGCTGCGTCTAGTGAACCTGTTGCGCCACCGGCACCCACAATGGTGTGTATTTCGTCGATAAAAAGTATAACGTTGTTAACCTTCGATAACTCATTCAGTATGGCTTTCATGCGTTCTTCGAACTGTCCGCGGTATTTTGTGCCGGCAACAATAGAAGCAATATCGAGGCTTACCACACGCTTGCCAAATAAAATGCGTGACACACTTTTATTAACAATCCGCAAAGCCAAACCCTCCGCAATGGCTGATTTTCCAACTCCCGGCTCACCAATAAGAATCGGATTATTTTTCTTCCTTCGACTCAATATCTGCGCAAGCCTTTCTATTTCGCGCTCACGGCCAACAATAGGGTCAAGACTGTTATCCTCAGCAAGTTTTGTTATATCTATACCAAAATTATCCAAAACAGGAGTATCTGATTTGGAAGACATGCCCTTTTTCTGTCCGGTCGATCCAGTCGATCCGGCTGATCCTTTAGGGAAGCCTTCATCTGCATCATCTTCATCTCCTTCCGTAAAATCTGACTTGGATTCAATACCCTTATAGTCCTGAATTTGAGACTTTATAATATAATAATTGATGCCGTATTCAACCAGCAGTTGTGTAACAATACAATCATGGTCCTTTAAAATGGCCAGCAATAAATGGCCACTGTTAACACTTTTGTTTTGCAGCGAACGAGCTTCAAGGTAAACAATCTTTAATGTCTTTTCTGTCGATTTAAGCATTGCAATATCTGCTTTCTGGTCGATTACCTTATTCGTGCGTAACTTATCTTCTATTATTGCTTTTACTTCAGATAAAGCAATGCCAAGGTTTTCAAGAATATCTGTGGCAATACCTTCTCCATCCCTCAAAATTCCAAGAAACAGATGTTCCTGCCCGATATAATCATTACCCAGACGAATCGCCTCCTCCCTGCTGTAACCAATGATGTCTTTTATTCTCGGTGAAAACTGTGAATTCATTTCTATTTATACTCTTTATTTTATCTTCCAAAAATGGGATTACAAAAACTATTCCTTTTTGATTGGGCTACTAAATTACTTAAAAAACAATGTTAATTTCCTGAATTTTTGGGTAAGTTATTAAATTAATGACGTTGATACTGAATTATTGACAGTTAAAATGTTAATATCTTCCGGTATATTCCGTATTAATTCAGCCCTAAAAATACCCTTTTGATAGATGATTTTACTATTTTTGCTGGTCATTTAAAAAATTCAAAAGAAACATAAAATAAAAATATAAATGGTTGAAGGAGAAAAGATTATAAGGATAAATATCGAGGAACAAATGAAGTCGGCTTATATCGATTATTCGATGTCGGTGATTGTTTCGCGTGCGTTACCCGATGTGAGGGATGGATTAAAGCCGGTTCACCGCCGGATACTTTATGGCATGGGCGAGTTGGGGATGTATTCTAACCGGCCCTTTAAAAAATCAGCCAGAATTGTAGGAGAGGTTCTGGGTAAGTATCACCCACACGGCGACTCATCAGTCTATTTTGCAATGGTGCGTATGGCTCAGGAATGGTCGATGCGTTACTCGTTAATCGACGGGCAAGGCAACTACGGTTCTATTGATGGCGACAGCCCGGCTGCAATGCGTTATACCGAGGCACGTATGGCAAAAATTGCAGAGATGATGATGACTGATCTGGACAAAAATACCGTTGATTTTCAACCTAATTTTGATGAATCATTAACTGAGCCAACCGTACTTCCAACGAAAATACCGCAGTTATTGGTTAATGGAGCTTCAGGTATTGCTGTGGGTATGGCTACCAACATGCCACCGCACAACCTTACCGATACCATAAATGCTATTATTGCATATATCGACAATAATGATATTGATATTCAGGAACTTATAAAAATAATTATCGCCCCCGATTTTCCAACAGGCGGTATTATTTATGGTTATCAGGGCGTTTTAGATGCATACGAAACAGGCAGGGGACGCATTGTGATGCGCGGAAAAGCTCACATCGAGAATGATGGTAACAAGGAGAAGATTATTGTTACAGAAATACCTTACATGGTAAACCGGGCGGAAATGATCCAGAAAACAGCTGAACTGGTTAACGATAAAAAGATTGAAGGTATTTCTAACGTAAATGATGAGTCTGACAGGGAAGGGATGCGTATTGTTTACGATATCAAGCGCGATGCCATGAGCAATGTAGTGCTGAACAAGCTTTACAAATATACTCAGTTGCAAACATCTTTTAGCGTTAACAACATTGCACTGGTACATGGGCGGCCAAAAATGCTTAACCTGAAAGACCTGATCCACTATTTTGTAGAACATCGCCACGAGATAGTAACGCGCCGTACTCAATACGAACTTGAACAGGCAGAAAAGAGGGCGCATATACTTGAAGGGCTTATAATTGCCAGCGACAATATAGATGAAGTAATAGCACTGATAAAAGCATCTTCGACACCTGAAAATGCCCGCGAGCGGTTAATGGAAAGGTTTGAACTTAGCGATGTACAGGCACGTGCTATCGTTGAAATGAGGCTGCGTCAGCTTACAGGCCTTGAACAGGACAAATTGCGGCAGGAATACGACGATATAATGAAACAAATTGAAAATTACAAGCGTATCCTTGCCGATGTATCCTTGCGCATGGCCATAATAAAAGACGAATTAGTGGAAGTTCGGGATAAATTTGGCGACAAACGCAGGTCTGAACTTGTTATGAACGCAGAAGAATTTAACCCCGAAGACTTTTATGCCGATGATGATATGGTTATTACGATATCGAATCTTGGCTACATTAAACGGACGCCGCTTACCGAATTCAGGACACAGGGCAGGGGAGGTGTAGGTTCTAAAGGTGGCACCACCCGCGATGAAGATTTTCTGGAGCATATTTTTGTTGCCTCCATGCACAATACCCTGTTACTATTTACCGAAAAAGGAAAATGTTACTGGCTGAAAGTATATGAAATACCTGAAGGTACACGTTCATCAAAAGGTAGAGCCATTCAGAATATATTGAATATTGAAGCCGACGATACCGTGTTGACATTTATTAATGTAAAAACATTGTCGGATAAAGAGTTCATAAACAACAACTATATAATCCTTGCCACCAAAAAGGGAATCATCAAAAAAACAAAGCTCGAAGCTTATTCCCGCCCACGACAAAATGGGGTAAACGCTATAACCATTAAAGATGGCGACCAACTTTTAGAAGCACGGCTTACCAATGGGAAAAGTGAGATATTGCTGGCTGTACGCTCCGGGAAGGCCATTCGGTTTAACGATGAAATCGTTCGACCCATTGGAAGAACGGCAGCAGGAGTTCGCGGGATAACCCTTGGCCACAAAGACGATGAAGTTGTTGGCATGGTTTGTGTACAAGATAACAACGAAGACATTCTGGTTATATCGGAAAACGGTTATGGAAAACGTTCTAAAATTGATGATTACAGAATAACAAATAGGGGAGGGAAAGGTGTTAAAACCATCAACATTACAGAAAAAACAGGAGACCTGATCGCAATAAAAAGTGTAACCGATGGTAACGACCTTATGATTATTACCCAAAACGGTTTAACCATACGCCTTGCTGTTGATACAATTTCGGTGTTAGGCAGGGCAACCCAGGGGGTTCGGTTAATCAACCTCCGCGATGATGACCAGATTGCATCCATAGCCCGGGTAGATGTTGAAGACGATGGCGAGGAAGAACTAAACGGGCAGGAAGAAAATAGCGATAAAGAAGAAAATAAAACAGAACAGGAATAAATTATGTATTTAGTTTTATCATGTTGGAATTAAACAGGTAAACAATTATTTTTGTAATAAATTTTAAATTACTGGAAAATGAAAAAAGCAATTATTTTATTGGCCTTAATATTTACCGTAACTATAACTTTTGCACAGAAAGGGAAAGTATCAAGTGCCCAAAACCTAAAAGAAAGCGGTAAGCTGGCTAAAGCACTGGAAGCGATAAATGAAACAATAAACCCGGAGAACCCCAAATCGGAAAAAACCATTAACTGGCCAAACACTTGGGAGGTGAGGGGTGAGATATATCAGGCTATTGCACAATCAAAAGATGAAAACATTCGTAAACTGTGTAGTGATCCTTTGAATGTAGCATTCGAATCGTACCAAAAGGCACTTAAACTCGATACCAAAGGAAGGAATGCCAATAGTATAAAAATTAAACTTACCCTTCTTGCTAATGAATTATCAAATCATGCCGTGGCAGCTTACAATAATCAGGATTATAAAAAAGCTTTGTCATCGTTTGAAAAAGTAATCGAGATTCAAAACATTGATGTTGTAAAAGCTGATAACCCGGAAGCAGTAGATACAGTTATAATTTTCAATACAGCATTGGTTGCATACTATGCAGAAGATTATGACAAAGCTATTAAATACTATAAAGAAGCTGCAAAATATGGTTATAACGGTGCAAAAACCTACAGCTTATTGTCAGGTGTTTACCAAGCTAAAGGAGATACTTTGGGTGCATTGGAAATTGTAAAAGAAGGTTACGATAAATACCCTGAAGATCAATCAGTTCTGGAGAGTTTAATACAGCTTTACATGGAACAGGACAAGTCTGAAGATGCTATGACATATTTAGAAAAAGCCATAGCCAATAACCCGAAAGTTCCGCGTTATTATTTCGCGCAAGGTTCACTTTATGAAAAACTTGATCAATTTGAAAAAGCTGTTAAAACCTACCAAAAGTGTATAGAACTTGATCCTGAATTTTTTAATGGATATTATAACCTTGGTGCTTTGTATTATAACAAAGGTGTAAAACAGAGCGAAGTTGCTCTGGCAGTACCAGCTAATGATAACGCTAAATATGAAGCGGAAATGAAAAAAGCAGATGAATGGTTTGCTAAATCACTTCCATACATGGAAAAATGTTACGAGCTGAATCCGGAAGAAAACATGACACTGGAATCGCTGAAAAACCTTTACTACCGTTTGAAGAAAATGGATAAATACAACGAAATACTCGAAAAATTAGGACAATAAAGTTATACTATGAATAATAAGGAGGGGGAAATCCTCTCCTTATTTTATGCTATATAATTTAACATAATATAAATTATAGGACAGGCATATTTAATTGTTTATTCTGGAATTCTTTACAAGAAATGATAGTTTTTAAGGGTTTATATAATTAATCGTACATGATATATTTATGTCATCTGGAATGTGTTTTCCAATAACTATCCAAGAAATAAAACCACCAAATGCTGTATAGCCAGCTTTTGACATATCGATTGAATAGACATATTCTTTGTCTCGATTTACCCATGTAAGGTCCTGGTTAAGGATATTTGAACATACCACCGGTGTTTTAAATAGTACAGCGATTAAGGTTGAATCATTGAAATCAATTTCCGGCCAATTATCTATATCGTTCAATGCAGGTTTGTTCTTAAAATCAATGAAATCGGAGGCGGAATTAATCTTATAAATAGTTTGTTGATTCTCGGGCACAGTTGATAAGCAAGTACCATAACCAAGGTCTCCAAACGCTGAAAATTCATTAGGATACATCTCTGTTTTACTGCAATTAGAAATTGTAAATAAAACAATCGTTATCAAAGCAATATAGTATTTCATAATTTTGCAATTTAAGATAATAATAAGTCCAGCATACAATCTAATGTAATTTATTAAATCTACTTATTGTTGTCAAATCTTTTGTAATTAAAATTGCTATATATACTTAATTTATCACATCCATTACGCTCTGAAAGCTTGGGTAAATAGCTCACATCACTCACATCAGTCAATGCTTTTTATTTTCGTTATTCAAGATATAACTACACAAATTTTCAAATACGTAATTCTCAGCACGTTTAATATTTAGGAAATAATTTATAAAAATTTCCTAATTTTAGCAGATAAACAATATCTATCCGGTTGAACAACAATTTACATCTACGTCATTTTTTTATTGGCATTTTAATGCTGGTAATGGTTTTGGCATCGATCAGTACTTCAGCGCAAAACGAGAGCAAAAACAGCCGTAAACACTACCGTGAAGCGGAAAAATTGCGACAGCAAAAGATAATGGAAAAAGTAGCTAAAATGCTGGCTGATACAATGTTCATTTATCATGCTACCGATATGATGGTGCGTGGTTCCGGAAATATGAATATTGGCTATGAGTGCGATGTACAGGTGCGCAAAATAATGGTGATTTCCTACCTGCCATATATTGGCAGGGCCTACTACAAAAGTTTTGACATCGAAAATTCGGGTTTGGACTTTACCCTTGAAATGGAAAATTATTTTTACCGAAAAACGAAATCGGGCTACAAAGTGGGATTTAAAATCAGTAATGGCTCCGATCTTATGAATTTTACTTTTTTTATTTCTGCCACAGGTTATTGCACATTAACAGTTGGAAGCACACGTCGCCAGTCTATATCCTATTACGGAACCATAGATACGATAACAGATGCCAATACGCAAAAATAAATGCTAAAATTCAACCGGTAAAATTCCTACTATATCAATTTCATTGGGGGTAACTTTTGCCTTTACAGCTATTACCTCCACGCCTGCTTCTACTGCCTTTTTTAATGCCAATGTGTAGTCGGGATCAATTTTAGCGGCTGGTGCAAATACATCAATATCAGAACGTTGTACTATGTAAAGCATTACAGCTCTTGCCCCGGAAGCTTTTACTTCCATAAGCGTATGCAAGTGTTTTTGCCCGCGTATGGTTACCGCATCCGGAAAAAGTGCATACCTCCCCTCTTTTAGTGTTACATTTTTCACTTCTATAAAACATTTTTCCAGGCCGTTCTCAGCATAGATGTCGAAACGAGAATCGCCAAATTTAACTTCACGACGTACATTTTCATAGCCTTTTAACCCTTCAATTTTTCCTCCGGATATGGCTTCATAAGCCAGCTTGTTGGGGTTGGAAGTGTTAATACCCACCCAATTTCCGGCTATTTTTATCATTTCCCACGTAAAGCGGGTTTTGCGTTTAGGATCGTCCACTGGCGTAAGATACACCTCTGCCCCACCCTCAAGGCAACTCTTCATCGACCCGGTATTGGTACAATGTGCCGTAACTTTAGTGCCATCATCCAGGAGTACATCAGCAAGAAACCGTTTGTAACGTTTTATCAATGTGCCGTGTACCAGTTTTTTCTCGAATTTCATTGGTGTTTATTTTTACTGAATTTAAAGCTGCGTGCGGGCGAAGGGCACAACGTTCTGGCTGGCGAACTCGCCCTTCAAATATTTATAATAACCCGTTATGGCTATCATTGCGGCATTGTCCATAGTAAATTCAAATTTTGGAATATAGAGGTTCCAGCGGTGCTTTTTTGCCTGTTCCTGCAACGCATTTTGTAACCCCGAGTTAGCCGAAACCCCTCCGGCAACGGCAACTTCCTTTATTCCTGTTTCGCGGGCAGCCTTTTTTAGCTTTGACAAAAGGATGTCAATAATTGTTTTCTGTAACGAGGCACAAAGATCTTTTAGGTTTTCTTCAACAAAATTCTCATTCTCTTTATTATGGTCGCGAATGAAATAGAGAAAATTGGTTTTAAGCCCACTAAAACTATAATTTAGTGAAGGAACACGTGGCTTTGCAAATACAAACCGTTGAGGGTTGCCTTCCTTTGCCAGGCGGTCAACGTGTGGCCCACCGGGGTATGGTAATCGCATAACTTTAGCACATTTATCAAAGGCTTCACCAGCAGCATCATCAATAGTCTGCCCGATCACTTCCATATCAAGGTAGTCGCGTACAATTATAATTTGTGAATTTCCTCCTGAAACAAGAAGACAAAGAAAAGGAAACCTCGGGGGGATAAACTGAACCCCTTTTTCGCGAATAAAAAGAGCCAGTACATGGCCCTGTAAATGATTAACCTCTATTAATGGAATGCCCGATGCCAATGAAAATCCTTTGGCAAAAGACGTTCCCACCAACAGTGAACCCAACAACCCGGGCCCTCTGGTAAATGCAACTGCAGAAATATCTTCTTTAGCAATAGCCGCGCGTTTTATGGCCAGGTCAACTACCGGTATAATATTTTGCTGATGTGCACGCGAAGCCAATTCCGGTACTACCCCGCCATACTCTTCGTGCACTTTTTGGCTTGCTACCACATTCGAAAGTATTGTTCCTCCGCGTATAATAGCTGCTGAAGTGTCGTCGCAGGACGATTCAATACCCAGAATAATATATTTTTTTTTGTCCATATGTATAACACCTATATTTTTGCGTTGTAAACTACAGTAATACGTGTAAATTTGCTACGTTTTATTAAACGTAGAACGTTAAAAAGTTCCATTTCTTCGGTAAGAAAAATTGGTTAATTTCAATTATGTTCGTTTAAAAAAAGACAAAATTATTAAAAAAGGGTGGAAAATAGTGATTATTGTTGTGGCTTTGCTTTTTGCGATTCCGGCAACAGGTTGGTTAGTACTTCAAAACAGCAGGGTACAGACACATCTTACTGGTAAAATTGCGCATTTGATTTCACAGCGCACAAATGCAAAAATTTCCATTGGCAAAGTTGATATTTCATTCTTTAAAAATCTTGTTCTTAACGATGTATTGATTGCCACACAAAATGATGACACCATATTTTTTAGCCGATCGGTATCTGCCAAGATAGATACCCTGAGAATCAGGAAGAAAATTGTTTCCTTAAGTGAACTAACGCTGGATAGCAACTGTATTCATATTTTTCGTGACAGCACCGGATATTTTAACTTTAGTTCCATCGTCGATTCGTTGCATATAAAAAAAGACACGGCAACTTTCCGGCCATGGGATATCAGCCTTCATAGGTTTAACTTTAACCGTTCCCGGCTTATCTATAAAAACTTAGCTTCTTCAAAAAGCCAGGAATTTTATATCCGCAACCTAAATGCACTGGTTACATCATTTAGCAATTATAAAGATACCATCTGTTTTACATTAGATCAGTTTAACCTTGATTTAGACCGCTGGCTGCGTGTTGAAAATGCACAGGCAGATTTTCTTGCAGCCAAAAATCTTATTCTGGTGCAGAATATGCATTTAAAAACCCGGCAATCAAATATCAATGGTTTAAATTTTACCTTGAATTACAATAAAAGTGCATCGGGAAAGAAGACCTACCCTGATATTAACATGGAGCTTTTACGATCGACGGTTAACTTCGGAGAGTTCTCGGCGATATTTCCGCAAATTAAGGGAATGAACCAGACGGTTGAATTTTCGGGACAGATATATGGCAATAGTAATGATTTAAAAGGGCGTGATATTGTATTAAAAACTGGTAACCAAACAAGGGCAGGTTTTAATTTTTATGTAAACGACCTTTCTGACCTGAAAAATATGTACCTTTTTGTTGACCTTAAATACCTGGAAACGACATTTGAGGATATCAATGCTTTTCATTTTCCTTTCAGCATGAATGTGAAAAAGCTCGATTTTCCGGAATCGTTATATCAGGCAGGTCTCCTTAGCTACAAGGGAAACTTTAGCGGGTTTCTTTCCGATTTCGTTGCTTATGGAACCTTTACAAGTGACTTGGGCATTGTTCGTACCGACCTTTCTGTTGTGCCCCACAAAGACAATAGTTTTCATTATAATGGAAAGCTTTCAACCACCGATTTTCAGTTAAATAAGATTTCTTCTATTGGTGAACTGGGTAAAATTAGTTTTAATGCCGAAGTTGACGGGAACTATAACCTCAAATCAGAAATAGCCGAAGGTACATTCAATGGTGAAATATCTAAACTGGAAGCTAATGGTTACAAATACCGCAATATTATGCTTGACGGGCTTTTTTTGGAAAAGATGTTCGATGGTAAGGTAACTGTAAATGATTCAAACCTTCAATTCACATTTTTAGGCGAATTAAACTTGAAAAATGAGCTGCCTTCATTCGATTTTAACCTGCAAGTAGACAAAATACTACCCAATGAACTAAACTTGGGCAATAGGTTTCCAAAAGCAGAACTTGCATTTACAACAAGAGCCAAGTTTATTGGTAACAAAATTGATAATATTAAAGGGCTCATTCTCATCGACGATGGTTACTACAAAAATCGTTACGGAGAGTTCAGCCTGAAAGGTACCCAGCTCTTTTCCGTCCCGGGAGAAAAATCATCTGAACTGACCTTTAGCTCCGATTATTTCGACTTTACAGTAAATGGTATATATAATTTCATGGATATTAGGCATGCTGTTCAAAAAATAGTCGACCGGTTTTTGCCTTCATTTAATTTTAAAGCTGTAAAAAATCCAATGCCCAATGCTTTCGACTTTAAAGTCAACGCAAAAAACCTGAATCCGTTGACGAAAGTTTTCGTTCCTGAGCTGGCTATAGAAAAACCATTTTTTCTTTATGGTAAGATGGATTCGCACAATGCAGAATTAAACATAGAAGGCAGCATACCAGGAATTCAGTATAAAACACTGTGGTTCAGAAATATATTCATTGGCAATAAAATTGTTAACGACCATTATGCTTCAAAATTTAATATTGGCGAAATTGTAAATAAAAGAGGCGCTTCTGTTTTTAATTTATCTATTGATTCTGAAATTGCCAACAACCATTTGGTTAATCAGGTAAGCTGGAATGCAACCAGAGACTCTACAAGCCACAGTGTTATTAAAACAAAGTCGGTTTTTACACAAAATTCTAAATCTGTTTACCCTGCTATTGATGTTCAGTTTTTCCCTTCGAAACTGTTTTTTGCGGATGATTTTTGGGATTTCGAGGGCTTTTCAGCAAAAATAGATACCTCGGAGATAATGATAAAAGGGTTTAATTTGCACAATGATGAACAGCATTTTGAGATCAACGGAAAAATTTCGAAAGATAGTACACAGGTGTTGTTGTTAAAATTTGGCAATATGAACCTGAATAAACTGTTTGCAACCACCAAAAAGGGTAGTTCTTTGCACGGATTGTTAAACGGAAAAATTAACCTTTCGGATTTATACCACAAGCCGGTTATAATTGCCAATGCCAATATTGACCAGCTTGAATTTAAAAACCAGATGGTAGGTAATGTTAATCTATATAGTTCCTGGAATCCTATAAACTATTCCGTTGACACTGAGCTGGATATAGTTAATAAAAACCATAAACGGTTGATGGCAACAGGTTACTATAATGCCAATACGGGCGACATCAATTATACAGTACAAGCCGACAGTCTTCCGGTGAAATTGCTTGAAACGGTTATCTTGTCGCAGTTTTCCGATTTTTCGGGCTTTGCATCAGGACAATTAAAATTGGGTGGCAATCTTTCAAAAATAACAATGGATGGTGCTGTTAAAGTAGATGAAGGTAGCATTAAAATTGACTATACGCAGGTAACCTATTTTCTTGATGATAGTATATTTTTTAAAACAGATACCATTCTTTTTGATAACATAACCATACGCGATGTAAAAAACAATACAGGTAATTTCTACGGAACGCTTGTGCACAATAATTTTAAAGATATGCGGTATGACATTTCTGTATCGTCGCCCAAAATTCTGGCACTAAAAACCACTTATAGCGATAACCAGGTATTTTATGGCGATGTTTACGGGAATTGTAAACTAAATGTCACCGGACAAGGTAAGTCTATATATATTAATGGTTTAGCCACTACCCTTCCGGGATCGAGTGTAAACATAAACATGGAATATCAAAGTGAATTAGAGCAATATAATTTCATTGAATTTATTAACAATGCCGACGAAAATGATGAGCAAGACTTTTTTATTACTTCTTCAGATTTTAACCTCGGACTAACCATAGAAGCTACTCCCAGCGCACGCGTACAGTTGATTTACAACTCACAGATTGGAGATGTTATAAAGGCTCAGGGTGAAGGTATATTGCTTTTTAATATGAATAAAGATGGAGATATAACCCTAAGCGGCAACTATACCATTACCAGAGGAGATTATCTTTTTACATTACAAAACATTATAAATAAGCGCTTTACCATTGCTCCGGGAGGGACAATTTCCTGGTCGGGTGACCCTTATAATGCAATTATCGATATTTCTGCTATTTATAAATTGAAAGCATCGCTGGCCGATTTGCCTTTAAGCACATACGCAGGTACCGAAAGTAGGTATGTCCGCATTCCTGTTGAAAGCGTTATTCATTTAACAAATGAACTTACCAATCCATCCATTGATTTTGAAGTAAAATTTCCTGAGGAAAATACAGGTGTTAAAAATGAGCTTATGCAGTTTTTTAATACCGATGAGGAAAAGAACAAGCAAATACTATCGCTTATCGTTTTAGGAAAATTTTACACGCCGGAATATATGCGGGGCCAATATGAAGCGCAAAACCCAAGTATGATTGGCACTACCGCGAGCGAGCTATTTTCTAATCAGTTAAGTAATTGGTTGTCAAAAATAAACAGTAATTTAGATGTAGGTTTTAACTACCGGCCAGGCAACAGAATTACCAATGATGAACTGGAACTTGCACTTAGTACACAGTTATTAAATGACAGGGTTACCCTTAATGGTAACATTGGTAATAATGTTAACCCCGAATCAAGCAACAATAGCCAGATTGTGGGTGATTTTGATATAAGAGTAAAGTTAATACCCAGTGGTAAAATAGAATTTAAAGCTTTTAACCATTCCAACAATAACCTTATTTATGAAACTGCACCTTACACACAGGGAATCGGGTTTACCTTCAAAGAAAAATACAATACGCTGGGTGATCTTTTTAAAAAATGGGTTTACTCTTCAAAAAGAAGAAAGAGTAAAAAGTGATGGTTGCCTTAAATTATAGAGGCCGGAATTTGAATAAAGTTGATAGTATATTCTAAATATTCCTTTAATTTTGCAGGCCTGGAAACTGAATTTTACTAAATTAAAAATCGTAAACTATGTTTATCTTAATGGTTGTTGTTTTCGTACTGGGGTACATAGCCATTGCCCTGGAACACCCTTTGAAAGTGGATAAAGCGGCTTCTGCGCTTGTATTAGGTGTTCTCGTTTGGACAATTTACATACTGGCAGTGCCATCGATACTCGGACTCGGACACAGCACCGCCTGGGAGGAGTTTTTACATGGTTCTCTGCTTACCGACTATTTGAAAAAATTCCCCGATGCTACCCTGATAGAGCAAATGAAATACTTTGTGGTTGATAATCAGATTATTGAACATCTTGGTGATATTTCTGAAATACTTTTCTTTTTGCTCGGTGCCATGACCATTGTGGAAACAATTGACCAACATCGCGGATTTAAGATTATAACTGATAAAATTACCACAACCAATAAAGTTAAGTTGCTGTGGATTATGGGCGTTCTAACTTTCTTTATGTCGGCACTGCTCGATAACCTTACAACTACCATCGTAATGGTAGCGCTACTGCGAAAACTGATAGCAGACAAAAAGTCGCGCTGGTTTTTTGCCAGTATGATTGTAGTTGCAGCAAATGCCGGTGGTGCCTGGTCGCCCATTGGCGATGTAACCACTATTATGTTGTGGATTGGTAAACAGGTAACTGCAGGTAACATTATTGCAAAGGTAATCGTCCCTAGTATATTTAATATGCTGTTCCCGCTGATTATAGTCTCGTTATATATGAAAGGGGAAGTTCAGCGGCCCAAACTATCTGAAGCAGATCAAGCCAACTTTACAACACCTTTTGAACAAAAACTCATGCTTGCGATGGGTGTTGGTGCCTTGCTTTTCGTACCTATATTTAAAACATTAACCCACCTTCCACCTTATATGGGAATGTTGTTTGGGCTTGGGGTGCTTTGGATAACTACTGAAATAATGCATCGTAATAAAAAGTACGAAGATAAACGGAAACTTTCCATTGTTGGAATTTTACAACGTGTTGACGTGCCTACAATACTTTTCTTCCTTGGTATTTTATCGGCCGTAGCTGCCTTGCAAAGTGCCGGGCATTTGCATTTGCTTGCCGGTTTCCTCGATAAGCATATACACAATATTTATGGTATTAACACAGCAATTGGTATTTTGTCGGCCATAGTTGACAACGTTCCGTTAACTGCTGGTGCAATGGGGATGTATCCGGTTGTTACCGATGCCATGGTACAAGCATCTATCGAACCAGAGTATATGTCCCACTTTGTTCAGGACGGTGCGTTTTGGGAATTGCTCGCTTATGCGGCAGGTACAGGCGGTAGTATGCTTATTATTGGTTCGGCTGCTGGTGTTGCTGCCATGGGACTCGAAAAGATAGACTTTATCTGGTATATGAAAAAAATTACATGGCTTGCTTTTATTGGGTACATAGGGGGTATCGGTATCTACTGGTTACAGGAATTGTTGATATCTAGAATGTAAACCATTAGATTTTTATGAAAAGCAACTGGTATTTTCAATAACCGATTGTTTATAACTTCCCAATTCTCTTTCATTTAAGCGAAATAGCAGTAAAAAATAAACAGTAATTTAGCGAGGTATAATATTTAAAGTTATACCTCGTTTTGTTTTATGTAAAAATTAATTCATTGCTCATGCTGAAGTTATTACTGATTCAGACCGGTATCCCTACAGGATTGGATACGCTGGCAACCGACCCTAACGGTATATCTATGAAGTTTTTCGATCTGGCGCTGAAAGGCGGTTGGATAATGATCCCCATTCTTGCGCTTTCCATTATTGGGGTATATATTTTCTTCGACCGCTATTTTGCCATAAAAAAGGCCGGAAAGTTTGATAATAGTTTACTTGAAAAAGTAAGGGTTTATATCACCGGGGGAAAAATTGATGCAGCGTTAGCATTGTGTAGAAACAATCCGTCGCCTGCAGCACGCATGCTGGAAAAAGGTATTAGCAGAATTGGCAGGCCGCTTACCGACGTAAACGCAACGATAGAAAACGTTGGAAACCTGGAGATTTCCAAACTGGAGAAAGGGCTTCCGGTACTGGCATCGGTGGCAGGAGGTGCACCAATGATTGGATTTCTGGGTACTGTGCTTGGAATGATCCAGGCATTCTACGACATGTCTAATGCAGGCAACAATATCGATGTAACTCTCCTATCTACAGGCATTTACCAGGCAATGGTAACAACAGTTGCCGGACTAATTGTAGGTATAATAGCCTATTTTGCCTATAACATTTTGGTTGCCAATGTCGAAAAAGTTGTTTTTAAAATGGAAGCCACCACGTCAGAATTTATGGACTTGTTGAATGAACCGGCATAATTTAACACTATGGCACTTAAACGAAGAAATAAAGTAAATGCAGCATTCAGTATGTCGTCAATGACGGACATTGTATTCCTGTTATTGATATTTTTTATGGTTACCTCTACACTGGTTGCACCCAATGCATTGAAGTTATTACTTCCGGAAAGTAATAACCAAACATCGGCAAAACCCATAACAACCATTTCGATTACGCGTGACCTTAAGTATTATATTAACGATAATGGAATACTAAAACGTGTTGCATTTCAGGAGATTGAACCATTTTTACAGCAGCGCTATGGTGTTGGTAACGACGATATTTATATTTCGCTCCATGCAGAAAAATTAGTTCCCTGGGAAGAAGTGGTAAAAATTATGAACATTGCCCGCAATAACAAATACAAAATGATTGCTGCTACCAACCCCGAAAAGTAACGTTTTCTTCAGAATTTATGGGAGACTACATCAGGAAACATAAGAAAGGGATTATCGGCACGATATTATTTCATGCTGCGATCCTTTTTTTGCTTTTGTTCCTGGGTTTTTTTACACCACTTCCGCTACCTGGAGAAGAAGGGATACTAGTTAATTTTGGTAACAGCGAAACCGGGCTGGGTAATTCGGAACCGTCACCTGCAAAAAATAATCCACTGCCTGTAGAGCCTGTTCAAAAAGAAGAGAAAAAAGAGGTACCCCCTCCTCCTCCACAACAAAAAACAAGCCCACCGCAGGCAGCTAAAGAAGTTGCGTTAACACAGGATTACGAAAAAACGGCAGCCATTGAAGCAGCGGAAGCTAAAAAGCGTGAAGAGCAGTTAAAAGAACAACGCAGGCTGCAACAGATAGAAGCTGAGAAAAGAAAAGCAGAAGAAGCAGAAAGATTACGAAAACAACAAGAAGAAGCTGAAAAGCGAAGAATTGCAGAGGCTGAACGTAAGGCAAAAGAGGAAGAAAAACGTAAAATAAATGAAATAAACTCACGTGTACAGGGAGCTTTTGGTGAAAGTAGTTCCGGGACAGGAGGAAAAGGAACCGGTAATACGAAAAACCAGGGAGCTACCTTTCCCGGTGGTAACCAGGGTGTTCCCACAGGCGATCCAGATGCAGGTAAATACGGACAGGGAGGCAGCGGCTCCGGAAATCAGGGGTCGGGACTTTCATACAGCCTCGCCGGAAGAAATGCCAAATCGCTGCCAAGGCCTAAATATCCAGGCGATGATGAAGGTATTGTAGTGGTTAAAATAACTGTCGATAAATACGGGAAAGTAACCTCTGCCGAACCCGGTGCAAGAGGAACAACAATTATGGACGAACGCTTTTGGAACGAAGCTAAAAGAGCTGCCCTCAGTGCTGCGTTCAATGCCGACGATAAAGCACCTGCATTTCAGCAGGGAACCATTACCTACCGTTTTATTTTATCACAATAACCAGTATTCTTCAATAAAAACACATATCTCACGAATCGATGAGATTTATCAATAATTTAGTCTGAATATTTTCGGTGATTTGCAAAAAAATTGCAACTATGGCATTTCTCACTAAAGACAAAATATTCAGTAAAAAGTGGTTGATCGATTATACCTTTATCGTTCTTGGGGCTTTTATCCTGGCAACAGGATTCGTGTTTTTTATTACGCCCCATAAAATCGTTCCCGGAGGTGTTTATGGTATTGCTATTGTGGTACACTATCTTACAGCTGGAATTTTCAAGTTTTGGCCCGATGGCTTTCCCATTGGCCTTTTGGGGTTATTGTTGAATATTCCGCTCACAATTGCCGGAATTAAAATATTGGGCCCCCGGTTCGGAGTAAAAACGGTAGTGGGTTTTGTGCTTACTTCAGTATTTATCGATGGGATAACTTTTCTTCGTGCCGATGGAAACGCACCTCTTGTTGACGATGTTTTGCTTTCGTGCGTTTTTGGTGGCGTTCTTGTCGGTTTTGGACTGGGATTGATTTTTAAGTCGCGGGCAACATCTGGAGGATCGGACATAATTGCCATGATTATTGCCAAATACACCCGCATACAACTGGGTAAACTGATGATTTATGTTGACTCGGCCATTGTGCTTCTGGCATTGGTTGCTTTTAAAGATTGGCACATTCCACTTTACTCGTGGATAGTAATTTACGTTACCGGCCGCGCCATAGACATTACATTAGAAGGATCAGATTATAATAAGGCACTCCTGATTGTTTCAGACAAATATGAAGAAATAAAGGCAAAATTGGTGAATGACCTGGAAAGGGGTGGCACTTTTATTGAAGGCGAAGGCATGTTTACCGGCAGCAAAAAACGGATTATATATACTGTTGTAAGCCGCCGAGAAGTAAGTATTTTAGAAGAATTTATAAGCAATTTAGATCCCTCTGCGTTTATTACGGTTATGGATGCCCGCGAAATTTTGGGAGAAGGCTTTCAAAATTTAAAGTTGAAGGTTAGTAACGATTAGCAAAGAACATGGGGCAAAAAACTGAATACTTTGAGATATCAGAACAGAGTAAAAAAGTATTTTTTACGTTTATAGCCAGAATATAATAACTAGTTTACTTTAATGGATAGCCCATCGTACCCAACAAACACATTGTCAGGTAGCTCCTTTTCAATCTCAGTATGCAGTGCAAATCCGTGGCTCAAATGTGTAAGGTAGGCTTTCTCGGGCTTTATTTTGTCGATTACTTCAAGTGCTTCTGCAAGGTTAAAGTGCGAAATGTGTTTTTCTTTTCTTAAAGCATTGATAATAAGCACTCGGGTACCTTTTATTTTTCTCATCTCCTCCTCCGGGATAAAATTTGCATCAGTGATATAAGTGAGGTTACCTACCCTAAAACCCATTACCGGAAGTTTGTGGTGAAAACAACGAATCGGGATAAATTTAATGCCGTCAACCTGAAACGGGGATTCAGTTATGTTATGAATGTTCATTTTAGGAATTCCGGGATATTTAGAATCGGCAAAAACATAATAAAAAATTCGTTTTATAGCTTCCTCTACCCGCCTCTCGGCATAAATATCTATTGCCCGTTTTTGCAACCAGTTGAACGATCGAATATCATCGAGCCCAAAAACATGGTCAACATGCTCATGTGTTAGAAGAATAGCCCGAAGAGTTTTTACATTTTCGCGTAACATTTGTTGCCTGAAGTCGGGGCCGGCATCAATAACAAAATTTTTATTTTTAATTTTTACCAATAAAGACGACCGCAGCCTTTTGTCTTTGGGATCTTTAGATTTACAAACATCACATTCACAAGCAATTACAGGAATACCCTGAGAGGTAGCAGTTCCTAAAAAAATGGCTTCAATGGTTTCGTTTATTTCGATTGACATGGTGCAAATTTAGTAAAAGCAACGGTGAAACAACGATTATTGGTATTTTTGCTAAAAACAAAAAAAATGGCAAAATTATACCTTGTGCCCAATGTGCTCAGTGAAGGAAACTGGCAATATGTTTTACCAGCCAGTATTAACTCAGTTATAAGCAAAACAAAATATTTTATCGTTGAAAATGTGCGCACAACACGCAGGTTTATGAAAATGGTAAACCGGGAAATAAATATTGATGAATGTACTTTTTTCGAATTGAACAAACATACACCGGCTACCGAAATACCTTCGTTTTTAAAACCATTGGAAAACGGAAACAGCATGGCGCTTATTTCCGAGGCCGGATGTCCGGGTGTTGCCGATCCGGGTGCCGAAGTGGTAAGAATTGCCCATAGCAGAGAAATTAATGTTGTTCCTTTAACAGGCCCGTCATCGATAATTCTTGCATTAATGGCATCAGGATTAAACGGCCAGCAGTTTGCTTTTAACGGTTACCTGCCGGTTAAACCCGCCGAAAGGGCAAAGGCTATTCTTGCACTCGAAAAGAAGGCGCTGGCCAACAACCAGACACAGCTTTTTATAGAAACACCTTACCGTAACAATCAGCTAATGGAGGATATTGTAAAAGTTTGTTCCAAGAATACCCTCTTTTGCATTGCTGCCAATTTAACAGGCGAAAATGAATATATCAATACAAAAACCATCAGGCAATGGAAAAACAACCTTCCCAGCCTGCATAAAATACCCGCAATCTTCCTGATTGGAAAACAGTAAAAGGCTTATTTATATAATTTTATAGGATTTTAATAAGTTGAATTCCATTTCGAAATTAGGTGTAAAAATACCTTTTTCGATATTCTTTTCTATTTGATTCTTTGTCCAGAAACGGGCTTCTTCTACCTCGTCGGATGAAATATGGTAGTTTTTATGGTCGAATGTTACAAACAGGTAAACAAGCTCTGTTTCCACGTCTGATTTCCATTGGTATGTCTTCAAAAGTTTTGCCGAAAATCCGGTAAGCCCAATCTCTTCATAAGCTTCTCTTTGCAGCGCTTGTTCGAGTGTTTCACCAAACGAGATATGGCCACCGACAGAGGTATCCCATTTACCGGGTTGAATTAATTTCGATTTGGGCCGTTTTTGTAAAAGTATGGCTTTATTTGAACTGATAACATGCATATGCACAACAGGATGCAGTAACATACTTCCGTTGTGAACACTGCTACGTGGCGCCTGCCCGACTATTTTTCCAGTGGTATCAACAAGTGGCAATATCTCTTCATCAGAAGTGCTGTTCTTGATTTTGCGTTGCCTTAAAAATTCATATAAAAAATAAACACCAAACAGAAGGTAAAATAGCCCGCCACTTATGAAGGCCCAGGCTGCTTTGCTCATAAAAAATGTAGCATAAAAAACCAAAAGGGTGTGTCCTGTGAAGATATAAAACAGGTTTTTAAGGCTTTTTTGTATCTGCCTGGCCTGTATTTCGTTAAACGTTGCACCTTTAAGATAGCGTTGCCCCATTAACCCAATTATATTGAAAGAAGAAAATGCAGAAATACCCAGTATTATCACAAGAAGAAGTTCAATAAGCCCTGGTTTTAGCTTGAAAAACAGATCGTTGTTTAGTACTATCGATATGCCTCCGAGGGCAACAAGCAAAAGGGTGTCAAAAAGAATAAATCTGTCGAAACGTTTCTCTTTGAAACCTACCCAGCCCATTTCAGCTACGCCTACCCCTATGGCTACAAACAACCCGATTTTAGTACCCCATATTTCGTCGGCAGCAATGAAAACAAAAAGTGGCACAAAACCGGGCAGCAACTTTTTCAACAACGTTGTTCTGTCCATTAGCTTATGTTAGACAAAAAAATGATGCCTGGCCATTTGGAATTAAGGCCTGTATACTTTGTAAATTTCAACCTGCATTAAAAGTGTGGAAAAGGCTGGCACACCATTTTTGGGAGTTTGCTTGTATGCCAATTCCGATGGGATAATAAGATTAGCTATACCCCCTTTTTTCATATAGGTAACAGCTTCTTCAAGCCCTGCAATTGAATTTCCGGCTCCAACTATAAATTCATAAGGTTCATACCGAAAACCTTCCAGGTAACCAGTGGTTTGATCTATCAGCGTGCTATCAATCAGCCATGTAGCATAATAAATTTTTACCTGGTCACCTACCCTTATTGTAGAATCGCCCACACCTTCATTAACAGGAATAAAATACAGGCCTGATGGTTTCGGTACTTCTTTGGGATAATTAGCATCGAGATACTCATTTAACTTTGCCAACTCATTTTTACGCAGTTTTTCAAAGTTGTTGTTGTCTTTACATGCCGAAATAGCTACAAGAATGGTTCCGACTATAAAAATTGAAATTAACCTTTTCATTTTCCTTATATATTTCTAATTTTCTGTTTTTGGCTTTATGTTATATAACTTAACTACATATACCAGAGTTGCATATGGGGGTATCAACCCGGCTCCTTCACTTCCGTATGCCAACCACGACGGAATAATCAATTGTATTTTCATGTTGGTATTCATCAGTTTCATGCTATCATCCCAACCCGGGAAAATTGGTGGATCACCAAGTGTAAACTTGATTGTCCCCTCCTCCTGGCTGTATTGGTTCGATGACTCAAACATTTCACCATCAATAAAAAAACCAGCATACCCCACCGTTAGTGTGTCACCTGGTTTTGCAAAATCGCCTTCACCTTCTTCCACTACAACGTAATATACGCCAAGATCTGTTGTGTCAAGATTATAACCTTTGTCTGTTAAATTATTGAGATATGCTTGAAGCTGTGCTTTCTCTTCGGCAAGCGAGGGCTTTGCAATATCCGTATCAGTATTGGAAAATAAACAACCAGTGACTGTCATCACCAGCACCAGTGCTGTTATAAAAAGTTTGTAAAAAGCTTTCACCTGATGTAAAATTTTAAATTTCATTATTTTAACCTAACCTCAATCGATACAAACTCTAATCTTCTGATTATATGTAAGTTATATGTATTAAATGTACCTCTCAAATTTGTTTTTATATTTTTTACAGTTGGCAAATTTATATTAATGTTTCTTTTAATTGATGTTTATAGAGCGGTAAAAGTTGCGTAAAAAATTCCTGTACATCATTTAACGATAACTTTGTTTCACCACCAGCAGCATTTTTATGCCCTCCCCCGTTAAAATGGTTTTTTGAAAAATGGTTTACCGGAAAATCTCCTTTAGAACGAAACGAAGCTTTAACCCATCCTTCTTTTTCAATAAATAACGCACTAAACACAATATTATTTATCGACAGGGGATAATTTACAAAACCTTCTGTATCACCTGTTTTGAAATTGTATTCCTCCAGTTCTTTTTTTGAAAGGCTTATAAATGCTGCACGAAAATCGGGGAAAACCTTCATTTTTTCACTCAGGCAATACCCCAGTAACCGCATTCTGTCAGCAGAAAAATTATGGTAAACGGCAGACTGAATTGCATCTGTCTGCACACCATATCCTATCAGCTCGGCAACAACCCGAAATGTGTTAGCATCAACGTTGTGGCTAAACGACCCGGTATCGGTAAGAATACCGGTATAAAGCGCTTCGGCAGCATTGAGGTTAATAAATTTTTGTAACCCGATGGCATTAATCAGGTCGTAAACCAACTCAGCGGTAGAACTGTAACTTGGCTCTGATATTGTAAAGTGGGAAAAATCAGCCGGATAAGGATGATGGTCGATCAGTATTTTTGTATTGGGAAATTTTTCAATCTTTATTTTCAGTTGATTGCCGGCCCGCTTTGGTTCATTAAAATCAACACAAATCAAAACCCCTGAGTTATTCATATATTCAGCAGCCCCGGCTTTGTCAGTACCATATACCAAAACTTCTGCTTGTGATGGTATCCATTTCAGGAAGTCGGGATAATCGGTTGGTGAAACTACCAATGCGCGATGACCTGCGTTAATTAGTATTTCTGCCAACCCAAGTGCAGACCCAATGGCATCACCATCGGGATTTTCATGCGGAATAATGGTAACCTGTTGTTTAACATTTTCCGTAAAGATTTTTTCTACCGACCTAATAGTCTGTTTATCAGTTTCTTTCAAAATAAATGAAATTTGAATGGACAAATATACAAAATCTGTTTGCGGTGAAAGGGTTAAATAATTCAAATTTTTCTATTATTGCCAGATATTAATCATTAAACAAATCGTAAAATGGCAGGAAAACAAACATTCACTATGATTAAGCCCACGGCTTTTCGAAATAACCATACAGGTGCAATACTTAAAATAATTAACGAAGCCGGCTTTACCTTGAAAGCAATGAAGTTGACTCGTTTGACTGTGGAGCAGGCCGGTGAGTTTTATGCTGTTCATAAAGAACGTCCATTCTATGAATCGCTTGTATCATTTATGAGCTCGGGACCTATTATTGCTGCTGTACTCGAAAAAGATAATGCTGTGGAAGACTACAGAAAACTTATTGGTGCCACTAACCCGGAGAAAGCTGCCGAAGGAACCATAAGAAAATTGTATGCGACAGACCTTCAGCAAAATGCTGTTCACGGATCAGATTCTGACGAGAATGCCATTATTGAGGCTGATTTCTTTTTCTCGAAAACAGAACGGTTCTAATAAGGAATATTTCTTATTTTTTATTTAAAACGGATGGTGGCAACCAGCTCCTCTCCCGCCCTTTCATTCATTTTACGACGGATTTCGTCGCGCATCATAAAGAGCTCGTTTTTTACCACCGCAGAGGTGATTTCAACTTCCAACACCCTGTTCTTTATTGTTATATTTCGGGTGTAGGAGGCAATGGTTTTGCCCAATAGCGCTTCCCACGATTGTACAATGTCTGTTTCTTTTAACCTGCGTTCCATGCCGCTGAATTTTATAAATTCGCGGATTACTTCGCCCAATGATTGTGTGTTGCTCCTTCTCATTGTACTTTCTCCACTTTTCCGGAATCGACATTAAAAATTGCATAATCAGTATCCATTTTTTTTACAATGGCATCAAGATGAGTGCGATTGGTGTCGGTAATAAGTATTTGGCCAAATTGTTCGCCCGCTGCCAGCTTGACAATTTGCTCCACCCTAAACTCATCCAGTTTGTCAAAAATATCGTCGAGTAATAACATGGGTTTAACACCCGAAACCTCTTTTACAAAATCGAATTGAGCCAGTTTAAGGGCAACAAGGTAGGTTTTCATTTGTCCCTGCGACCCCAGTTTTTTTATGGGATGGTCGCCAATATAGAAAATAAGGTCGTCTTTGTGGATACCCTGCGTGGTAAATTGTAATACGCGGTCTTTAGGCAAAGCTTCCTGCAATAATTTTTCCATTTTGCAATCATAGAGTGCCGACTTATGGTGAAGGCTCACTTTTTCGCTGTCCTGCGAAATAAAGGTGTAATAATATTGAAAAATGGGAACGAGCTTTTCAATAAACTCCCGGCGTTGATCATGAATTATAGCGCCATATTCCGATAACTGCAGATTCCAGACATCTAGTAGTTCTGCATCGAAAGTACGTTCGGAGGCAAAATGCTTGAGCAGGTTATTTCGCTGCAAAAGCGCACGGTTATATTTCATTAGGGCACCAAGATATTGCTGGTTATACTGAGATATAACACCGTCGATAAACTTACGCCTTTCATCGCTGCCCCCTAAAATCAGGTTAACATCACTGGGTGTTATCATCACCAGTGGCAATAGACCGATGTGGTCTATTAGCTTTTTATAAACCTTATCGTTCCGTTTAAATTGCTTTTTATTGCCACGTTTTATGCCACAGGAAATATTTTCTCCGGCTTCCATCCTTCGATAATTGCCGTTCAGCATAAAAAAATTCTCTTCGTGGTTGATATTTAGCCCGTCAACCGGGTTTGAAAAACTTTTACAAAACGAAAGATAGTACAAAGCATCAAGCATATTGGTCTTTCCCGAACCATTCCGGCCAATAAAACAGTTCAGCTTGGGCGAAAAATCAACATTTACCTCTTTGAGATTTTTAAAATTTACAATCGAAATTTTTTCAATATACATAAACCGGCATTACCATATTAGTACAAAACTAATGATTTTAAAGTGAAAACCGATGAGCACCCCAAAAACGGTTAGTAACAACCTTATGTTGAATAATAGAGAAAATTATATGGCTATTAATCACTCAGTTTTGAAAAAAAAACTATTTTTGCGGCACAATTCTGAATACGTAAATAATGGCGAAAAAGAAACACGACAAAGAAGAAAATCTGCAAGAACTGGAAAGTGCGTTAACCAGGACAGAACAATTCATTGAGGACAATCAAAAACTAATAATGTATGTTGTAGGAGGCATAGTTTTGGCTGTGGTTGCCTATCTCGGATTCAACCGTTTTTATCTTCAACCTAAGCAAGAAGAAGCCGTTTCGCAGATGTTTATGGCTGAAATTTATTTTGAAAAGGATTCTTTTAACCTGGCCATAAACGGCGATGGCAACTACCTTGGTTTTCTCGATATAATTGACGAATATGGCATTACAAAAGCTGCCAACAGGGCAAAATATTATACGGGAATATCTTATTTACACCTTGGAGAGTATGAAGATGCCCTCAGCTATTTAAAAGATTTTAATACTGATGATATGCTGCTGGCTCCGATTAAAGAGGGAGCAATGGGTGATGCTTATTTAGAGTTGGGCGATCAGGATAAGGCTTTAAAATATTATAAAAAGGCTTACTCCTATTCCGACAACGAACTTACCACACCTGTTTACAAAATGAAAGCTGCCAGTTTACTGGAGTCGATGGAAGAAAATGAAAAGGCGCTTAAACTCTACGAAGAAATTAAGAAAGAATACCCCAATACCAACGAAGGCCGTTCTATTGACAAGTATATTGCCCGTATTAAGCTTAAAATGAGCTAATAGCTCTGTTTTTCACTACAACAGGCAACAGGTTTATGGCAACAAAAAACTTTTCGGATTACAATGTAGATGCTGTTCCCCATGCTGAGAACATGAGGTTTGGTATTGTTGTGTCTGAATGGAATATCGAAATTACATCAGCGCTTGCCAGCGGAGCAGTAAACACGCTTTTAAAACATGGTGCAACAGATGATAATATTCAAATTAAATATGTGCCTGGCAGCTTTGAGTTACCACTGGGTGCACAGTTTTTTGCTGAATTCGAAAATGTGGATGCCGTGATTATGCTGGGCTGCGTTATACAGGGCGAAACACGGCATTTCGATTTTATTTGCGACGCTGTTACCCTTGACCGTGCCGGGGGTAAACTTGGCAACAAAGGCGATGAAGCTGCTATAACTGCAATCAAAATGGTTAACCTGAAAAACAACTTCTAAATTCAAAAGAGATGTTGTATTTGGGGGCATAACAACAATTAGATTTTAGGAAATAGAACAAAGAATTTAAAACATCATTTTTTTTCATTTTTTTCTTAATCATTTTGCAAGCATTTTATAATTTTGAAGTTGTTTAAAATTTGAACATGCCATGAAGCCAATATCGCTTCTCCTTTTTTTTGTAATGTTGTTTATTGCTTTGCACATATTGGCGTAATACGTACATTGGAAGAAAACAACATTCCTATCGATTATATTGCAGGTACTTCCATGGGTGCAATTATTGGCGGTTTGTATGCTGCCGGTTATACGCCCGACGAGATGGAAGAACTTATTAAATCCGACGATTTCTATTTTTGGTCAACCGGGAAAATACAAAAAGAATACCGTTACTATTTTATGCAACAAGAGCAGGATCCCTCCTGGATAGAGCTCCAGTTTAAACGAAAAGAAGACAAACTGAAAGTATTGCCACCTACTAACCTGATACCCGACGACCAAATGGACTTTGCATTTATGGAGCTGTTTGCATCAACCAATGCAGCCTGTGGCTATAATTTTAATAAATTAATGGTTCCTTTTTTTTGTGTGGCTGCCGATTTGTACAACAATAAACCCACAATATTGCGCAACGGAGACCTAGGGGCGGCAATACGCGCATCAATGACAATTCCATTGGTATTTAAACCAATTAGTATTGACGGTAATTTGCTTTTCGATGGTGGTATTCTGAATAATTTTCCAACGGATATAATGAAAGAGGTTTTTAACCCGGATATTATAATTGGACATAAAGTGGCAGATGACATGAAAGCAGCCGATTCAGATGATTTGCTACAACAGGTATCTAACCTGGTTATGCGCCCAACCAATTTCAAGATTGCCCCCAGCGACGGTATACTCCTGGAAACAAAATTTGAAGATATTGGCTTGCTCGAATTTAACAAAGCCAATTTTATTGTTAAGGCCGGGCAAGAAACTGCAAAATCGGCTCTGGATAGTATTAAGGGGCTTATTCAGCGTTCCATTTCCACTAACGAAATAGAAAACAAAAGGGCTGATTTCAACCGGAAAAAACCTGAACTCTATTTTCAGAATATTCAGATAGAAGGTGTAAAAGACCCTATGCAAAGAAAATTTATTATCCAGTCGATTAAACACCGTTACAACGTAATTACGCTTAATTCGCTGAAAAAGGAGTACTTCAAGCTTATTGCCGATGACCACATAAAATCGATATTACCTGTAGCACAATTTAACCGTGAAACCGGTTATTTCGATTTAAACCTGAAAGTTGAACCCAATAAAAAAGCAGAGATAAAGTTAGGTGGAAACTTATCTACCAAATCAATAAGTCAGGGCTTTACCAGTTTTTATTACCGTAATTATAAAAGCCGGGCTTACACCTTGCTGGCTAACAGCTATTTCGGACGTTTTTATAACTCGTTGAAAGTTGGCGGACGAATAGACTATCCAACTCTGCTGCCGCTATACCTGGCTGCCTATTCAACCTTTAACAGGTGGGATTTTTTTTCTTCGAGCAACGAATTGTTTTTTGAAGATACAAGGCCTTCGTTTATTATTCAAAGGGAAAACAACCACCGCATAGAGGCAGGGTTTCCGCTTGGACTACATGGCAAATTTTTTACCGGTTTAGGCTATTCCGGATCGAGCGATAAGTATTATCTTATTGATAGGTTTAATAAATTTGATACTCCTGACCAGACCACCTTCAGGGCTTTCTTTTCGCAAGTGGGAATTGAAGATAACTCGCTTAACTACAGGCAATATCCAACGGAAGGATGGTACCGGTATTTTAAAATTAAATACATTAGCGGAAGGGAAACAAACACCCCCGGAACAACGTCACCTGAACTGCTCCGAAGAATGGAAAAACATCGTTTTTTTCAACTTGAAGGCCACACTACACGCTATTTTAAAATTACACCTAAAATGACCTTAGGATTGCATCTTGAAGCTGTAGCGAGCAACCGTAAACTCTTCAAAAATTATCTCTCGTCTATGCTTACAGCCCCCGGTTTTTATCCTACACCACACAGTAAAACGCTTTTTATCAATAATTTTCATGCATACAATTACGCAGCTGGCGGATTGAGTACTATTCTTATGTTCACCCCTGCGTTGAATTTGCGGTTGGAAGGGTATGGTTTTGTCCCGGTGAAGGAAACCCTGAAAAATGGTGTCGATGCTTACCTGTCAGATAAAATAATTAATAACTACTATTTCCAGGGAGAAGCATCGCTGATATACCAAACAATGGTGGGTCCTCTTAGCCTTTCTTGCAACTACTACGACAAGGCTAATACCAAGTTCTATTTTAGCCTGAATTTTGGCTATATTTTGTTTAACAAAAGAGGATTTTAGGCCAGGTTTTAGCTTTTCTGATGTCGATACAGGATAAGTTCCACAAAATTGTTATCCTTGTTTTTTCCGGTAACACCTCACCCAGCCAACCTGAAATGCAACAGGTAGAACCGATGCAGGTATTTCATCAATTAAAAGCAACGAGACATGTAAATGAAGTTTTTCGTCAACTCCTTTGTATTTAGTGCTATAAACTTCCGTTTCGTTAATTTTCCACACGATATTGCTACCCGTTTTTTCAACTGTAAAAATATACCACTCCCCTTTCTTTAGATTTGAAATATCTAATGCGTCGGCTACTATTTTTTTACCATTGGAAGAGAGTATTCCCACTCGATTTTTGGCTCCCATTTCCAAAAGGTTCAATCGTGGCAGGTTATTCTCTCCCAGCAGGCAAAAAGAAGCAATGGTATTATTAACAGGGTTAAATTTTATTTTTGCCTCAAAAATTCCATCTTCTTGCCAAAATGAAGGCCACGAAGAGAGAATACCTGATGTATAGTTCAACTCAACAGGCACAAAACCTACAGGCATCTGCCAGATTTTTCCCACTCGCTTTTCCTTTCGTGCCTCTATAATCAGTTTTCCGCCTTCTGTTTTCACATTCTCCATATCAGTATAAACCTGCAAATCACCAGCCGGGGCATAGTTTTCGCCAACCATTTTTTCTGCCAGCCATGATTTCCCCGACCATTTGTTTATATCAGGCTTAACCGCCGAAAAGTCGTCTTCAAAAACTACTTCCCAGTTTCTGAAAAAATTGTATGCGCTGTTCCCCTTGTTGGAAAAAAAGATTTCCATATCCGGCTGTTTGCGAAGTGTCAACATTTCCTGTTCCACTGCATAACCCGGACTTTTCAGCCACTTGTTTTTATCTTCAAGATAAGCTTTTCGTTTTTTAAATTCCTCAGAGTTAGTTAATTCCAGCAATTCGTTATACCTCTTTAAATCGTGAGAGCCATTTACATCGAGATAATTTTTGTATCGTGCTGATTTGTCAAATTTTAAAAAGAACTTTACATCGTTATCTGCAGCAAGATTTTTAAAGCGGCTAAACTTCTTGTATGCCTCACTTTTTTTAAACTTTTTTTGATCTTTAAGGAAATTCACCCTCTCTTTATAATCACCGGAATTAATGTATCCGGAGAGGTCTTCATATTTTTTTAATTCATGACTGCCAGCAACTTCTCTGTAAAGTTTCAGCATTTTCGATTTTTCAAACCTGAAATAACCTCTCAGTTCAGTATCTCTTTTCAATGTTTTTAACTCTTTTTGCTTTTGTTTGTCAGAAAGGGGTTCAGTAGTCAGGTAGATATATTTTTTTAGTTTTTCACTTTCCGAAAACTGTTCATGTTTCTTTAAACGTGCCGACTGATGAATTGATTTATATGCTTTTATGCCAGCCGACTTATCCAAGCGCTTAAAATCACGCATATGTTTTTCTTCTGCAGAACCTTTGAAAACCTGGCTGGTGATAGATTTTTTATCAGCGACAAACTGCCCTTCCTTCACATATTCCGACAATTGATCAAATTCTTTGATTTTATCAGAAGCAGCCAGCTGTTTGTATCTCTTTAGCTCTTCCGATACTTCAACCTTTAGGTAGTTCTTTATGCCTTTCGATGATTTAAGCTTTTTCAGTTCTTTCAACTGATTGTATTCTTTACTGCCTTTAAATATCAGTGATTGTATTTCAGATTTTTCTTTTTTAAACTCCTGCGAATTTATTTTTCTTTCGAGTTCCATATATCGCCTGAGTTCTTCCGATTTTTCTACTCGTGTAAATATATTGTAGCTGTCGAGTAATTGCTGGCGTTTTTTTTCAATGGAGGCAATTGTTTTTATCTTACCAAAAAGTTGCAGTGTGAAAATTTTGAATGACATAAGCCTGAGTTTTAGCTAATTTACATTCAAAAGTACTAAAATAGAGCATTAAAATTCATCCCACGAAGCATTTTGCATAGGCTATTTTTAAACAACATTTATTTAACGGCTTACAAAAAAGCCCTTTTTTGAACAATTTTTCTTTTTTCCAGTCTGTTATCAGCCTCGTATTGTTTATATTTTCATTTATTAATTATTGTCTGTTCTCCTTATTTTGAATAGTTTTGATTTCAATCCATATACAAATGATACAGGAATCTGAGCTTATATTAAACGCCGACGGCACCATTTTTCACCTTCACCTTCTTCCGGAGCAGCTTGCACAACAGGTTATACTTGTTGGCGATCAGCAACGTGTTGATACCATTGCAGAATATTTCGACACCATTGAGTTTTCCATACAAAACCGTGAGTTTAAAACAGTTACAGGATATTATAATAATAGCCGTATTTCCGTGCTTTCTACCGGTATAGGCACCGATAATATCGATATTGTTTTAAATGAACTGGATGCGTTGGTAAATATCGACCTGAAAACGCGGACAATAAAAAAGAAGCATACAAAGCTAAATATTGTTAGAATTGGTACTTCAGGTGGTCTGCAAGCCGATCTGCCGGTTAATTCTTTTGTGGTTTCACGTAAATCCATTGGTTTTGATGGAATGCTAAATTTTTATGCTAACCGTAAAGATTACTGTGATTTGGCATTTGAAAAAGCATTTAAAGATTTTACCAATTGGAACCCGTCTTTACCTACTCCGTATGTGGTTGATGCATCGAAAAAACTACTTTCGAAATTTACTGATAAAGTTTTTTGCTCTGGCGTAAACATATCTGCACCAGGATTTTATGGACCACAGGGGCGTGAGCTTCGCCTCCCGCTGGCGGTTCCCGGACTAAACCGGCAGATCGAAACTTTCTGTTTTGAGGAATTGCGTATTACCAATTTTGAAATGGAAAGCTCAGCAATATACGGGTTGTCAAAAATGCTTGGACACGAAGCACTCACCATTTGCCTGATTATTGCTAACCGTGTTAGTAAAACCGCAAACGAAAATTATCGTGTTGAAATGAAAAAGCTTATAAAAAAAGTATTGGACAGGTTAACCAATTCAAATTCTCATGAATAAAGCCAGGCTTAATGCGTTAATCGAACTACTTGATGACCCCGATGAAACAGTTTATGAAATTGTTGAAAAAGAGCTGTTAAAAGGGAAAAACAATATTATACCGGCACTTGAAGAGAAATGGGAAAATAGTTTTGATGGGCGCTGCCAGATGCGTATTGAAAACATTATTCAGAACTTGCAGTTTAATTACACTGCCAAAATGCTGAAAACATGGCTGAAAACCGGAGCGAAGGAAAACGACTTGCTATCGGGCTACCTTGTGATCGACAGGCTACAATACCCCGACCTCAATACAATTATGGTTCAGCTAAAATTGGAAAAATTACGCAAAAAAATATGGTTGGAACTGAATAACTCTCTAACGCTTTTAGAAAAAACCACTATTCTCAACCATTTCTTATACAACATTAATGGTTTTGCAATAAACCATAAAAATATTCATTCGCCCCAAAACTGTTTTTTAAACCAATTACTGGAAACAAAAAAAGCCAATCCTGTTTCTATGTGTATGCTTTATATGATTGTTGCCCGGCAATTGGAACTGCCAGCCAGGTTTATCGACTTTCCCAAAAACCCGCTTGTAGCAATGGTTGACCACAAACTAGCGCAAAAAGTACACGGTGGAAAATCCCGTTCAGATGTACTATTTTATATTAATCCGGCCAACAAAGGCGCTGTTACCAGCATTAAAGAGATTGAGTATCATCTGAAAACCAACGATTTTTATCCCCTTGAAAACTATACAGAACCCAAGCCGGATATTCACCTGTTAGAGCAATTGCTTGAAACACTGATGTATTCCTACCAATCAGTGAATTATAACGACAAAAAAGAAAAAATACAGAAGCTGATTAATATAATTCACTTAAAATGAGGCTGTTCTATTTGTAATTTGAACAACCTCTTTTTATTTGATGAATACTTATTTTGCGTAACTCACCGACCTTGTTTCCCTAATTACGGTTATTTTAATTTGTCCGGGATAAGTCATTTCGTCCTGTATTCTTTTTGAAATATCGTAGGACAGTTGTTCCGTTTCCTGGTCACTCATTTTATCGGCGCCTACGATTACACGCAGTTCACGCCCTGCTTGTATGGCATAGGTTTTCATTACCCCGGGATAAGATAAGGCCAGGTCTTCCAGGTCTTTCAAACGTTTAATATAAGATTCAACCACTTCGCGGCGTGCTCCTGGGCGTGCTCCTGAAATGGCATCACAAACCTGTACAATGGGTGCCAATAGTGTTTGCATCTCTACTTCGTCGTGGTGAGCGCCAATGGCATTGGCAATGTCAGGCTTTTCCTTGTACTTTTCAGCAAGTTTCATCCCCAGAACAGCGTGTGGCAATTCTGGCTCATCATCAGGTACTTTTCCAACATCGTGTAAAAGCCCGGCACGTTTTGCTTTTTTGGGGTTAAGCCCCAGTTCCGATGCCATAATCGCCGAAAGATTAGCAACCTCGCGTGAGTGTTGTAACAGGTTTTGTCCATAAGATGAACGGTATTTCATTTTTCCGATAAGCCGTACCAATTCCGGATGAAGCCCGTGTATTCCCAGGTCAATAGTAGTTCTTTTTCCTGTTTCAACAATCTCTTCTTCAATCTGTTTCTTCACCTTCGATACAACCTCCTCTATACGTGCCGGATGGATGCGCCCGTCGGTAACCAACTGGTGTAAAGCCAGCCGTGCTATTTCACGCCGTACCGGGTCGAATGCAGACAAAACAATTGCTTCGGGCGTGTCATCAACAACGATTTCAACACCCGTAGCTGCCTCCAAAGCCCTGATATTACGCCCTTCGCGGCCTATTATGCGGCCTTTTATTTCGTCACTTTCAATGTGAAAAATGGTAACCGCATTTTCAACGGCAGTTTCAGTAGCTACCCGCTGAATGGATTTAACAACAATCTTTTTAGCCTCCTTATTGGCAGTTTGTTTAGCTTCTTCCATTATCTCATTAATGTAGGATATGGCCTCCAACTTGGCCTCTTCCTGCAATGATTCTACCAACTGGGCTTTAGCTTCGTCAGCAGAAAATCCTGAAATCTGCTCCAGCTTTTCAAGGCTTTGACGGTGCATTTTGTCAAGCTCTTCGTTTTTGTGCTCTAAACGTTGAATCTGAACATTCAGGTTTTCACGAATAACCTCAACATCTTTTTTTGATGTTTCAAATTCCTTTACTTTGCGGTTTAAGTCATCCCTGCGCTGATTTATGGAAGCGTCTTTCTGTTTAAGCCTGTTTTCCATGTTATTCACCTCAACACTCTTCTCCTGAATGTACTTTTCATGGTCGGCTTTCATTTGTATAAATTTCTCTTTTGCCTGAAGGATTTTATCTTTTTTAATAACATCTCCTTCAGCCTGCGCTTCGGCAACTATGCGGCTCTTTTTTGCTTTCAGTGCCTTATTCCACAACAAATAAGCCAATGCACCTCCTACAATAAAGCCAATTACAATTCCTATTAATAAGTCGATCATATATTCTTTTTAAGTTGTTAATAACAAAAAACCCGCATTAAAATCGCCTCTTTTTCAATAAGATACAATTTTATACGGGTAACGATAAGTATATTTCTCTGTCGATGCTACTTCTTCTCTTTCAGTTTTAAAAAGTCTGAAATATCATCATTTATATCTTTCAATTCATCCATTAAGAAGTTGCCATTATCAACTTTCTGCTTCTCAGTGCAGTTTAATGCTATTTGAAAAGCAGTCATGGCCAAAAAATCCGTCGATTCCATGTCATGAAATACTTCCCGGTATTTCGCAACCGTTTCATTAACATATTTTGCAGCCAGACGGTATTTTTCTTCCTCCTCTCTGTTGATGCGCAACGGATAATTCCGTCCATCAATCCTGATGTTTATACTGAATTTATTATCACCTGTCATTACTTGTTAAGCAATGCAATACATTTATCAATTTCCCGTACTAATTTATTTAATTTTTGCCTGGCCTCCTTATTTTCATCAACTCCCGACAAAAAATGAGTTGCCAGCCTTAATTGTTCTATTTTATGACTCAATTCCGAATTTTCCTGTTTTTTGTCGTTCACTACGCGGTTAAGGTCGCTTATTTGTTGTTCAAGCAGCTCTTTCTCCTTTTCCAACACATTGACAACCTGAAACAGCTTTTGCACATTTGCCTTTAAATCAACAAGAAACAATCGTTCTTCCTCAGTCATTATTGCTGCATTTCAGTCACAAAGTTAATATTTTTAACCTTATTGTAAAAGAAAAGAAATTTGTTGGCACAAAATATTACAAACACTTTGTTGTTCAATAATGGGTAAATGTTTACTTTTTTTATTTTTGATTTTTTGCAATTTTAGTGACCATCATGAAATATTATATTCTGTTTTTACTGGCTTTTAGCTCTATATTTGGTTATTCACAGGGAAAATATTATTCAGCACCTATGGAAATTCCATTGGTGTTGAGCGGTACTTTTGCTGAGTTACGCAGCAATCATTTTCATTCTGGTATCGATATTAAAACACAGGGAATAACGGGTAAAACCATAAAGGCTGCTGCAAATGGCTATATTTCGCGCATAGTAGTATCGCCTACCGGTTATGGAAATGCACTTTACATTGACCATCCCAACGGAACAACAACTGTTTATGGCCATTTACTTCGATTCAGGGATGATATTCAACGTTATATAAAAAGTGTACAATACGAAAAAAAATCATTTAAAGTTGATGTGCCTATTTTGCCTGGCGTATTTCCTGTTCAGAAAGGAGAAATGATTGCTTTAAGTGGCAACTCGGGCAGTTCGGGAGGGCCTCACCTGCATTTTGAGATCAGGGATACACATACTGAAGAACCTCTCAATCCGCTGGCGTATAATTTTAATATTGCAGACAGTAAACCACCCGTAGTCAGGGCTGTTCAGATTACTCCACTTTCAGATGGTTCGCTGGTAGACTACCGTAATGAGAAAAAAATAATACAGGTAAAAAGGACGAACAAAAACTATGAATTAGCAAATAACTTTGCCATTCCTGTTTCTGGTGAAATTGGCTTTGCCGTAGAAGCTTACGATTATTTAGACGCTGCCAGAAACCGCTGTGGGTTGGCTTTTTTAAGGTTGAAGATCGACAAAGAATTGTATTTTGAAATGGATTTTAACCGTTTTTCTTTTTACGAATCAAAATACATTAACAGTTTTGTTGATTACGAGAATTATATAACACTGCGACGAAGGTTTCAGAAAACATGGATAGATCCCGGAAACCAACTGGGCATGTACCGTTTTAACCTCAATAATGGCAGGTTTTATGCAACTGACAATGGTATTCACCATGTTGAAATTGAGATGGAAGATGCTTACGGCAACATTTCAACACTTAACTTTAATATAGAATCACTAAAGGAAGCACCCAAGACACTGCCTAACAAAGATTTACCTTTATTTTCATGGAATAAACCCAATCAGTTTGCAAACGAGGACATTGAGTTGGAAGTACCCCATGGCGCACTCTATGATTCATTTCATTTTAGTTATAACAAAATTCCGGCATCAGAAGATTTTCTCTCTGATATTCATTTAGTTCACTTAAATACAGTACCTCTTCACAAAAAAGCGCTACTAAAAATAAAACCTATCAGCCTGAAAAAAGAATGGCAGGAAAAGGCTTTACTGGTGAAAATAGACCGCAAATCAGGCTATTTCTATGCGTCAGGCGGAAAGTATGATGATGGTTGGGTTAAATCGCGTATTTCAGCATTTGGCGATTATGCAGTAATTGTGGACACCCTTGCTCCAACAATAAAACCACTGAGTATTGCCAATAATTCTAAACTTACTGAAAGAAACAGGATTCGTTTTGTTATTTCCGACGATTTAGCGGGTATAAATAAAATTGAAGGATTACTGGATGGCAAATGGGCACTTTTTGAATACGACCCACGCATTAATACGATAACACACTATTTTGATGATACGTATTTTAAATTGAACCGGCAACATCAATTAAAATTAACGGTTACTGACAATAAGAATAATTCGAAAACATATGAAGCTACTTTCTGGAGATGAAATACCCGTAATTGGCTTAATGTCTGGTACTTCCCTCGATGGACTTGACCTTGCAGCATGTCGTTTCCGGAATGTTAAAGGAAAATGGGAATTTGAACTTCTTCAAGGCAAAACCGTAAAATATTCCAACCAATGGCGGCAACTGCTCCAAAATGCTGCTAACCTTTCTGGTGAAGAATTGATAGAATTGCATAATAACTTTGCGTACTTTATGGCACAGGAAATACGCATTTTTATTGACGAAACCGGCTTTACCCCCGAATTGGTCGCTTCGCATGGCCATACGGTTTTTCATCAGCCGGAAAAAAGGTTTACTTTTCAGGTGGGAAACGGAGCAATTATCGCTGGTGAAACAGGAATTACCACAGTTTGCGACTTCCGCACTGCCGACATTGCCCTGGGTGGCCAGGGAGCACCACTAGTGCCTATAGGCGACAGGCTTCTTTTTGGCAATTTTGAATACTGCCTGAACCTGGGGGGATTTGCTAATATTTCTTACGAAGAAAAAGGTAAACGCATTGCCTTCGATATTTGTCCGGCAAATATTGTTTTGAACTACTTTGCTGAAAAACAAGGCCTCACTTATGATGTTAATGGTTGTTTGGGAGATAGCGGGACAATAATTAACGACCTGCTCAACCAATTAAACAATATCGATTTTTACCGTTTTAACCCACCTAAATCTCTGGGACGAGAGTGGGTTGAATCTGTTTTTCTTCCTCTTGCAGACAGTGCTGACTTCGACGACCAAGACAAGCTGCGGACTGTTTATGAACACATCGGACAGCAAATAGGAAAAGCTACAAGAAAAGGTGGTGCAATGCTTGTTACCGGTGGCGGTGCATTTAATCCACTGTTGATGAAGTGCATAACTGAGCATTCAAATAGCCAAATAGTCATTCCTGAGGAAAAAACAGTAATTTTTAAAGAGGCTTTACTTTTTGCTTTTCTTGGTGTTTTAAGGATAACCGGTCAAAATAACTGCCTCGCCTCTGTTACCGGCGCAAAAACCGACCACTGTTCAGGAATAGTTTATCCGGCAACTCCTTGCTTATTTTATTAAAACAGATTAATATCATTATGCAAAATATGCAGGATGCAGGCATAGGCTACTTTGCTGTAAGCCTCGGTTATTTCCGTACGCTCTTTAGTTGCTCCGGCCATAGTATCTCGTCTGAAGTTCCTGTGGAAGTGCAAAAGGAAATGGGGCTTTCGGAAGGGTTGGTTTACTTTTCAGTAAATTTAGACAATGATATATAAACATCTATAAAATTGATAATGGAGACAGTAGCCCAATGATAATGAAAAATGCTAATACAAAAATGAAAATAGTTACCTTTGCAGGTACTTCAGAATAAAAATCAATTTACTATGAATAAAAAATTTGTAATTGTCTGCACATTGATAATCGCAATGTTTGCATTAAATCACCGGGTTTCTAATGGATGTACTAACTTTCTGATAACCAAGGGTGCCAGTGCTGATGGATCGACAATGATAACTTATGCTGCCGATTCGCACACGCTTTACGGAGAATTGTATCACCAACCTGCACAGGACCACCCTGCAGGTGCCATGCGCAAAATTTATGAATGGGATACTGGTAAATATATGGGAGAAATTCCGCAACCAGCACACACCTTTAGTGTAATTGGTAATATGAACGAATTTCAGTTAGCCATTGGCGAAACTACCTTTGGCGGAAGGAGTGAACTGGCTAAGCAAGAGGGTGCTATAATGGATTACGGAAGCCTGATTTATGTAACACTTCAAAGGGCAAAGACAGCACGCGAAGCTATTGAGGTTATGGCTTCACTGGTAAAAGATTATGGTTATGCAAGCTCCGGGGAGTCGTTTTCAATAGCCGATGCTAACGAGGTTTGGATTTTAGAGATGATTGGAAAAGGCGAAGGAGAAAAAGGAGCTGTATGGGTGGCAGTACGTGTTCCCAACGGTTATATCAGTGGCCATGCTAACCAGGCACGAATAACTACATTCCCAAAAAACGACAATGAAAATTGTATTTATGCCGAAGATGTGATTTCTTTTGCCCGTAAAAAAGGATGGTTTAATGGTAACGACAAAGATTTTAGCTTCTCTGACGTATATGCGCCTGTTGATTTTGGCGGAGCACGTTTTTGCGATGCACGCGTATGGGCTGGTTTTAACAAAGTGGCATCGGGAATGGGAAAATATGCCGACTATGCTAAAGGTTTAATTAAACACAGTGGCGATAATGAATTTGCTTCCAACAGGTTACCCTTATGGGTTAAAGCCGATAAAAAGCTGACAGTACAGGATGTGATGGGAATGATGCGCGATCATTTTGAAGGAACCGAACTTGATATGACCAAAGACCTGGGAGCAGGCCCCTATCGCCTTCCCTACCGCTGGCGTGGCCTTACCTGGCAGGTCGATTCGATAAAATACTGTAACGAAAGAGCAATCTCGACCCAGCAAACAGGTTTTTCTTTTGTTACGCAAAGCCGCAACTGGTTGCCGGATCCAATTGGTGGCATTATCTGGTTTGGCGTTGACGATACTTACAGTACTTGTTATGCGCCAATGTATTGTGGTATAACAGAAATACCCAAATGCTTTAAGGTTGGTAACGGAGATATGCTCACCTACAGTGAAACGTCAGCTTTCTGGACATTTAACGAGGTGACCAACTTTACCTATTTGCGTTACGAAGATATGATTAAAGATGTTCAGGAAGTACAAACGCAACTGGAAGATAAATTTGTAACCTATGTGAATTTAATAGACAAAGCTGCTAAAGTGCTTTACGACAAGAATGGTGAAGCTAAAGCACGCGATTTTTTAACGGAATTCTCGGTTAACGAAGCCAACGGAATGACTGGCAGGTGGAAGGAGCTTGGACATTACCTGCTGGTTAAATATCTTGATGGCAATATAAAGCGGGAGAAAGATGGTAAGTTTGAACGTACGGAAACCGGAATGCCAAGGTCGCCTATTTTTGCAGGGTACCCGGATTGGTGGTATAAGGCGATTGTGAAAAGTACTGGCGATCATTTTAAAGTTATTGGTGGAGCAGGACATTGAGGCCATATAAACATATAATTTCAAAAGTATAGTAAGTATTGGCCTGTATAAGTATTTGGTTATTCATAATTTTTGTTATTTTTGCGCCACTTTTAAAGCAATCTCTTATTCGATAAAGTAACCGGATAACATTGCCAACTTTTAAAAATTACTGAAATGGAAGATTTAATTAAACTTGTTGAGAATGAATTTGCTGTTGACCAGGAGCTTCCGGAATTTATTGCCGGAGATACAGTAACGGTGAGTTATAAAATCAGGGAAGGAAATAAAGAGCGTATCCAGAATTTCCGCGGAGTAGTATTGCAGATTCGTGGTCGGGAAGCAACTAAAACTTTTACGGTCAGGAAAATGTCGGGAAATATTGGTGTGGAAAGAATCTTTCCGATGAGTTCACCATTTATCGACAGTATTGAAGTAAACAAACGTGGTAAAGTACGCCGCAAAAGGTTGTTCTACCTGCGTAGCAGAACCGGGAAAAAAGCCCGTATCAAAGAAAAAAGAATGTAAGCTTTTATACATTAAAAAGGTCTCGAAAAGAGGCCTTTTTTTTATGGTATAATTAGAGCATATAATGCTGAAGAATAGTTGGTTGAACTTCTGTGTTGCCAATATTTCCAGTGTTTATAAAAAAGTTAATTAAACTACATTCGATAGCATTTTTATACAATTATCATAAACCGATGCTATCCGTAGAAAATAGGAGTAGATAAACTTACAGCATTAAGGCTTAGATGGTATAACAATCATTAAAAATGCAGTAATGCTCGCTATACTAAAAAAGGGATTGTATTTCTACAGCCCCTCAATTAATCTTAACAAACGATCCAACCCGAAAGGTATTACCTTTTCCGGTTTTTTCTGAAGTTTTTTCTTCTCTTCTGAAGCAACTCTTCGTATTTTTTGAATTGTTCTTCAGAAAGTATCTTTTTCATTTCTTTGTTTTGATTTTCATGAATTTGCATCATCTTATCATGCATATCATTATTTATACGTTGTTCCTTCTCCCGGCGCTCATTGCGCAACTCCATCTTTTTTCTGCCGGTTTCCAGATTTAGTTCGTACACCTTTTTTTCCTGGTTTTCGTCAAGGCTAAGCTCCTCTTTGAGTTTTTCTGCCTGTTTTTTTGCAATATCTTCAGGCTTCATAAAATTACCTTTCCGGTTCTGCGCCATTCCCACGGTTGAAAATAACAGTGCTGTCATTACTAAAATTCCTAATTGTTTCATGTTTTCAATTTTAAATTAAACCATTGTATATTAACTGTGCCCTTTTTGACCCAAAGACACAAAAATGGTTTAATTCAAACACGAAAAAGAAGTGTTAAAAAAATTATGGTGTGGGGTAAAAACTAAAAAACAATGTTGCCGTAATTATTTTTTTCTTGGTTGCTGAATACCACGTTGTTTGGCCATTTCTTCTAACCGTTTCTGAAAATTCGACCTTTTAACCGGTTTCTTTTTATTGGCCAGTAACTGCTGATGTATTTTGTCTTCGTCAACAAATCCGCGTATAATATAGGTTTGGCCGATTGTAATCAGGTTTGCCAACAAATAGTAGTAACTCAAACCTGCCGAATAGTTATTCAGTATAAACAAAAACATAACAGGCATGATGTACATCATTGTTTTCATTCCCGGCATGGTTTGTCCTGTTGTGGCCTGCTGATTTAAACTTGTTGATATTACAGTAGTTATGGTCATTAATAAGCAGAAAAGGCTTACATGATTACCATACATGGGTATATTAAAAGGCAATTTCAAAATTGAATCATAGGTAGACAAATCGTGCGCCCAAAGGAAGCTTTGCTGCCGCAATTCTATGGAAGTAGGAAAGAAAAAGAACATGGCAATAAGTATAGGAAACTGTAGTAACATAGGTAAACAGCCGCCCATGGGGTTTACTCCCGCTTTTCGGTACAATGCCATTACTGCCTGTTGCTTCTCCATTGCCTGGTCTTTACTAAATTTTGCATTTAGCTCGTCCACTTCAGGTTTCAAAGCACGCATTTTTGCCTGCGACATATAAGATTTATAGGTAAACGGAAACAACAGCATTTTGATAAACACGGTAAGCAACAGAATAATAATCCCAAAATTATTGATGTATTTCCGTAAAAAATTAAAGATAGGAATAACAAGGTACATATTCACCCAGCGAACAACCGGGTAACCCAGATAAACCTGCCGCTCAAGTTCTATTTTGTACTGCCGTAAGGTTTGGTAATGATTCGGGCCAAAATAGAATTCCATACCCAGTGTTTCGTCCCTGTTTCCATTGTAAGGAAGTGCAATGTCAGTATAAAAGTTGGCCAGATAATCGGTATTGTCCTTGTATTTTTCCTGCTTTATTTCCGCATTCGAAAAAGATTTGTCAGCGATTATTGTGGAATTAAAAAACAATTGCTTAAACCCTATCCATTTTACTTTGGTTGACAACTCTTTGTCTTCTGATTTTGATTGTGAAAGGTTATCCACATCGTCTTCGAAGTATTTATAAACGACATTGGTATAACGATCTTCACCATATTTTGATATTTTTTCCTGTCTCGGGACTTCAATTGCCCAGGTGAAATTAAGGTACGACTGATTAGAAGCTATATATTGTTCCATACCCTGCAAGCGGATATCAAAATCGATAATGTAGGAATTGTATTGCATTGTATATACATATTCCAAATACTTATCGGGAGCTACCTGAAGGCGGAAAGCAATGGATTTTGTCTCTCCGGGAGTCTCCGCGTTGAATTTCAATTTTCCTTCGCTGCCCTTTTTAACTTTCGGGCCGCTAACTACTATATCGTTGTCCGAAGTGTTAGCCGTAAAAAAAAGATCCTGTGTTTTTATGGACCTGTTTTGAGAGAAAAAATTCAGGCTAAATTCTGTTTGGGGGCCGTCAAAAAGGATTAAAGGCAATGAATCGTGTGTTTGGTAATCTTTCAACTCAACGGAATAAATTCGCCCTCCCTGGCTGCTGAAAGTTATTTTCATTAGGTTATTTTCAACTACATAAAACGCTTCATTTCCGCTTGCAGCCTTGCCGAACACACCATATTGGTCTGATTTTTCTTTTAATTCGCGGGCCATCGACGCCGAATCAGTTGCGGGTGTGGCTACCGGTTGCGAAGAAATATTTTCTTCGTTTGCCTGCTGTTGTAAGATTGCGTTTCTTTCCGCTTCTACTTTTGCTATGGAATCTTTCTGATGCTTTGCAGCTTCAATTTGTTGCTTAGACGGCTTATTAATGATTGAAAAAACAACCAAAATGGCAAAAATAAGAACGATGCCAGTAATCGATTTTTTATCCATTTTTTACTTTTTCAGCTAAAGAGTTTTTAATAAAATCAACAAATAAAGGGTGTGGGTTTAATACGGTGCTTCTGTATTCAGGATGAAACTGGACGCCGATAAACCATTTATGCGCTGGTATTTCAACAATTTCAACCAATTCTGTTTCCGGATTAACGCCGACCGGTACCATTCCTGCATCGCGAAATAATTTGCGGTAAGCATCGTTAAATTCGTACCTATGGCGGTGCCGTTCATGTATTGTAAGTTTATTGTATGCCCTGCAAGCGTTCGAATCTTTTTCTGTTATGCGACATTCAAAGGCTCCCAGGCGCATTGTTCCGCCATAATTGGTAATCCCTTTTTGTTGTTCCATAAGGTCTATTACCGGATTTTGTGCTTTGGGAGTGATCTCTGTTGAATCAGCACCTTCGAGCTGCAATACATTACGTGCAAATTCGATTACTGCCACCTGCATTCCGAGGCAAATGCCAAAATATGGAATGTTGTTTTCGCGTGCAAACTGTGCTGTTATTATTTTACCCTGCATGCCCCGGTGACCAAAACCCGGCGCCACAATAATTCCATCTAATTTAGATAATTCCTGCGCCACATTTTCCTGCGTAATCTCCTCTGAATGAATCCAGTGTATATTTACCTTTGCTCTGTTTACCGCTCCTGCATGCACAAGCGATTCAGCAATGGATTTATAAGCATCATGCAATTCAACATATTTTCCTACAAGGCCTATTTCAACAGTTTGTTCAGGGTTGGCCAATCTTGCCAGAAAATCATTCCATGCCTCAAGATTAATTTTTTCATTTACCGTCAGCTTTAACTTCTTAAGCACAGTGAGGTCAAGTTTTTCCTCAAGCATCTTTAATGGTACCTCATATATCGTAGGTACATTTACAGACTGAACTACGGCATCCAGCTCAACATTACAAAACAAGGCCACTTTTTTTCGCACCGACAGGTCTATGTCGTGCTCTGTACGTAAAACCAAAATATCAGGCTGAACACCTTCTTCAAGAAGCTGTTTTACAGAGTGTTGAGTAGGTTTTGTTTTTAGTTCTCCCGTAGCTGAAAGGTACGGAACAAGTGTAAGGTGAATTACCAACGCCCTGCTACCCAACTCCCATTTCAGCTGCCTTACCGATTCTATATAGGGCAACGACTCAATATCACCAACCGTACCCCCAATTTCAGTAATTACAATGTCGTATTTACCTTTTGAACCAAGGATTTTTATTCTTCTTTTTATTTCGTCGGTAATATGCGGAATTATTTGAACAGTTTTACCTAAATAGTCGCCTTTACGCTCTTTACTAATTACTTTCTGGTATATCCTTCCGGTTGTCACATTATTTGCCTGCGATGTGGCTTCGTTCAGAAAACGTTCGTAATGTCCAAGGTCGAGATCGGTTTCGGCTCCGTCTTCGGTAACAAAGCACTCGCCATGTTCGTATGGGTTTAATGTGCCGGGATCAACATTTATATATGGATCAAGCTTTTGCAGTGTTACTTTATAACCCCGCGCTTGCAGCAGTTTTGCCAGCGATGAGGCAAGTATTCCTTTACCCAATGACGAAGTTACCCCGCCAGTGACAAATATGTATCTTGTTTCAGGCAATGTTTTAGGTTTTAAAAATTTTAGGCACAAAATTAATGATTTAAACGTATCATGAAAATGATACTTCAGGCAAATTGCAGACAAAAATCGATAAAATAATGTTTATGCCTGTAGTTTCAATTACAGGCATTTTTCTGACTTAGCACCACTATAATGCTACAACATATCATTTAATACTTTATGTACCAGCACTTTCAGGCTTATTTTTTTGGAATTGCTAGTATTTTTAGTAAATCTTTTACCGACGAATCTGTTAGCAATAAATAATCCCTTTTATTTTGTTTTCCAACTTCTCCGGGTATTTCACATTTTTAGGTTAAAATGTGCTTTTAGGACTGCTTTATCACCAGGTATTCCGGTAAATTCAGAAATCTATCTGAATAACATTTTAACCTACCAGATTTTTCAATTTATAACACGAATACACAGAGAGATGTGTAAATTGAAAGGAAGGTATATAAATCAATTACCTAAAATGTATGAGGCCTAAACTTATTTCATCTCTTTTTTAAGTTGTTTCACCCATTTTTCAACCCTCGATTGTGTTAATCTGGCCTGATTTTCCTGGTCTAGTGGTAAACCTAAAAATTTCCCGTCACGTAAAGCCCGCGACGATTCGAATGTATAATTATCATTGTTTACTTTGCCAATAATAGTTGCTCCGCAACTTTCCAGAATTTCAACCAATATACCAATAGCATCGCAGAAATTTTCAGGATATCCTTTTTGGTCACCTAAACCAAATACAGCAAAAGTTTTATTTTTCAGGTCCATATCCTCAAGATCAGGAATAAATTCATCCCAATAGTTGGGCAATTCGCCATCGAACCAGGTAGGTGTGCTCAGGATAAAATTGTCGTTGTTTTTAAAAACTTCTGTAGTAATCTCCTCCGCATTAACAGCGGTAATTTTGTCTTTACCAAAAGCTTGGATAATTTTCTCCGCAACTTTTTTTGATTTTATGGAGTTAAAACTGTAGACTATAACTGTTTTGCTCATTTTTATAAAATTAATATTTGATTAGATTTTTAGCTGCTTTGTAAACTTTTTCAACATCAGGCAGAATAGCCCGTTCGAGAATGCGGTTAAAACCTACCGGAGTAAAAGTTGACCCCACCCTTTTTACGGGTGCATCAAGGTATTCAAAAGTTTTGTCGGTAATTATGGCAGCCAGTTCGCCTCCAAAACCTCCATGCACTTTATCTTCGTGTGCAATAAGCACTTTATTCGTCTTTTTAACCGATTCAAATATTGCCTCTTCATCAAGAGGAATAAGGCTCCGCAAGTCAATTACTTCAACACTGCTCCCCTCCTCTTCCAGTTTTTTTGCAGCTTCAAGGCTAAGGTGTGTTGCGTTACCGTAGGTAAGTATTGTTAAATCAGTACCTTCTTTACGTACCCTTGCCTTACCAAACGGCACTTCAAAATCATCGGGAATAACGGTTGCTGCTTTCGGATCCTGGTACAAGGCTTTCGGTTCCAAAAAGAGAGTTAAACCCCGCGAGCGCATGGCTGTTCGCAATAATCCGGCAGCATCGTCGGCAAAAGAAGGATAAACAATACGTACACCCGGTATAGCCACCAATGACCCCTCAATTGTCTGCGAATGATACATTCCGCCACCAATATACCCGCCTGACGCCAGTCTTATTACTACATTTGGCGAAAACTTGCCATTAGACCGCCAGTAATCGTGGCTGGTATCTATATATTGCTCCATAGCAGGCCAAAAATAGTCTGCAAACTCGGCTCCTTCTACTACTACCCTGATTTTATCGTTATATCTCGACATACCGTTAGCAGTACCCATAATATAATCTTCAGCAATAGGTGCATTAAACACGCGTTTTTCACCAAATTCCTGCTGCATGCCCTTTGATACATTAAAAATTCCGCCTTTATCTTTGTTAGCCATATCCTGGCCCCAAATAAAAGTGTCGGGATTTTTTCTGAATTCCTCTTTCAGCGTTTCATTTAAACCCGTTATCAGTTTTTTCTTTTTTCCTTCCTCATGATGAATTCCGTCTTTGTACTTTTCAGGATAATAAGGTTCCGGTATTACAAAGTCAAAAATAGTAGCAGGATCAGGGTCTGGTGCAGCAAGTGCTGCTTTATGTGCAGCTTTCAGTTCAATTTTAGCTGCATCTTCTATTTCTTTTAACTCCTCTTCTGTATAGCGTTTATACCGAATAAGCATTCTCCTGAACTTGGCAAGTGGGTCGTACTCTTCTACATAATTTCGTTCTGCCTGATTTCGGTACAATAAATGGTCATCAGAATTTGAATGGGAATGAATTCGAACACAGTTAGCCTGCACGATTACCGGTTTAGACTCTTCCAGAGCAAAACGCTTGGCTTCCAACATGGCATTCATCGAATCAAAAACGTCTTTGCCATTACAATGTATTATGCGTGTATTTTTAAAACCAATAAAGTTATTGGCAACTTTTCGGTTAGCTGTTTGGTCTTTTTTGGGCACCGAAATACCATATCCATTGTCCTGGATAACAAAAATTACAGGTAATTGCTCATTGTCCGCACCGTTAATAGCTTCATAAACATAGCCTTCGCTAACTGACGATTCGCCCTGGCCGCTTATGGCCACTGCTTTTTCACCGTAATATTTTATAGCCCTTGCAACACCGACAGCATGTAATGTATGGTTTCCTGTAGATGATGAAACACTGTGGATATTCCATTCCGGCTTGGCAAAATGATTAGACATATGGCGGCCACCACTCGACGGGTCGGTAGCTTTCGATATTCCGTTTAGAATGATCTCTTCTGCAGATATACCACATGACATGGCCGTTAACATATCGCGATAATATAGGAAAATATGGTCTTTATTTTTTGCGAATACCTGCCCCACGGCCAACTGAATACCATCGTGCCCGGCATAAGGGGCATGGTATGACCAGCCTATCGCCTGTTTTAGATAATTGGGAGCCTTATCGTCAATAGCTCTGCCCAATGTCATCAAATAAAACCAATCTTTTAACGTCTTTTTGTCAGTTTCTTTTATCGAATGTATTCTTGGTATTTTAAAATCTTTCATAAATAATTAATCTTATTAAATCGAACGGTTTAAATCGAATTGTTCGAGGTTATCGGCTATTTTTCTCAGAAAAGCGCCTCCTAGGGCACCGTCTATTATGCGATGGTCGTAAGAGAGCGAAAGAAACATTTTATGGCGGACAACAATAGCATCTCCTGTGGGTGTTTCCATAACAGCAGGTTTTTTCTCGATACTTCCAGTAGCTAATATTGCCACCTGGGGCTGGTTAATTATAGGAGTACCTATAAGATTCCTGAACGTACCAAAGTTGGTGATTGTAAAAGTACCGCCTTGTATCTCTTCTACTGCCAGCTTGTTTTTTCTGGCGGCATCCGCTAATCGGTTCAACTCTTTGGCAAGGCCCACAAGATTACGTTGTTCTGCATTTTTAATTACAGGAACAATGAGATTTCCATCTGGTTTTGCTACTGCAATACCAATGTTTATATCTTTCTTCACAATAATTTTGTTATCGTCAACAGAAGAATTTAACAAAGGAAACTCAGCAATAGCCGCTGCCACAGCTTCTGTAAAAATGGGCATATAGGTAATCTTTTCACCGTATCGTTCCTGGAAAACTGCCTTATTTCTGTTGCGCCATAAAACGATTTCCGTAACATCAGCTTCCACCACAGAAGTTACGTGAGGCGAAACCTGTTTCGACATCACCATATGATCGGCGATAAGCTTCCTTACGCGATCCATTTCTATAATCTGGTCGTTTGCCCCTATTGAAACCGGCATAGGTGTTACCGGTTTGCGCATAGTTTCAGCATTAGCTCTTTTACCCGATTTCCGGTTTTCAAGGTAATTCAGAATATCTCTTTTCTGAACCCTGCCATTGGCACCTGAGCCTTCAATGGTCTCCAACTCTTCTATCGAAATGTCCTCTTTTCTGGCAATCGTCCTCACCAGTGGTGAATAAAAACGCTCTGAAGCAGACCTAACGGGCTCTTTGTTATCCTGATCGACCTTTAGGGCACTTTCTTTTTCTGTTTCTTTTGCTGTACTGTCACCGGAATCTGCGCCATCAAGCACTATATCGTCTGTTTTTTCTTTAGTTTCGGGCATTTCGCCACTGGTATTAATAATGGCAAGAACCTCACCAACCGGAACAAGACTATCTTCTTTAAAAAGTATTTTAGTTATCACACCATCAACCGGCGAAGGAATTTCAGAGTCAACCTTATCTGTGGCTACCTCAAAAAGAACGTCATCTTCTTCCACTTCATCTCCTTCTTTAACAAACCATTTGGTTATTGTGCCTTCCTGAATGCTTTCTCCAAGCTTTGGCATTACTATTTTAAATTCTGACATTATTTAATATGGTTTTTTATTATCTAACTATTGTAATTTACGGTTTAAACAACAAGAACAAATTTGAAATGTTCACATTGCAATCTTAATTTTAATACTTTTAACTGTATTGAATTTTCATATCATCTAAAATATATAACAAAACATTGCTCTTTAAATCTCAAGTGCTCCAACAATTTCTGAACACGATTTTAATTGATTACGATCAATATAGTCATTAATTCCATCAATTATTTTTAAAGGAATAAAGGGATCTTTGAATATTGCCGTACCTACCTGTATGGCAGATGCACCAGCAAGCATAAATTCTATGGCATCTGTAGCATTCATAATTCCACCCATTCCAATTACAGGAATTTTGACAGCATTGTAGACCTGCCAAACCATACGCAGTGCTATTGGCTTAATTGCTGGCCCAGATAATCCTCCGGTTATTGTTGATAGTTTGGGCTTTCGTTTTTCTGCATCAATAGCCATTCCCAAGAAAGTGTTTACAAGTGACACACTATCTGCCCCTTGATCTTCAACAGCCCGTGCTATTTCTGTTACATCTGTAACATTTGGTGATAATTTAACAATCAACGGTTTTGTGCAAACCTTGCGAACTTCGCGGGTTACGGCCTCTGCACTTACACAGCTGATGCCAAATGACATACCTCCTTCTTTTACATTTGGACACGATATATTTAATTCAATAGCAGCAATATGTTTCAGTTCGTTAACCTTTTCTGTCAACTCGATGTATTCTTCTATAGTAGATCCGTTCACATTTGCAACCAATGGTGTTTCCAAACGTATAATACGCGGATAAATATTCTCAGTGAAATACTTGATTCCTTTATTCTGCAAGCCTACGGCATTCAGCATCCCCGATGCTGTTTCTGCCATTCTGGGATAAGAGTTGCCATCGCGGTTATGCAGTGTAATGCCTTTGAGTAGTATGGCACCTAACTTAGATACTTCGTAAAAATCAGCAAGTTCTTCAGCAAAACCGGAGGTTCCGGAAGCTGTCATTACCGGATTTTTTAAAATAAGGTCATGAATTTTAGTTGTTAAATCCCCCATTCTAAGTCATTTATATTAAAAACTGGCCCATCGGTGCAAACACATTTATTACCATCTGTTGTTGGCTCAATACAGCAAAGGCATACACCAAAACCACAAGCCATAAGATTTTCTAACGATACTTCGCAAAATATACCTGCATTTTCTGCAAGCCCGGCAACCGCTTTCATCATTGGTAATGGCCCACACGTATATATTTTATTGTATTGAGCCAATCCTTGTTTAAATAGCCTGTGTTGTGTCACCAAGCCCTTTTCTCCTTTCGAGCCATCCTCGGTGGTATAGTGAACTTTGCAATACTTTTTATAGTGATCGGCATATACCAGGTCATCTTTTGTGCGGGCACCCAGAATAATATCAGCCTGCTCTATGTTCAAATCAGCCTCTTTGGCTAAAAACAACATGGGGGCGACACCACTACCTCCTCCAACCAGTAAAACTTTATCGCTTTTGGCAGGCAGGGTAAACCCTTTACCTAATGGGAATATCAGATTAACAGTATCATTAAGTTGTAAACTGGTGAGCTTCAGGGAGCCTTTCCCCAATATTTTAATGATAAAACTAATTGTATTTTGGTTATAGTCAACTTCGAAAACAGAAAAAGGGCGACGTAAAAAGACTTCATCAGAATTCAGTACTTCAATATTAGCAAATTGCCCGGGAAACATTACTGGCAAACCAGCTTCTGATTGAAGTTTTATACGAAAATTGGTTAAATTTAAACGAGTATTTTCAATGACTTTAAAATCCCGGACATATTTTTTACCCATCACCACTTGTTTGGTGCAAAGATAATCAATATTCCCAATTGCACTTGCTTTAAAAACCTCTGTTAATATAAAAACAACCACAGAGTAGCGGCTATAATAACTTTGTATAATGTATATGATGGGGTATGGTTAGCAAAATTCCAATTATTAAGTCTTTTAAAAACAAACCTCAGAAGTTTACATCTGAATACAAGGCGGCTGTCTTTTGGGCACATATGTATATTGCGCACATGATACGTATGTAAATTAAAAAGGACTTTGATATATGATGAATTTTTATTGTAAAAACAGGCACCTATTAGCTGGAAAACGTTTCAAAACTGCCATCAGAATAAAGTAACAAAACCTTCTCTATTTCCTTTTTAATGGTTATAGATGGCTTTTTTTCATCATTTTTTATTTCAATAGATGCAGTAATTGTATCTTCATCAACTATTTCGCTAACAGGCTGTATAACGCTGTTTTCACTAGCTATTACCATATCGCCTTTCCCCGTTAAAAGCCACCTTGCATTTAAATCGGGAAAAGCAAGTAGTATTTTTTCAATTAAAGCGGCGCCAGGTTTGTTTCTCCCATTTAAAATGTGGGAGATGCTTGAACGTTGCACATCAAGCAAACCAGACAGGTCTGTTGCTGATATGTTTTTGTAATTCATAAGTTCGTTTATCCTATCTTTCATTGAATGAGATATTTATGTGTTTTAAAGTAGCTTAAAAATTATTTGCATCAAAGCATAGTTTCCACAAATGTAACCTTTTATTTTTGCTTTTATAGTCTATTTTCTGGAAAATTAATGCTTAGGATATAAATATTATATCAATAAGAGATTATATTTTAATTCATATAAATGTCATAAATACTTGAAAAATAACCAACTAAATAACTATTAATGATAACATAATACTTAACATGAAAAAAATTCTACTAAAAAATAAATAAAAAGTTTATATAAATTGTATAAGTGGCTGAATTAATGAACTATATAATCAGTAAATATATTTTGTTTATTGTGAATTAATTTAGAATACAAATCTGCCTGGTTGTACCCTGTTTTGTTTTGGTTTGTAAATCCATCGTAATTTTTGAGTAACTAAGCATGCATTACATATGTGTACATTATTTTGCTTACTTGTTTTCTATTTGAATTATCGATTACAGATGTATGCAATGCGTTTTATTGTAAGATGTACTGATTTAAACAGGATAGATTATTAAAACATATTATGATTGGGGCAGCATTAATGTTAAATAATTGAATTTTCTGTTCATAATTGTGTATTCATATTCGAAAGACGACGAATAAAAGAATCTCATGAGCTTAAAATGTATCGATATTAAGACTAATTACCTGAATTTTAAATAGATACTTATTTTTGTAAATTAAATTGCAAAACGCTTAGAAAAATAAAAATATTGAAAATACTCTATTAAATAATATTTATAAGCGTTGTTAATTGGTCCTGGCCTATTCGGCATGTAAATCGATAATAAAAATTGCTAGAGAAAAAAATAAACCTGCTAATTATTGTATTTATATTAACGCTGATCGTTGCTCTATGTCAATACCGGCTATGATACAGTAGAATTTTCCCTGGCAGATTAACATACTTTATTAATGCTAAAGCGCGTTGAAGTCGATTGAGAATAGCAATTCAAAATACAGATTATCGGACTGATACAAGTAGGAAGTTCTGACCCCAATTTCCGAAGGGGCATAAAACCTGAAAAAATGAGTATCAGCAGTCAGCTCTGTCCCCAGCGATGTTATTTTTGAAGTAAATTGCCCGGTTACGTCACCATGAGCATATATATTCCCTTTAAGCAGGGCATAATCGACAAAAAAAGCAGCTTTAACTCTTTTTATATATGCCAGGCCCCCTAAACTCCAGTCGGGATAAAATAATGGCATTTTATAATCTACCCCTGTACTAAAGGCCAATGTGGTATTTGCTCTGCCCCATCCGCGAGGATACCTTATACGATCGGAGAACGAATAATTCGCTGTGGTCTTTTTTTGTTGGAGGCCACCATAAAAGCGCAGTCCATGATTTTTCATTAAACCCGGTAAAAACAAGTAACACTGCTCAAGCAACAAGCTGCCCATTTGTATTGCTCCGGTGGGAGAATGTTGGTAAATGGCATCCAACACAAAGCCAAAATCGGGATATACATCCTGATAACTCTGCCGCAGGAACTGCTTATAGTACAACCTGTAAGAAAACGACTGGTAATTGCCCTTAAAAAATTGTTCAGGTGTTGTTCTGTCGTGGGAGTATACGGTAAAATCATATTTTATTTCGGGTTGTAAATAGCGCTTAAACTTTCCGCGTGAAAAATCCAGCGGTAGCCTTACATCGATACCGATATTGGTTTCGTTCCAGGTAAAACGTTTTATTGTTGTATCCTGGTTCACAATATTTCCGAGATCATCTTTTTCCTGGGTAATTTGAGTGAATTTTGCTGCGCTTTTACCAGTGTAGGCATCAACACTAAACACCGGATACCAGTTACTCATTGTGTAGCGGCCATAAACAATGCCTGCCTGTTCATCGAGTTTATAGCGATATCCCATGTTAAAAGACGTTGTTCCCAGTTTATTTTGCGACATTATACTTAAGCCAGGATTAAATTCCTGATTATCAGCATCTATTGCCAGGGGTGCCCAACTGTGTAAATACACAAGATTAGCAATTTTACTGTATTTTTTCGAAGGATACGACTTAAAAGCTATAGCCTCTGTATTAATAACTCCCGGCTCTTGTTTAGATAGCATATCGGCCATTTCATAGTTCTTTTTCTTCACTCTCTCTAATGGAACCGGTTTAATATCTTCTTTTTTTATTTGAATGATTCTAAACCCATCTGCAGTATAATCGCTAACAGCAACTTTTTGGCCATTAGGTGATTCCCCTGGATATTCGGCACCAAAACGTGGTTCATAAAATTGAACAACAGATTTATCGGTCAGATTCATTTTATAAATTGCATTTTTGGCCGTAACTGTTGCCGTAAAATAGAGGCTATTGCCCACTGCTTCAAGGTTTTTTATTTCACCCATATCTTTTTCTGAAAGCAGCATTATACTGTTATTGCTGAAATCTATTTCTGCAAGCCTTTTTCCTTCCGGACGCAATACCACAGCTACTACCCGATTATCGTTGTTTAACCACTCAGGGGAGAAAAAATAGTGGTTTTCCGGAGAATGAAATCGCTGTTGCAAAGCTCCATCGGATATACGGTAAACAGACAAATAGTAATGGTTTGAAAAATCACTTTCTACCACCAATACCTTTTTAGCATCGGGCGAAAGTGCGGGTGCCGAAGCAGTATATTCTGTAAAAAAACTATGTAAAGCCCCGGTTTCTGTATGAAAAACCCGGATCATTGACTTTCCACTATGCTGCCATCGCGGATCTGGTATTTGCTCAGACCAAACAATGTTTAATCCACGATAGTTGATTGATTCACTGAACAATACACCGGGATTGTACAGTTTCGTTTCGTTACCTTGTGCATCAATCTTTACAAAAGAAGGAATTTCGTTTAGTGTGGTTTTGTATGCAATCAGCACCGAATCGTTCACATAATGGCTGAAATTATAGTTTGTCCATGTTTTTTTTTGTGGCGACACAACGGCAAAATTTACCGGATGATAATTTTTATCCTCAAACTGCCATTTATATTTCAGGCTATCAAAAATCATTTCATACAACTGAACCTTGTTCATTCCGGTTATAATCTTCAGTTGCTTGTTAAATGGATTAAGCGACATAGGTTTTTTCCCCACCCTGCTTAATACAGAACTCCCAAACCCGGCACCATATTTAATGCGCGAACCACCCACAAGGTAATAACCAAGCTGATAATGGTCTGGAATATAGTCGCGAAAAGAGCCGTTATAAGCTTTATCATAAGAAAAAATTCCTTTTTCGACTGTTTGTGCCCGAATGTTCATTAAAAAAGAAGGGAATCTGCCACGTCCTGAATTACTTAAAGCCGTTTCAAATGCAACTGCGTCGCCCTCGGTAAACCACCATGGAACATTGAACCCAAACGCGAGCGCTATTCCCTGTTGGCCCAATATCAGTTTGATCAGTTTCGGAATCTCTGAATTAATTTTATCGATTTGTACTACGTGCCTGAACTCGTGAATGGCCAACTGCTCAAGCCACCCCTGTGCATAATTGTCCTGCGAAGGAATGGTGTAAAACTCAACTCGTTTGGGTGCCCAGGCTACCAATCCGTTTGATCTTACCGTTTGCGTATGAAGGATAACAGATATTTTCCGTGGTTTATAATTTAAAGTTACGCTGCCTTCAGTATAAACCTTTTCGAGTACCGAAGCCAATTTCTGCGCCTGGTTTTCGTAATAATCAGGATAAATAAGTTGAAAATTTTCAGTATTTATTTGTCGCCATTTCAACGATGCAGGATCTTGTCCTGTTTGAAAATACTGGGCATAACCAGAAAATACCAAAACACAAAATATGGTAACTATTAAATGCTTTTTCATTCAAATTTAAATAGAATTCTAAAATACATAAAGATGTTAATATGTAAAGCAAAAGCCCGGAAAAAACCGGGCCTTTATATTGTAATAAACAAAAAATAAAATTTAATACTACCTTTTTATTCATTAAAAAACTGCTCTTCTTTTATCATTTTCATACGGTTTAATGCATAATTCAGGTTCAACGCTTTTTCTCCGGCTTCCTTAATATACAGGCGATAATAGTTAAGTGCCAGCGTTTTATTGGCATTGTATTCTTCGTAAGTAGTTGCAATCTCAAATAAAATCTCGAAGTTATCAGGATCAAGTTCGTTTGCTTTCTTTAGGGCTTCTATAGATTCAGGGAACTTGCGGCTGAGGCCGTAAACCTGTCCCAGGTGATGATAAAATTTCGACCAAAAACCGGGTACAGATGCTTCAATTGCCCACTGCAAAAATTTTTCTGATTTCTCATAATCAGTCATCTTCTTGTAAATTAATGCCATGTAAAACATGGTAAACGGATCGTTAGGATTAATAACATAAAGTTTTTCAAAAAGCGGTAAAGATTCAGATGTACCGGCAGAAAAATAAGTACTTATAGCATAGTTCATAACTACCTTATAAAGGGTGTCACCACCAGCAACAAAATACTCTTCGAAAAATTTTCGTGCCAGCTCATACTCTCCCATCTTAAATCGAAAATCGGCATTTTCGAGCAATAATTTATCGTCATTTGGAAACTGTTGCAAACCCTGTTCGAGTACCTTCACAATTTTTTCTTTCTCTTTATTTCTATCATATGCATGGATAAGGTTGCTGTAAGTTATATAGTCTCGTGGGTTAGCCTCCAGCACCTTTTCGTACAAATGCACTGCTTCCAAACGTTTACCGGTTTTAAAACTGCAAAAAGCCAGTTGTTTATTCCAGTAAATATTGGAAGAATCTGTACTGTAAATCGAATAAAAAAGGTTATATGCCAGCTTATACTTTTTCTGGTTAATGTAAACACGGCCCAGCTTTGCTTTATTTGAAAGGTTATCCGGAACCAATTGAATTGCTTTTTTATAAAAGTCTACTGCATCCTGTTGGTTACCAATAATTGACAGGTTCTCTGCCAGTTCCGCCAAAATATCAGGATTTTCCGGATTTAGACGTAAAGCTTCGTAAAAAGCTGAAACCGCATTTTGGTAGTCTTGTAACTGACTGTAAATAAGTCCTTTTTTTAAATACAACAAATACTGAGCATTGTTGGCCAGCTTTTGGTCAAGCATGGCTATTGCTTCGTTATACTTTTTATTGAATATTAAAATATCAATCTCATCTTGTGCGCAGGCTGTTTTTAAAAATGCTGCCAGCAATGTGAACAAAACCAGAGGCTTAAAATATTTCATGGACAAGCAATTTCCGTAAAAACAATTTTTATCTGCTTTAAAGTCTACTCCAGGACAAAATTTATGGGCACGGTATAATTTACATTAACCGCTTTGCCTTTCTGCCTGCCGGGCTTCCAGGCTGGCATACTGCTTACTACGCGTAAAGCTTCTTTGTTTAACGATGGATCAACGCCACGTGCTATTGTAACATTGGCTACCTCGCCTGTTTTGGTAACAACGAAACTAACATACACCTTCCCCTCTATACCGTTTTTCTGCGCAACGGCCGGATATTTCACCGATTTTGCTATCCATTGAAGCAACGCTTTGTCGCCTCCCGGGAATTCAGGCATATTTTCCACAATTAAAAATACCTGCTCTCCTTTATGCAGTTGTTTTGATTTTAAAGGCTCTTTTTTAATCAGGTAAATATCTCCTATACTGTCGGCAACCACATCAAATCCATCTGAAAGCTGTGCGAAAAGTTGCTTAAATTCAGCCAAACTCTTGTCACCTTCAATTTTTATACGTCCGTTTTTAGTCACTACTGATTTAAATACAGCAACATTACCATCATTTTCCAGCGCCGATGGCTCATTATTTATTTTAATCGTTTCTGTATTTTTCTGTTCACATGCAAAAGTTACAATTAATGCACCAGCCACAACTATTCCCAAAATAATTTTTGAGATGGCCAGTTTCTTCGATTTTATTTTTGACATCATTTTTACCCTGTTTTTAATAAGTGAATAATTGAAATTGTTAGCAACAGTTAATTGTGAACCAACAAATTGATTTAACAACAAACTTTTGTAATAGCCGCAGCTGATGCCCGAAGACAGTACAGCCCTGTCGGCCAGGTATTCATGGTTTTCGCGAATGGCCCGGCGCAATACCCACACAAACGGGTTAAACCATTGGAATACAGCAAGTAATTCAAGAAAAATCACATCGAAAGAGTGCCCTTGTTTTACATGCTCCAGTTCGTGCATGAGCATGCGCTCGTATCCATCATGTTGACGAAAATTCTCACCAACAAAAACATAATTGAGAAAAGAAAAGGGTCCGGTTTCCCTCTTCAAAACAACCAACTTTACTGAAGATTCACTAACAACTTTGTTTTTCTTAACAAGTAAAAAAAGTTGTATGAAGCGGATAAGCAAACGTACAAGGAAAAAAGCAACCCCTGCCAAATAAATAAGTATGAGAATTTGTGTTGATAAAACAAATTCTTCCACCGACCCGGAAAGATCTTGGCCATAAATGGTAGCTGTTTCCAGAAGGTTGCGGTAAGGTGTTACCGTTACTTCGGGTAAAACTACCGGCTGCATACTAAAAATCCGAAACCTGAGGAATGGCAAAAGCACCGAAAACAATACCGACCCAAGCAAAAACAGCCTGTTCAGCCTGAAATAGGTCTCTTTACGCAACATTACAACATAAATTGTTACCAGCAGCGCAAGGCTTATCCCCGATTCCAACAGAAAATTTACAATGCTATTCATCTCCGGTTTTTGTTTCGTTTTCCAGATCGCGCTTAACATCATTCAGCAACTCATCGAGTTCGGAAAGGCTCATATTGTCCTCGCGGGCAAAAAATGAAACCATCTCCTGAAAAGAACCACTGAAATAGTTACGAATAAAAGATTTCATATAAGATTTTGTATAATCTTTTCGTGAGATCAATGGATAGTATTCATGTGTTTTTCCGTATGCAATGTGCCCAACAAACCCCTTTTTCTCCATAATCCTTATTATGGTTGAAACCGTATTATATGCCGGTTTAGGAGAAGGCATCAATGCAATTAAATCTTTCACGAATGCCTTTTCTTTTTTCCACAACAATTGCATTATCTGTTCTTCAGCCTTCGTCAACTCCTTCATATTCAATAATTTATAAATTAATTTAAGTAAAACAAAATACATTAAGTATTAATAAAAGGTATTAAGTATTACTATTTTGGATATCCGAAACAAATATATAACTATATTATTAGTTTTCAAACTAAATTAATAGTTATTTTATTTCAAAGGATTTACAGCCGCAAACATTTTAGATATAACGCTTACATCAATTTTGGGGATTTGTGCCAATAATTGGATAGGTTTTCAGGTTAACCAAAGGGTTTTCCCGAACCATATAAAACAAGTGCTGTCGACAGGATTTCCAGTAGTTACAAAAAGCCTTTAAAAAGATCACAAATTGGCAAAGAAGTCGTTTCCTTTGTCATCAACAATAATAAAAGCCGGGAAGTTTTCTACTTTTATTTTACGTACAGCCTCCATTCCAAGTTCAGGAAAATCGACCACTTCTACCGACTTTATACTATTCTTTGCCAATATAGCTGCCGGCCCGCCAATTGATCCGAGATAAAACCCGCCATGTTTTTTACAGGCATCGGTAACAGCTTTAGAGCGATTGCCTTTAGCCAACATTATCATGGAGCCGCCATTACTCTGAAAATCATCTACATACGGATCCATACGTTGGGCAGTAGTAGGTCCGAAGCTTCCGGAAGCCATCCCTTTGGGTGTTTTAGCCGGCCCGGCATAGTAAACAGGGTGGTTTTTAAAATAATCGGGAATGGGATTGCCATCGTCAAGTATTTTTTTAATACGTGCATGGGCAATATCCCTGGCAACTATTAATGTTCCGGTAAGGTTAAGGCGCGTTTTTACGGGATATTTTGTCAATTCTTTCAAAACATTTTCCATGGGTTGATCCAGGTTAATGTTGATAGCAGGTTGCATATTTGGCGCCGATTTAGGCAGAAACCGGGCCGGATTTTTCTCCAGTTGTTCCAGGAAAATGCCATCGGCAGTAATTTTTGCTTTGATATTACGGTCGGCGCTACAGCTTACGCCAAGTCCTACGGGACACGATGCCGCATGGCGCGGAAGCCGGATTACCCGAACATCGTGTACGAAATATTTACCGCCAAACTGGGCGCCCACACCGCTTTCACGACAAATATTTTCTACTTTTTGTTCCCATTCCAGGTCGCGAAATGCCTGGCCGCCTTCATTACCATGGGTAGGTAAATGATCGAAATAACCTGCTGATGCTTTTTTTACTGCCGCCAGTGTTGCCTCCGCAGATGTACCACCAATAACAAGCGCCAGATGATAAGGAGGACAAGCTGAAGTACCAAGATCGCGGATTTTTTCTTTTACAAATCGAGTTAGGTTTTCCTCGGTAAGTAACGACTTGGTTTGCTGATACAAATAGCTCTTATTGCCAGAACCTCCACCTTTTGTAATAAACAGAAATTCATAGGCATTGCCTGGTTCAGCATATATATCTATCTGTGCCGGCAAATTGGTGCCGGTATTTTTTTCTTCGAACATAGAAAATGGCACCACTTGCGAATAGCGCAGGTTTTTATCATGATAGGTTTCGTATATCCCTTTTGAAAAATATTCAGCATCATTTACACCGGTATAAACGTCCTCACCTTTTTTGCCAATAACAATTGCAGTACCCGTATCCTGGCAGGTTGGTAACTCGCCTTCGGCAGCTACAACTTGATTAAGCAACATTGTATGCGCCACAAAACGATCATTATCAGTTGCTTCCGGATCTTTTATAATATTAGCAAGTTTTTGCAAGTGTCCCGGCCGCAAATAAAACGAAACATCTTTAAACGCTTCACGGGCTAACAGTTCAAGCCCTTTGGGATCAACTTTTAGAATTTTGCGCCCCTGGCATTCGGTAACGCTTACGTATTCATCGGTTAATAACCGGTAAGGCGTATTGTCTTTTTTTATTGGAAACGGTTTTTGATAGATAACTTCAGCCATGATAAGATGATTCTTTGAAATTTCGTCAAAGATAAAATTTTCATTGTTATCCTCCTTCCGAATTTATACGTTTCCTCATTTTGATCGGAGAATTTTAAAAATAAAACCCCATGACCTTGGCCTAATTGCTTAATTTTCTATTTTTAAACTACTTTTATTCTACATGAAAATCCTGTTTCTGACACTGAAATATTTTTCACACCCATAGCAGGCCATTGTAGTGAATATGATTTTATTAAGGTTTATCATTTAAATTGAAGCAAAATTGAAAAAAGTAATATTAATCTATAAAAAATTTGAAATGAAAACATTGCTCAGATTTCCTTTGCTGTTGGCTCTGATTTTTGCCATTGTGCAGCATGCCAGCTCCAACGTTAAACTTCCTCGTATTTTTAGTTCTAACATGGTTTTACAACAAGGTATAGACATACCTGTATGGGGCTGGGCAGACAAAGGCGAACAAGTCCTAGTTGAATTCAACGGAATTACTGTTCGCACAGTGTGTGGCAAATCAGGTAAATGGATGGTAAAACTCCCTGTGCAGCAATATGGAGGCCCTTACAAGCTGATAGTAACAGGAAAAAACGAAGTAGTGTTCGACAATGTGATGGTGGGTGAAGTTTGGATTTGTTCCGGACAATCGAATATGCAATGGCGGGTTGATCAGAGCAAAAATGCCGAAGAGGAAGTCAGTGAGGCCAGTTATCCGAATATCAGATTATTTTCCGTACCACGTAAGGTTGCGCAATTTCCGGATGATGATATCTCAGGCGGAGAGTGGGTTGAATGCTCTCCTGAAACTGTAAAAGGATTTTCTGCCGTGGGGTATTTTTTTGGCCGCGACATACACAATAACAATCAAGTTCCTGTAGGTCTGATACATACATCATGGGGTGGCACAGTAGCAGAGACATGGATTTCCCCCCAATCCATAGCCAACGACCCGGATTTTAAAGCGCCGATGAAAGAACTTCAGCAAATGGATATGGAAAAATACCAGGCGGAAAAAATTGAAAATCTCAGAAAGAGGTTGGGTGATTCCATGCCGGAAAAAGCAGAAAATTTTATTAACAAAAAAGCTATATGGTCTGCGTCAGATTTCAATGATGAGCGCTGGACTTTGTTAAAAACACCTGGTTATTGGGAGGAAATGGGTTATAAAAAAATTGATGGTATTGCCTGGTACCGTACCAAAATAATGCTGACAAGCGAGCAGGCAGCAGAAAAAATAACGCTTCATTTGGGCAGAATAGACGACTCAGACATTACTTATTTTAATGGTGTTGAAGTAGGACATACAGAATTTTACAACGAGGAAAGAATATATACTGTTGATCCTCAACTTATAAAAGAAGGTGAAAACACTATTGCCATACGTGTAGAAGACACAGGCGGCAGCGGCGGGTTTTGGGGCAACCCGAGCGATTTTTATCTGACTACAGGCAATGAAAAAATAAAATTCCCTGATAACTGGAAATTCAAGTTTTCAAAAGTAAACATAACATCTATAAACTTCGATCCTAACGATTACCCTACCCTGTTGTTCAATGCGATGATCAACCCACTAATACCCTATGCCATAAAAGGAGCCATTTGGTACCAGGGAGAATCGAATGCCGGACGTGCCAAGCAGTACAGAAGGGTTTTCCCCATGTTAATAAAAGATTGGCGTGAAAAATGGAACGAAGGAGAATTCCCGTTTTTGTTCGTATCGCTGGCTAATTATATGCAACCTGTAGCACAGCCATCAGAAAGCACCTGGGCAGAGTTGCGCGATGCACAAACCTCGGCGTTGAAACTGCCCAACACCGGAATGGCTATGGCAATAGACATTGGTGAAGCCGATGATATACATCCTAAAAATAAACAAGATGTGGGGCATCGATTGGCGCTTAACGCATTTAAAATTGCCTACGGGAAAAATATAGTTAACAGTGGCCCAATGTATCAGTCTGTCAGTTTTAAAAATGGAAAAGCTTACATCACCTTCTCAAACAAAGGCACAGGTATTATTTCAAAAAATAAATATGGCTATATCAATGGTTTTTCCATTGCGGGCGATGACCGAAAGTTTGTTTGGGCAAAGGCCGATTTACTTGATGACGGAACGGTTGTAGTGTATGCCGATGGCGTTGACAATCCTGTTGCCGTGCGATACGGATGGGCTAACAATCCGGACGACCTAAACCTCTACAACAAGGAAGGGTTACCTGCAATTCCTTTCAAAACTGACGACTGGCCGGGTATAACCAAGTAAATTAATATGTTCTATTCACAATTAATCGGCAAAAAATAAGTTCAATAATAATTCGATTGTTAGTTTTGTGCCGATGAAACAAATTAGACAACTTTCTCTGTTTATAAGTGCAATATTTTTATGTTTCCAGGCCTTTAGCCAGGGAAATAATGCCACACTAAAAGGCACCGTAACCGATCAGGACGGAAAACCCCTTGACATGGTAAATATTGCCCTTAAAGATTATGTTTTAGGAACAAGTTCTAACAGAGAAGGCCGATTTACGCTTCGTATTCCTGCAAAAAAGCAAATTGTTGTTGTTTTTTCTTCACTGGGTTACCTGCCTGTTGTCGATACTGTTTTTGCCAACAATGAAGAGATGCTATTGCGGGAAATAACGCTACACGAAACCGATCTTCAGCTGGCAGAAGTAACCATAGCACAAAAGCGCCGCGAAGGTGGGAATATTACCCGTATCGACCCCAAAATAACCGATATTATGCCCGCTTCAGCCTCGGGGGCTGTTGAAGCGATAATTAAAACCCTTCCAGGCGTTTCAACAAATAATGAATTGAGTTCGCAATATACGGTACGCGGTGGCAATTTCGATGAAAACATGGTATATGTAAACGACATTGAAATTTATCGTCCTTTTCTAATTAGGGCTGGCCAGCAAGAGGGTTTAAGCTTTATTAATAGTGATATGATTTCCACTATCGATTTTTCTGCAGGAGGATTCGATGCCAGGTATGGCGATAAAATGGCTTCGGTGCTTGATATAAAATACAGAAAACCCAGTGAGTTCAGAGGATCGGTAACAGCAAGTATTTTGGGAGGAAGTGCTCATTTTGAAGACGTTACACTAAAAGGAAGGTTAGCGCACATATCAGGAATCAGGTATAAAACAACCCGCTACCTTCTGGGAACACTTGACGAACAGGGCGAATACGATCCTCGTTTTTTCGACTTTCAGACCTACATTACTTTCATTGCTTCTGAAAATATAGATATCTCTTTTTTAGGCAATATTTCACAAAACCAGTATAATTTTATTCCGCAAACCCGCGAAACAACTTTTGGAACATGGCAAAATCCTTTGAACACCAAAATCTATTTTGGCGGACAGGAAGCTGACGATTTTAAAACCTGGCTGGGTGCGGTTTCGGTAAATTACCATCCTAACGTAAACCTGAATTTAAAACTGATTGCTTCTGCCTATGCCGCCTTGGAGCGCGAAACCTATGATATATCGGGCGATTACTATTTAAATCAGCTGGAGCGAGATTTATCATCAGAAGATTATGGAGACAGCATATTAAATCTCGGCGTGGGGTCATTCATCAACCATGCCAGAAACTACCTTGATGCAAAAGTGTACAACATTGCTCATCGCGGGGCATATAATTCTGAAAATCATTTGATTAACTGGGGATTAAAAATTCAGTATGAAAAAATAGAGAATAGTGTAAACGAATGGATATTCCGCGATTCAACGGGTTATTCTATACCCTATTCTGACAATTTGGTAAAGTTGTATTACAAACGCAAAGGAAACAATATTATTGGCTCTAACCGTGTAACAGGATTTGTGCAAGACACCTGGAGCGTTCCCGTAAGCACAGGCGACCTTTATATAACCGGCGGTGTAAGGTTTAATTATTGGGACTATAATTATGAAATACTGATAAGTCCGCGTGCAAGTATTAACTATTACCCTGATTGGGAAAAAAAGCTCTCTTTTCGTTTGTCGGGAGGTATATATTATCAATCGCCATTTTTTAAAGAATTACTGAAAACCAACGGCAGGATAGAATTGAATCCGCGAGCGCAACATTCTTACCAAATTGTTGCCGGCACAGATTTATTATTTACCGCCTGGGACAGGCCTTTTAAGTTTAGCGCCGAAAGTTATTACAAACACATGGAAAGACTAATCCCTTACCAAACTGATAATGTGCGAATTAAATATCTTCCTGAGCAGCAGGCTACGGGTTATGCCACAGGTTTGGACATGAAAATAAATGGTGAATTTGTTAGTGGACTCCAATCCTGGGCCAGTCTTTCCATCATGTCAACACGCGAAGATATTTTTAACGATGACCACTGGGAAACAAATGCAGAAGGGGAAAACGTTTGGGTGGAACAGGGTTTCATTCCGCGCCCCACAGATCAACGATTCAATTTCAGCCTCTTTTTTCAGGATTACCTTCCGGGAAACCCTTCATATAAAATGCAACTTAGTGGTTTTTATGGCTCAAGGTTGCCTGTAGGTCCGCCCAATTCGCAGCGTTACCAAGATGTTTTTCGTATGCCAGCCTACCGGCGTATAGACCTAGGGTTTTCAAAAGTGCTTATCAGTGCTGCCAATCCGGCAAACAGAAATATACTGCGCAATATCAACGATATGTGGTTGAGCCTGGAAGTTTTTAATCTGCTAAATACCAAAAACACCATATCCTATTTTTGGGTTTCCAGTACCTATGGCGATCAGTTTGCTGTACCCAACTACCTTACTAACAGAAGGTTCAATCTAAAATTAACAGTAAAATTTTAACGCTACTACATTGAAACATCAGTTTTACCTGAGTTGCTGATATTATAAACCATCAGTGCATTTCTGTATCTTATAAACAGCTTTGGGTTTGCAATCACCGGATATGATAAATATTCGGTTTACAGATCGTACCAGATGTAAGAAAAATAGGCTACTTTTACCATTTTTCAATATGAATGATCCCATAGGACAAGCCATTTTCGATTATTACATGCACGGCAAAGCGCCTGCAATTAAAGTAAGTAGTAATTATACTGAAAACGAGGAAATTATACCGTCATGGTTTTTCAGGGAAGTGCAAGATATGCCTAAAATTGAACAAACGGCACTACGCCTTTGCCGGGGGAAAATTCTTGACGTTGGCGCTGCTGCGGGCTGCCATTCAGTTCCTTTAAAAAATAAAGGGTTTGATGTAACTGCTGTTGAAAAATCGGCTCTGGCAGCTGAAATACTTAACAAAAGAGGAATAGATAACATTGTCAACACAGATATTTTTTCTTTTACTGGGAAAGGGTTCGATACCATTCTGCTTTTGATGAATGGTGCCGGAATAGGTGCAACAGTCAATGGTTTGATAAAATTAATGAAACATCTGGGTTCACTGCTTACCAATGGTGGGCAAATACTGTTGGATTCAACTGATATTTCCTACCTTTTCAGAGAAGATGACGGTTCATACTGGACAGACATTGCTAACCCCGGTTACTTTGGCGAAATGCTTTATTATACTAAGTATAAAACGTTGGAAACAGAGTTTAAATGGCTGTTTATCGACAGGCAAAAAATGAAGGAATGCGCAGAAACAGCTGGGCTGAAATTTGAAATAGCTGACGAAGGAAAACAAAATGAATATTTAGCAAGGCTTACAAAAAAATAAGTTCATATCCCAAAAACCGAATATATATGCATCTTACCGAAAATAAGCAACGGTTTACCGTTAACCTTTGATAAGATGTAAGAAATATCGTAACTTTAAATCATCGAAAAAAGCAGTTAATAAAAACTTTTATATGAAAGTCATAATCCTTATTTCCTCCATATTTTACATACTAGGGCTCAAAATTGGCCAGAAAATCAATTTCATCAAACAACTTAACCCAGTTAACAAAATCATCAACCTTAAAGAGCAAATCCGGCCAAATGAAAAATCTATTACATGGAAAGAAGCCCGGGAGAATGAGGCAAAAAAAGATACAGTAAACGTAAAAAAGTCGGTGCAGAAAAAAATTGCAGATGAACAACCATCATCGAAATAGATTAATATTATCAGCAAAAACCCAATAAAGGAAACCGGTAAATGGTTTCCTTTATTTATTTTTATTAATTCAAGCCTATAATACTGCCAATGGAGAAAGCATTGATTAAAGGCTAACTTCAAAGAGATAAAACTGCTATTTCTGTTTCCTCAGTAACTGATCAAAATATTCTATGGTTTTTATTAACCCTTCCCGTAGTGGCACAACCGGTTTCCAACCATCGAGGTGTTTTTCTGCCAGGGAAATATCAGGCTGACGCTGTGTGGGATCATCTTTAGGCAAAGGCAGGTAAACCAGTTTTGACCGGGTTCCGATTATATCTATAGTTTGTTGTGCCAGCTCCAAGATGGTAAACTCACCTGGATTACCAATATTTACCGGCCCTATGAAATCATCATCAGTAGCCATCATACGCGTCATTCCTTCTACCAAGTCTGTAACATACTGAAAACTACGTGTCTGCAATCCATCTCCAAAAATTGTTATGTCTTCTCCTTTTAAAGCCTGAACTATAAAATTAGAGACCACTCTCCCATCGTCCGGCTCCATTTTGGGCCCATAGGTATTAAAAATTCTGATGATTTTTATCCGAACGTCGTTTTGCTCATGATAGTTGACGAAAAGCGATTCGGCACATCTTTTCCCCTCGTCGTAGCAAGAGCGTACCCCAATAGGATTAACATGGCCCCAGTAGGTTTCCGGCTGCGGGTGCAGTTCCGGATCGCCATACACTTCGCTGGTAGAAGCCTGGAGAATTTTCGCCTTGGTACGCTTTGCCAACCCTAACATGTTAATGGCACCCATTACCGAAGTTTTTATGGTTTTTATAGGATTATACTGGTAATGAATGGGCGATGCCGGACAGGCAAGGTTGTAAACTTCATCCACTTCAATATAATAAGGCATGGTAACATCATGCCTTACCAACTCAAAATACGGGTTATCAACAAGATGAATCACCTTATCTTTTCTTCCGGTAAAAAAGTTGTCGAGGCAAACTACTTCATTTCCTTCGTTTAACAAACGTTCGCACAGGTGAGAACCTATAAAACCAGCACCACCGGTAATTAAAATCCTTTTCATATTTTAAACGTTAACAGGTTTTCTACCGACCGAATAATAACTAAAACCAAATTCTTCCATTTCGTTGGCATCGTAAATATTTCTACCGTCAAAAATCAATTTATTTTTCAGCAATTTTTCCAGCACCCTGAGGTTAGGGGTTCTAAACTCCGACCATTCGGTCACCAATACCAGCGCATCCGCATCTATACAAGCATCATACTCGTCCCTGGCCATTTTAATTTTACTGCCAAGTATGCGTTTTCCTTCATCCATAGCCACCGGGTCGTACGCAGTAACACTCGCCCCTGCATTTAACAGATTATCAATAAGAACCAGTGATGGTGCTTCGCGCATATCGTCAGTTTTTGGTTTAAATGCCAGTCCCCAAAGGGCAAATTTTCTACCTTTGAGATCGCCTTTAAAATGATCTTTTATTTTACTGAAAATCAATCTTTTCTGTCTGTAATTCACTTTTTCAACAGCTTTTAAAATATCAAGAGAATAGCCAAGGCTGTCAGCTGTTTTTATAAGTGCCTGCACATCTTTCGGGAAGCAGGATCCGCCATAGCCGGTGCCGGGATAAATAAACTGGTTTCCAATGCGCGGGTCGGAACCTATTCCTCGTCTTACCGAATCAACATTTGCTCCCACACGCTCGCAAAGGTTAGCAATATCGTTAATGAAACTAATTTTTGTTGCCAGCATTGAATTGGCTGCGTATTTGGTCATTTCCGACGAAACAATATCTATAAAAATTATAGGATGGCCATTTAATAAAAACGGCTTATAAAGGCGGCTCATTACTTTCCTTGCCTGCTCCGAATCTGTTCCAATCACAATCCTGTCCGGTTTCAAAAAATCGTTTACCGCACTGCCCTCTTTCAAGAACTCAGGATTCGATGCTACGTCAAAAGGTATATCTACATCCCTTTTTTTCAGGGTTTCGGCAATGGTATTCTTCACTTTCATTGACGTACCCACGGGAACAGTACTTTTGGTTACCACTACCATATAATGATCAATATTTTCGCCAATTTCTCGGGCAACTTTCAACACATATTTTAAATCGGCACTGCCATCTTCCCCGGGAGGAGTTCCAACAGCAATAAAAACAGCGTCAGAATCTACTAAACTGCTGCCAAGATCAGTCGTAAAACTTAATCTGCCTTTTTCAACATTTCTCTTATAAATATCTTCCAGCCCTGGTTCGTAAATAGGTATATGTCCATTGTTTAAAAGGTCTATTTTTTGCTGGTCAATGTCCACACAAACCACGTTAACGCCGGTTTCCGCAAAACAAGTTCCGGATACCAACCCTACATAACCAGTGCCTACAACTACTATTTTCATGAATTTTAAATCTTAACTAATTGATGTTATAGATTGTCAACGGTACAAAATACGATAAATTTTTCCTATCCTACAATAAAATGAGCAAAGCGATCGGTACAATGCCCGATTTATTCCTATTTCTTTATCTTAGCACCATTATATTTATCATTTTTTGTTAATTATATGAATAGAAATGTGAAGCGACTTTTTTTCGATAACCGCTACTTTTTAATCCCCTATATTTTTGTACTGCTTTTTGTTGCAGTGTTGCTTGTTTTCTTTTCAAAACCGGAGTTACATATTTTTTCTAACGAGTTACATACTCCCGCACTTACTGTCTTTTTCAAATATGCTACATTCTTAGGTGATGGATGGATGATTGCCATTCTGTTTTTAGCCCTCCTTATTGTCAGATACAGGTATGCACTGGCTTTTTTATGCGGAAGCTTACTCGCTTCGTTAATTGTTAATTTGCTAAAAAAAGTACTGTTGCACGACATATACCGCCCTGCTAAATATTTTGAGCTGTTTGAAACCTATCAGCTTTGGTTTGCTGAAGGAGTTAAAGTTCATCAGCTACAAAGCTTTCCATCAGGGCATACAACGGTTGCGTTTAGCGTTTTTTTTATGCTTGCCATTGTTGTAAAAAATAATTTCTTGAAAATATTATTTCTGATTGTGGCTATTTTAACAGGCTATTCGCGTATTTATTTATCGCAACATTTTTTGGTTGATGTTGCTGCAGGGTCGTTAACGGGCATACTTTGCATTCTTTTCAGCGTATGGTGGTTTAACAAACAACGCGCACCCTGGCTTGAAAATGCATTATTGTTTAAATGGAAAAAAAGCAATGAATCAGATTAGAACAGTTAAAATACAGGCAGTTATTTTAAAACGCAATAAATTATTAATCAATATTTTGCACAACGCAAATGTCATCCTTCCAATTAAAAAATAGATCTCTTTGTTTATTCACCCACTATTTCCGGGGTGATGTAGTGCCTGTTTACGTCATGGTTTATCTTCGCGAACTTATGCGCCATTTCGATGATGTTGTTTTAATCACCAATATGCGTAAAATCAAAAACATTTCGGTGGTTAGTGAGTCTGTTACCCATGTGATGTTGGTAAAAAACGAAGGATACGATATGGGAATGTTCTACAAAGGTTTCCAAAAGTACTATACAAATGAATATAGCCAGATAGCGTGCGTCAACGATTCGAACATTGTTTTTAACAACCTCGATTTTCTGTTTGAATGGGCTAAAATTCAGGAAGTTGATATTTGGGGAATAGTTGATTCCCATGAAAAGCCCTGGTTTTCTGAACATAAAAATAACTATCATATACAAAGTCATTTTATTGTTTTTAATGAACGTGCCATTGCATTGCTACCTTCCTTTTTTGAGCAAGTAGATATGAAAAAAATAATGGAAGAGACTGACAATAAGAAATTGCGCAGGCATGTTATCAACGATTGGGAGATTGGTTTAACCCAGTTTATGCTTGCAAAAAAAATGGCCTGCTCTGCTATTATTGACAGCACAAAATTTGGCCGGGGAAATCCCATGCACAAACACTACAACGAACTAATTAACAATGGCTTACCTGTTATTAAGAAACGAATAACCAGAGATCAAAAACTGCTGGAAAAGCTTTTTAAAAAGCACAATTGGCAGGTTTTGATTGAAAAACATGGCAACAAAGATTGGCCTCTCAGGGAAATGATTGAACAACTGCAGGAAATGCAAGCGCTCAATAGGTCAAAGTAGCTTTGTTATATAATTTTTATGGCAGCTAAATTTTCTATTTTTGCGCCAGAACAACTTTTTATATTATGAACAACCATTCAACCATTTGCGCCATTTCAACACCGCCGGGATCAGGTGCCATAGCCGTAGTCCGTTTATCGGGCAACCAGGCTTTAATTATAGCTGAAAAGGTTTTCGAAGGTACAGGGAAAAATAAAAAGTTAAGCGAACAAGCAGCCAACACGGTTCGTTATGGCAAAATAGTGTATAAGGGCGAATTGATTGATGAAGTGATCGTTGCGTTGTTTCGTAACCCCCACTCTTACACAGGAGAAGATTTGGTAGAAATTTGGTGTCACGGTTCTGTCTATATCCAGCAAAAGATTTTGGAACTACTTATTGAAAATGGTGCCCGTATGGCGCTTCCTGGTGAATTTACCCAACGAGCTTTCCTAAATGGAAAGATGGACCTTTCACAGGCAGAAGCCGTAGCCGATGTTATTGCTTCAGCCAATAAAGCTTCCCATAAACTAGCAATAGACCAAATGCGTGGTGGTTTTTCCATAAAAATTGGCCAATTGCGCGACCAGCTGCTGCATTTTGCTGCCATGATTGAACTTGAACTTGATTTCAGCGAAGAAGATGTTGAGTTTGCCGATCGGTCGCAGTTAAAAAGCCTAAGTGTAGAAATTGAGCGTTTGCTAAAAAAGCTAAAAGACTCTTTTCAATGGGGCAATGCCATTAAAAATGGTATTCCGGTAGCCATTATTGGTGAAACTAACGTGGGTAAATCAACCCTGCTCAATGCCCTGTTAAATGAAGAAAAAGCCATTGTATCTGACATGCATGGTACCACCCGCGATGTAATTGAAGATGTTGTGAATATTGCAGGTACAGCGTTTCGGTTTTTTGATACTGCCGGCCTGCGCGATACCGACGACCATATTGAGAATATGGGCATAGAACGCAGTTACCACAAATTGAAACAGGCTACTATAGTACTCCTGGTGGTAGATACGACCAACCCCTTTCCCATTGTATCTAAGCGCATTACAAAAATACGACAACGAATTAACGAAACGCAGAAACTAATTATCGTAGCCAATAAAACCGACATAGGCCTACCAGAAACAATTCAACAACTGGAATCTACAGAGCTTACAGATAATGAGATAATGGTTTTTATTGCTGCCAAAAAAAAGGAGAATATCGATCAACTCATTGATTTTATGGCTGGTACCGTAAAGGTCAATACCAGTCCGGGAGATGTAGTTGTGACCAATGTGCGTCATTTCGAGATGCTGACAAAAGCTCATGCAGCTATCGTTAGAGTAATCAATGGATTGGAAGACGGTATCACGGGCGATTTTTTGTCACAAGATATCCGCGAGTGCATGCACTATCTTTCTGAAATTACTGGCGAAATAAGCAATCACGAAGTATTGGGACATATTTTTAAGAATTTCTGTATTGGAAAGTAAAAAGAGAAAATAAAGGAAACTAAGTTTAAAGCAATTAGAAGACGAGATTCCGGTGATTGGGAGTGATACAGTAAGATTTGACTTAGTTGTTGGAGAAGACCTCTCTATCTATTACGACTTGTATGATTCAGCAGGTAATTTTATTGGCACAGCTAAATAAAAAATACAACTAAGAGAGAATGTCTATTTTTGTGTTACAACTTTATTATAGGCATCCTTTATTCCTCATTATTATGAAATATATAATTACAACACTATATTGCTTAATAGCATTTTTTTCACATGCCCAGAATTTTTCAGATATTTTAGGATTTGAAACAGATTTAAATAAGCAAGATTTCTGGAATTATAAAAGTACAAAAGGACATATTTCAGTTGTTGATAATATTGCTTATAATGGGAAAGCTTGGTGCTTTAACGGTTCCGGTTCTAATTTTCATACATTTATTTATGCATATTTAAATTTATCAGGGAAAGCAGATAACATAAAACTCTCTCTTTATTCATTGACAAACAATATTGATAAAGCTTGGCTAAAAGTATGGTGTCTGGATGTAAATGAAAAAATTCTAAAAAAAGATTCAATATCAATAATCGCTAAAAAAAAATGGCAACAAAATATCATCCAAATTTTATCTCCGGGAACAGAGAAGCTATACATTGAAATTGAAGCAAAGGCAGATGACCTTAAAACGGCAAGTACATTATTAAAACCAAAAATGTTTGTTGACTCCATGGGACTGACTGTTAACGGAAAGGAGATAGAACTAAAGTCTGAAGAAAATGTGATTGTCCATAATAAGAGTTGGAATGCCAACATTATTCCAGATTCGTTATTAGAAAAGCATATTCATAATATAGAAGATTTTTCAAGCCCTAGTATTATTGCCCTTGGAGAGTCAATACACGGAAATGGGTCTTTAACCCAATGTGCGTTTACTACTATTAAATATTTAATTAGAGAGCAGAATTGCCGTTTAGTTCTTCTTGAGATTAATTTTGAACTTGGATTATGGTTTAATGAGTATATCTCATCCGAAATGGAGATAGGAGAGCTCGAAAAACGTTTGGTCGGGTACAATTTTGACTTTACGAGTTTCTTCGATTTATTAGACTGGATTAGGCAATACAACAAAAATAACGATAGAAAAGTTATTGTTCTGGGGATGGATATATACATCTTTATGCTTAATTTATCTGGCTTCGATTACCTTTCTGAGCTTTTAAAAATTCAAGGCTGTAAACATGATAGTGTTCAAATATTTTCAGTTTATTGCAAAAAAAAGGAATATGAAAAAGCAAAGGATTATATTGTCAGAAATGATTTTTTAGGAATAGACGATACTGTTAAACGAAAATGCATTTTAAGGGCTATAGATTTAAAACAAACTCAACGTAACTTTAATCCTTTATTATTATATAACCAGAATTCTGATAAAACTTTGATAGAAGGAGACAGGGATTTTATCCAGTATCAAAATACACGATTTGCTGTTGACAGTTTGTTGTGCAAAGGTGAAAAAGCGGTAATTTACGCTCATTTAGGCCATGTAAATAAAAGAAACATATTTGGTGGTCGATTATATATTCCCTCATTAGGTTATTATCTTAATCAATATTATAAAGATAATTATTATGTAATTGCTTTGTTGGTTGGCAAAGGAACGTATTCCAATACTGATCATAGGGGAAGTTTTAACCCTTCTTTGCCTCTACAATTGCCGCCGGCTAATAGTCTTGAAAATTTGTTACTAGAGCAAAATGTTCCTTTCCTGTTTACAAACACTAAATTTTTAGCGGAAACTTATTCGGGCAGAAACATCGGGATGTTTAGTCATAAAAATCAATTTTATCCATACAATAAAAACAGGTTTGATGCGGTAATGTTTTTACAATATGGAAAGGGATATGAACTTCCGGAAAAATGGCCCCTAAACAATAAGAATCTTAGAAAATTCATAGATGAACAACGGATAAAAAATGGGCATAAGAAATTTTTCAAATAGTCTTGAACAATATTTTTGCAATATCTCATGATAAAAATTTGATAAATAAATGATGAAAAGATTTTATACAACATATCGATATCATTGACAGTTTTCCTGTAAAAAACTGTGACAATATGTGGATAGCCAACTCTAAATTAATACAAGGAAAGATATACCGAGGCAAGAAAACCACTATGCAACAATAGCCCAAGCACAATAAATAGGATGTTGTATGTATTTGAAAATACCAGTTATTATTAATTGTCCTTTCTCAAAGCTTTTTTTATTTCTTTAGCACTGTTAAACCATATAGAAAAACCTATAACAAACCATAATCCACCAATAATAAATGCTATTGTTTGCGATACTGGAATCCTGAAATTTGGTACAAGAAGAAACAGAATTAGATAAGCTATTATTGCAGTAATTGCCACTTAGTTTAAAGTATCTATTTTCGCCCAAAAAAATTTACTAATATTCTTCTACAGAAAATGTTTTACCGTTTTACGGTATCTTTTATTTTTCAAAATCAACCTTTACTGGTATAAATTCATGCTTGCCAAAGACAAGTACAATTCATATTTTGGAAAGTTCTATCTCATTTTACCATAAGCTTCCCTTATTTCTTCATAAAGGCTTTCGCTAATTTTGTAAAGGGGGGCGCGAAGTTCGTTTTCCATCATTCCCTGAATATTCAATAATGCTTTAATTCCGCCAGGGTTTCCTTCTTTAAACATCAGCTGAAACAGTTCAATAAGTTCGAAATGTATCTTTCGGGCTTCTTCAAAATTATTGCCAGCAGCATTGTGTATCAGGCGGCTCACTTTATGGGGTAATGCGTTGGCTATCACAGAAATAACTCCTTTCCCTCCCACTGAGGCAATGGTTATGGCCAGCACATCATCACCGGAAATGACTGAAAAATTATCGGGTGTATATTTAGCAATTTTGGTAATCTGCGAATGAATGCCCGACGCTTCTTTAACCGCCACAATATTATCCGAAGCATGTGCAAGCCTCACCACAGTCTCAGCTTCCAGATTTATTCCTGTACGTGCAGGCACATTATACAAAATAACCGGTACCGGGCTCGTATTGGCAATTTCGAGGTAATGGCGGTACATACCTTCCTGCGATGGCTTATTATAATAAGGCGTAACGGTTAGAATTCCACTAACACCTTCGAAATCAGTTGTTTTAATTTTATCAACTATTTTCTTGGTATCGTTGCCACCCAGTCCGATAACTACCGGAAGGTTTCCGGAATTATTTTTTACATGGCGTACAATTTCTTGTTTTTCATCGTTAGTAAGAGTTGGCGTTTCTGCTGTAGTACCAAGTGCTACGAGGTAATCCATACCTCCTTTAACCTGCTTTTCGATGAGCCTGTCAAGGGCATTAAAATCTACATCTCCGTTTGTCTTAAATGGCGTAACCAATGCTACGCCCGCTCCTTTCAAAAACTGGCTCATTCTGTTATTTTTTTGTTTAGTTGCACAATATAGAAAATTTGCTGCTTCACCAGGAACATTGTATCCTGCTTTTTGCCAATATTAATGTTCAGGTCAAAATAGTTATTTTCTTCAGGCGACCAACCGGTTTTAAAATACGCCTTCGAAAGCAATGTAATGTATTCCAGCGGCAAGTTCTGTTTAAGTGCTATATTAAAAAGAATATCAAATTGCATATCAACAAAATCGTTGATGCGTTCCATTTTTGGCAAGCCCCAGAAATTCAGGTCCTTAACGGTTAAAGTGTTGGCATCGGGATGCGGATTAGCATCTTCCTCAAAAACACAAAAGCTCCTGAAAATCATATGCTCGCGGTTAAAATAGTTTTTCAGGTAATTTAAACCCTCTTTTTGCGACGGTTGCCAGAGAACACCAATCGACTTTACCACTTCGATATTGGGTACTATCGCTTTGTGCGAAATGTTCCTGGTCAGCTTCGCAATTTTCTTTTTTACAAATCGCTCTTTAATTCCCATTTGCTGTAAAAATAATGATTAGTATGGTACCACCCCAAAATTATTGATCAAGTAATTTCAAAAATTCATCTTCTAAAATTATGGGTATACCCAACTTCTTCACTTTCTCCAGTTTAGCGGGGCCAATATTTTCGCCTGCCAGCAAATAGCTGGTATTTTTTGATATTGATCCCACATTTTTTCCACCGTTTTGCTCTATCATTTGTTTCAGTTCATCACGCGAATGTTTCTCAAAAGTTCCGGATATGATGATATTCAGCCCGTTAAGTTTGTCCGTTCGTTGAGCTAACTGTTCTTCGGTAATCTGAAACTGCAAGCCTTTACTCTTTAATTTTTCGACCAATGCCAAGTGTTCGGGGTTCGAAAACCATTCAACCACACTTTCAGCAATTTTTTCACCAATTTCGTTAATGGTTATCAGTTGTTCATGCGATTGTTGGCTTATATTATCGATGGAATGAAGTGTTTTTGCCAGTGTTTTTGCTACAGTTTCACCTACAAAACGAATCCCCATTGCAAAAAGTACACGTTCAAACGGCACCTGGCATGATGCTTCCAGTCCGTCAATAATTCGTTGTGCCGACTTTTCACCCATGCGTTCAAGGCCTTCTATTTGCTCTTTCTTTAAATCATAGAGGTCACCTATTCCATGTATAAGACCCTGATTATAAAGTGCTTCTATGGTTTCTTCTCCCAGTCCGTCTATATCCATTGCCTTACGGCTTACAAAGTGCTCTATTTTGCCTTTTATTTGTGGCGGACAGCCATCATCGTTAGGACAGTACCAGGCTGCTTCACCATCGCTGCGCACCAGTGGTTTATTGCATTCGGGACAGGTTTTAATAAAAACAACCGGTTGCGCCAAAGGGTGCCGTTTCGATTCGTCAACGCCGGTAATCTTAGGAATAATCTCACCGCCTTTTTCCACGAAAACAGTGTCGCCAAGGTGCAGGTCGAGGTTTTGTATAATGTCAGCATTGTGCAGAGATGCCCTTTTTACAATGGTTCCAGCTATCAAAACCGGCTCAAGGTTGGCTACCGGCGTCACCGCTCCCGTACGGCCTACCTGAAATGAAACAGAGTTTAACACTGTTGATACATTTTCAGCTTTAAATTTATAAGCAATAGCCCACCGTGGCGATTTGGCCGTAAATCCCAGGTTTTCCTGTAAGCGTTTTGAATTCACTTTAATAACAACACCGTCGGTGGCCACAGGAAGACTATGGCGGCCAATGTCCCACTTTTTGATAAAACGAAAAACTTCATCGAGGTTTTTGCAAAGCTGCATATGTTCCGAAATCTTAAATCCCCATTTTTTTGCCTCCTGAAGACTTTCATAATGGCCATCGGGGAGGTTTTCACCCAACAAATAGTAAAAATAAGCATCCAGTTTTCGCAACGCCACAAGCTTTGAGTTTTTCATTTTCAACGTGCCGGCGGTGGTATTTCTCGGATTGGCCAAAAGTGGTTCTCCGGCTTCTTCCAAAGTCTTGTTTAATTCGTCAAAATCCTTAAACGGCATCAGTATTTCTCCCCTGATTTCAAATTTAGAAGGATAATTTTTACCCCGCAGCTGAAGCGGAATGGAGCGAATCGTCCTCACATTGCGCGTAACATCATCGCCTCTTACCCCGTCTCCGCGGGTAACTGCACGCACAAGCTGTCCGTTTTCGTATGTAAGGCTGATGGATGAACCGTCGAATTTCAGTTCACAAGCATATTCAAAGTCGGTTTCTGTTAGCTTTTTAATGCGTGTGTCAAAATCTCTGATTTCATCTTCGGAATAAGCATTGCTTAAACTCAGCATGGTATATTTGTGTTCAACCTGCTCAAAATCGCTGCTAATATCGCTGCCTACCCTTTGTGTCGGCGAATTGGCATCGGCAAATTCCGGATACTGCTGCTCCAGTTTTTCCAGTTCCCTAAGTTTCATATCGAAGGCAAAGTCGCTGATAACAGGTTGTGCCAATACGTAATACCTGTAATTGTGCTCTTCAAGCTCCTCGCGCAGCTGGTCAATTTTTATTCGTACTTTTTCCAGGTCCATCACCATAAAATTTCTGTTTAATAAAAACAAAATTCAAACTGAATGGTTAAAAATAAAGAAGAATTTTATTGAAACTGAATTTTGAAGATTGAGTTTTACACCTTTTTTAAACAAAAAATTATGGCATTTACATTACAACCCGGTGCAGATATCGTCCATTTTAAATTACCGGCAACCGACGGAAACAATTATTCACCCGATGATTTTAAAGCATCAAAATTTTTGGTGGTTTTCTTTACATGTAATCATTGTCCGTATGTTATAAACTCTGATGAGATAACCAGAAAAACAGTAGAAAAGTTTCAGCATCAAGGAGTTACGTTTATTGCAATTAATTCTAACAGCAAAAATACATATATCGAAGACGATTTTGGACACATGGTGGAACGTATGAAAAATTTCAATTTTCCCTGGAAATATTTATACGACGAAACACAAGAAGTGGCAATGGCATACGGTGCTTTACGTACGCCACATTTTTATGTATTCGATGAAAAAAGAAAACTTGTTTACACTGGCCGTGCTGTGGACTACCCGCGTGAACCGGAAAAAATTACCGTTAACGACCTGGACAGAACGTTAGAGGAGCTTACGGCTGGGAAGCCGGTATCGGTGCCGGTAACCAACCCTATTGGCTGTAATGTAAAGTGGGAAGGAAAAGACAAACATTGGATGCCCGCCGATGCCTGCGATCTTGTTTGGTAAATTCTTATACTGAACGGGCATAATTAAACAATAATACATTGATATTCAGATCAATACACATTACTCGTTCGACTAATTCTTTTTACCTCTTCTGTTTTTTCTGTAAAGTAACGCAGTAATAAAAATCAGCACCTGAACAATAAAATAAAGGATAATATTTAAAGAAATAAGTTCCACAGGTTTGAGGTCGCCATAGGAATAAGGAAAAGTATAGCTACCCATGCCTGCTTCAACCCAGACAAATATCATCCGTTTAGGTCATAAAAAAAGCTGCCTTTAAAAGACAGCTTTTTAAAACTTAATTTTCGCATTTATTTTTTATACACTTTTTTGTAGCCATAGATGGCACTGTCACCCAGCTCTTCTTCTATGCGCAGCAATTGATTGTACTTAGCCATGCGGTCTGAGCGGCTTAACGATCCGGTTTTGATCTGGCCTGCATTGGTGGCAACAGCTATATCAGCAATAGTAGCATCTTCTGTTTCACCTGAACGGTGTGAAGTTACGGATGTATAGCCTGCACGGTGCGCCATTTCAATGGCATCAAGAGTCTCTGTTAAAGTACCTATCTGGTTTACTTTGATAAGTATGGAGTTGGCAGCACCCATTTCAATTCCTTTTTTCAGGTATTCAACATTGGTAACAAACAAATCGTCGCCAACCAACTGGCATTTATCGCCTACTTTATTGGTGAGTTTCACCCATCCATCCCAGTCATTTTCATCGCAACCATCCTCAATGGAGTCAATCGGGTACTTAGCTATTAGTTCAGCCAGGTATTCAGCCTGTTCGTCTGAATTACGTTTTTTGCCGTTTTCTCCTTCAAATTTTGCGTAATTATAAATTCCGTCTTCGTAAAATTCCGAAGCGGCACAGTCCAATGCAATGGTAACATCTTTTCCGGGTTCGTATCCCGCATTTTTTATAGCCTGCATAATGCTATCCAGGGCTTCTTCGGTGCCTTCTTTAAATTCAGGTGCAAAACCGCCTTCGTCACCAACAGCAGTACTAAGGCCTTTGCCTTTTAAAATTGATTTCAACGCATGAAAAACCTCTGCGCCACAACGCAAACCTTCGCGGAAGCTGGAAGCGCCAACAGGCCGGATCATAAACTCCTGAAAAGCAATAGGTGCATCAGAGTGAGAACCGCCGTTTATAATGTTCATCATAGGCACAGGCAAAGTTTTTGCGTTGGTGCCCCCAATATAGCGGTATAAAGGTAGCTCACTGTATTCGGCTGCTGCCTTGGCAACGGCCAATGAAACACCCAGAATAGCGTTGGCTCCCAGTTTCGATTTAGTTTTCGTTCCGTCAAGTTCCAACATTTTCCTGTCAACAGCAACCTGGTCGGTAGCATCCATGCCAACAATTTCCTTGGCTATAATATTGTTTACATTGTCAACGGCTTTCAAAACACCTTTTCCAAGGTAACGGCTTTTGTCTCCATCGCGCAATTCAAGCGCTTCGTTTTCGCCTGTTGAAGCACCAGAAGGAACAGCTGCACGGCCAAAAGCACCGCTTTCCAGCAAAACTTCTACTTCAATAGTAGGATTCCCGCGTGAATCCAAAATTTCTCTTGCTTGTACATCACTAATTAACATAACTACTTATTTTTATAATTCAACTTATTTATATTGTTTTTATCAGAATATCAGACAGTTACTTCATTCTTTTTATAGCCGCCCAAAGATAGTGATTTGTTTCTCTTTTCCTGAAAAACCAATAAAAAAACTGATGGATAATTCACATAGTGTTAACCTGATTCGATGAAAAATAATTGGATCGATAAAGTGTTGAAAAATTCAAATATTTTTTAACAGGCCTGCATTAAACCCGATAATATAGAGAGCTATTGCATATTTAGTGGAAAAATAACGATAGTTTGAAACTTAGAAATTCTTTTTACGAAATTGGTAGTGGAACCATAAAAGCTTATTAAACTATACTTTACCGAGGTATTTTTCATAGAGGTCGGGACGCAGTGCTTTTGTCCGTTCTATTGCCTGTTCATGCTTCCACTCGTCTATTTCACGGTCATTCCCACTCAATAAAATTTTAGGAACTTTCATTCCTTTGTAGTCAGCAGGACGCGTATAAACCGGCGGACTCAACAAATAATCCTGAAAGGAATCGGTAAGAGCCGATGTTTCGTCAGAAAGCACCCCCGGCAAAAGGCGAACGATGCTATCTGTGATTACAGCAGCAGCCAATTCGCCACCCGTCAAAACATAATCTCCTATGGAGATTTCACGGGTAATATAACGGTCGCGAATGCGTTGGTCTACGCCCTTATAATGGCCACACAAAAGGATAATATTTTTCTTAAGCGATAAAAAATTGGCCTCCTGCTGATTGAATAATCGACCATCAGGCGTAGTGAAAATAATTTCATCGTAGTTACGTTCCGTTTTTAGTTTCTCAATGGCTTTTTCAATGGGCTGAACCGCCATAACCATCCCGGCACCTTTCCCGAAAGAGTAATCGTCAACGCGCCTGTGTTTATCATCGGAAAAATCGCGCAGATTGTGAATATATATTTCGGCAAGCCCTTTTTGCTTTGCCCTTTGTACAATAGAATGGTTTAAAGGACTTTCAAGCATTTCGGGTAAAACCGTTATAATATCGATTCTCATAAAAACCTGATTTTGCACAAAGGTAGAGATTTAAAATGAAATGTAAGGTGCTCAAAACAGGTTGAAGAAACCTGCATTCAGGCTTTTATATAATTTATTCAATCACATATAGCGACAAAATGACATTAAATTAAATCAAGGTAAGCCATTATGTCATCTTATTCTCTATATTACATTAAAATATCAATGAAAAACAGTATGGAATATATTTTGAAAACAATGTAACTAAAATTACAAATCAAAATAAATTAAAGGAGGACAAAATATGAATTTAGTAAGATTTAAGAAGCCTTGTTATAATGTAAACAGCAGTTTGGTTGACGAATTGTTTAATAGTTTAAATATAAACGATACTATTGAGAAGCATCGTAAAGTTACACCACCAACCAATATTATAGAAACAAAAGATTTTTTTAAAATTGAATTGATGCTACCGGGTTTCAACAAAGAAAACATTCAACTCAGTTTTCAGAACGAACTTTTAACAGTGAAGATGAACAACAAAACGGAAAAAGCAAATATGGAAAATGGTGAGAAATATATTCGACATGAATTTGGGATTTTCGAATTTGAAAAGCAATTTGCAATCTCTGAAGACATTGATAATAAAAACATTAAGGCCGAATTTAATGATGGGATTTTAACCATTATTCTACCGAAAAAGGAAAAATCAGTGGAGAAAGATCCAGTGGCAATAGAAATTTCATAATATTCAGTTGAATTAGTTTTAAAAGGCCGGGCAAATGCCCGGCCTTTCTTTTTTCCACGAACACTTTAAACAACTTTCCGTAATTTAAGTGTTATATCTAAACTTATTATCTTTTTCCCGGCGAGCCTGTTACCGGTTTTTTAAAGGTATAACTATATTTGTATACACAATAAAGTTCGGTTATTTTCAGTTTCTGGTGCCCGGCCCGTAGACAGAAATGCGACAGGACATTGCTGAATAAGCACCTAAGAAACATTCTAACTTAAAAGAAATTAAATTAACCCCAAAAAACTATATAGAAATGGCAAAATATACCATAGGATTGGATTACGGATCAGACTCGGTCAGATCGCTGGTGGTTAATGTGGAAACCGGCAAAGAAATAGCAAGTGCAGTTTTTTATTACCCACGATGGAAAAAAGGAATGTATTCTGATGCGGCAGCCAACCAGTTCAGGCAACATCCTAAAGATTATCTTGAAGGGCTGGAATACACAATTGTGGAAGCGTTGCAACAGGCTCCCAAAGGAGTAGCAGAAAATGTGGTAGGCATTTCCGTAGATACAACCGGCTCAACACCTGTTGCAGTTGATGAAAAAGGGATACCGCTTTCGCTAACACCCGGATTTGAAGATAACCCAAATGCAATGTTTGTTCTCTGGAAAGACCACACGGCTATAAAAGAGGCAGATGAAATTAATCAACTGGCAAAAAAATGGAAAATAGATTTTACAAAATATGAAGGTGGCATCTATTCTTCGGAGTGGTTTTGGGCAAAAATACTACACGTAATACGTGAAGACGCAGGTGTTTACAGGGCTGCCTACTCATGGGTGGAACATTGCGACTGGATTCCTGCCCTACTTACCGGCAATACCAATCCGAAAACATTAAAGCGAAGTCGTTGTGCAGCAGGTCATAAAGCCATGTGGCACAAAGATTTCAACGGATTGCCATCCGAAGATTTCCTCGTAGCATTAGACCCGTTGCTAAGCGGTATAAGAGACAGGCTTTACAAGGAAACCTTTACCTGTGATGTAGCAGCAGGAAAACTTACTCCTGAATGGGCAGACAAACTTGGCCTTTCAACAAACGTTGTGGTCGGTGTCGGCGCATTCGATGCACACCTGGGGGCTGTAGGGACAGAGATAAAACCTTACTATGTATCTAAAGTAATGGGTACTTCAACCTGCGATATGCTCATTGCGCCAATGGAAGAAGTGGGCAGTAAACTTATAGATGGTATTTGTGGCCAGGTGGAAGGATCCATCGTTCCGGGGATGCTCGGTCTGGAAGCTGGACAGTCGGCATTTGGAGACATCTATGCATGGTTCAAACGGCTGCTGAACTGGCCCCTTGAAAATATCCTTTCCCAGTCGTCTCTCGTTGACGAACAAACAAAAGAAAAACTCATTGCTGAGGCTTCAGATAAAATCATAGCAAAACTTAGCGAGGAAGCAGCAAAAATACCAATAGGTGAGAGTGGTATTGTGGCACTCGACTGGATGAACGGGCGACGTACTCCCGATGCCAACCAAAACCTCAAAGGGGCTATTGCGGGACTCAGCCTCGGCTCTGATGCTCCCCGTATTTTCCGTGCTCTGGTGGAAGCCACCGCATTTGGCTCAAAAGCAATAAAAGACCGATTCTTTAGCGAAGGCGTTAGAATTGATGGCGTAATAGCCCTTGGCGGCGTAGCAAAAAAATCGCCTTTGGTAATGCAGATAGTGGCCGATGTAATGAATATTCCCATTAAAGTAGCCCGTTCTGAACAGGCATGTGCACTTGGATCGGCAATGATGGCAGCTGTAGCAGCCGGCGTTTACGCCACCACAGAAGAAGCACAAAAAAATATGGGAGGCGGTATTGAAACGGAATACTACCCTATTGCTGAGAATGTTGAAAAATACAAAACACTTTATAATAAGTATAAAAAACTTGGAAACCTTATCGAGTTCAAGTATGGGTAACAGGGCCTTTAGCTAAAAGTCTTATTATTGTTGGTACGCAAATGCGGTGAACAGAAATTAAATTTATGCTTCTTTTTTTATATCGCTATTGCGCCTGATTTTGATATTCAGGTAAGCAAACAAAATAGTCATCAGAGGGCTAACAAGATTGAAGAATGCATAGGGGGCATATGCCATTGTACTCACACCCAGCACTCTCGACTGCGTTGCGCCACAGGTATTCCACGGAATAAGCACAGAAGTCATCGTTCCACTGTCTTCGAGTGTTCGGCTGAGCAATTCAGGTTTTAAACGCTTTTGTGCATATGTTTTACGAAACATTCTTCCGGGAACAACAATTGCCAGGTACTGGTCTGAAGCTGTAGTATTGAAAAAGATGCAGGTTACCACCGTTGATGCTACAAGGCTGCCGGTGCTTTTGGCATATCGAACAATAGGCATGGTAATCCTTTTCAGTAGCCCGGCCGATTCCATAATGCCACCAAAAACCATTGCCGAAAGGATTAGCCAGATCGTATCGAGCATACCCCGCATTCCCGATGTTCTAAGCAATTCATTAACCTTTATGCTTTCAGTCGACAAGGCTACATCTCCAAACATCGACTGCATTACGGCAATATAAGAAGCTTCTGAATAGTTGTCGAAAATACCGGATACCTTTTTTATTATGTCGGGTTGAAAAATAATTGCAAATATACCGCCAAGTAATGTACCTATCATCAGAGCAGGCAATGGGGGAACTTTCAAGATGATGACAGTCAGCAAAATTGCAGGAACCAGAAAAAGCATTGGATTGGTATTGAATGTTCCGCTAATGGCATTTTTTACATTGTCAACGTTAACAACTGCATGGGTAAAATCATATTTAAAACCGATTATCAGAAAAAGAATCAGTGCCAATATCATAGAAGGTACGGTGGTAAAAGCCATATAACGAATGTGGGTAAACAAGTCGGTGCCAGCCATAGCAGGTGCCAGGTTGGTGGTATCGCTCAAGGGGCTCATTTTATCACCAAAATAAGCACCACTAATAATTGCCCCTGCTACAATCGCCTCACTAATGCCCAAAGCCTTTCCTATACCTAACAGGGCAATTCCAATGGTGGCAATTGTTGACCAGGAACTGCCTGTAGCAATGCTAACAATAGCACAAACAATTACTGCGGTAATCAGAAACAACTTAGGATTGATAATATCCAGCCCATAATAAATCATGGCCGGAACAACACCGCTGATCATCCACGTTCCTGCCAGGGAACCGATTAAAAGAAGTATAAGTATTGAAGGCATGGCTGACCCAATGGTTTTTACAACTTTTTTTCTTACCCTTTTCCAATCAAGTCCCAAACGATGGGCAATAATACCTGCAACGGCTGCAGTTAGCAGCAGTGCCATTTGATTGGCACCGGCCAATGTGTCGTCAAAAAATATAACATTAAACGTCAATAGCCCAATTAACACAACAATGGGAAGCAGCGCTTCAATCAACGTTGCTTTTCTTCTTTCGCGAACTTGGGATTTTGCCAATTTATTTTTTTAATGGTGTTAATTCCGTAACCGGGAATTGCTCCCGAAAGCCGGATCTGTTAAATTTTTAAAAGCCGGAAACTACAATTTTAAATTCAATTTGACGAAAATTTAAAAAGAAAACCAATGTTATTGGTGTTATATAGTGTGTAATTTCCGATTTTCATAGTACAATAATTTATTGTTTTTATCTTCGTTTCTTTATAAATATGGAAAAACAATTCATGAGGACAACATATATTCGGTTTGTAAAACTACTTTTCTTTTTAATTTTTACATCGCAGGGCATATCTGCCCAAAGAGCAAACGGCATTGCTATTGAAGGCAAAGTTGCCGTACAACAGGGATCGGTTGAAGGTGCTGTTATTCAAATGTATATGGATAGAAGCAGATTGGATAACTATGGTATCGGAGCTGATGGAAGTTATAAGGTTGAATTGAATTACAACCATAAATATGAGTTGATTTTTACGCGGGAGAATAATTTTCCGCAAAAAATTGTAGTTGATGCCACGGTACCGCAAAGTGTTTTACAGTCTAACCCGAGGTTTCCCCCTTTTCCCCTTGATATTAATTTATTTACAGCAATTCCCGATATAGACCGGTCGTTTTCAGAAAATACCATTCTCAAGATTTATTACAGTCCGAACGTCGATAATTTTATTTCGGAAATTTATTATAACGATGCCCAGATAGCCAAATTAATAGAACAGGCTATTCTGCAATCGAAGTTGGTAGATAAAGAATCGGATTACCTTTCGAAGCTTACTCGTGCTGAACAAGCGGAATTGCGGCGCGAATACAATGAATTGCTGGAGCAGGCTGGTAAAGAGTACAGTAACGAACAGTTTATCAATGCCTTAGATGGTTATAAAGCAGCCAGCAGAATTTTTCCAAAAGAACAGTTTCCCAAAGACAGAATTGCTGAAATTAATGACCTTCTGGGACTTATGATGGCAGCAGCAGAGTTGGATAAGGCCATGCTCGAACGTTTTACAAAACTGGTTAAAGAAGGCGACCAACTATTTACAACACAACAATACCAGTTGGCACGAAGTTCCTATAACAGAGCGCTTTCCATTAAACCAACTGACAACTATGTAAACGGGCAAGTCAAAAAAATTGCCGAGATACTTCAACAACAAGTTAAAGACAAAGAATACAAAGAACTGATTGCACAAGGCGACAGGTCAATGGAGGAATTGTTATATAACGATGCTATTGCCCACTTTCAAAGCGCATTGAAAATGAAACCCAATGAAACATATCCAAAGCGTAAAATTGAAGAGATAAATGGTATTCTGGCGCAACAGGCCCAAAATGCTGAAAAGCAGAAAGGCTATCAAGAAGCCATGTCGCAGGGTGATGCCAACTTCAAAAAACAACTTTACGACAAAGCACTCACTTTTTATGAAAGCGCATTAAGTTTTATTCCGAAAGATGAAACTGCTACCAGGAAAATTGCCGATACACAAAAGTTAATAAAGGAAATAGCCGACAGATTGAAATTTGACGATCTGGTAAAGTCAGCCGATAAATATTTCAAAAAGAATGATTTCCAAAATGCGCTAAAAAATTATACAGAGGCTGACCTTCTGCTTTCCAACGACAAACATGTAACCAGTCAAATTGCAGCAATCAATAAGATTCTGCAACGCAACGAAAATTTTGCCAGTCTGGTTTCCGATGCTGATAATCAGTTTAATAACGAAAAATACGAGGTAGCGAAATCATTGTATCAAAAAGCACTGGAAATCAGGAATAACGACAACCATTCGTCGGAAAGGATAAAAGAGATTGATGCTATTCTGGCAGAAAAAAGAGTGAATGAAAAATACCAGGAGATCATTGCTTTAGCTGACGAATTGTATAATAATATGGCCTACAATGACGCTCGTGGAAAATACAAGGAAGCCCTTTCGATAAAGCTGAAGGAAAGTTACCCTAAAGAGAAAATAGCTGAAATAGACGGAATTTTGAAAGAAATGGCAAAAACCGGCCAAGAATACCAACGGACAATTGCCAGAGCTGATGGACTTTTTACAAAAAAGGAGTATGAAAAAGCAAAATCAGAATTTGTAAATGCCGGAAAAATAAAACCCGATGAAACCTATCCATCGGAAATGATTGCAAAAATAGACTCGATTGTTGCTGCCCGCAACAACCAATTAGCCAAAGAGGCCGCAGCAGCAGAAGCAGCACGTTTAGCAGCTATTCAGGCAGAAAAAGACAAAAAATACAACGAAACTATCGCCAAAGCCGATCAGCTATTCGATGATAAATCTTACGAAGATGCCCGTAGCGAATACCGCAATGCCCTGGCTATAAAGCCCAAAGAAACTTACCCACAACAACGCATCGACGAAATAGGCACGTTGATGGCACAACTGGCCTCTGCACAGAAACTTTACGATGATGCCATTTCCCGTGGCGACAAAGAGTTCCGCCGCGAAAGTTTCGAGCTGGCCAAAGCAGCC